>Ga0315915_1001182_pt1 | contig 30926 bp, 17 predicted proteins | sample MpolbnodulesMG_FD_207738 | JGI IMG/M metagenome (GOLD analysis project Ga0315915, IMG submission 207738) | Medicago polymorpha root nodule microbial communities from Los Angeles, California, United States - branched nodules | ecosystem: Host-associated > Plants > Roots > Nodule | place: USA... | reverse complement strand
ATTAACTCCTTTAAAAAGATGTTTTCTTTATATATATATATATATATATATATATATATATATATATATATATATTGATTTTGTAGGTCGATAATTGAAAAGAAAGTTGAAAAATGTGTTGCAATAAAAAATAGCTTTCTTCCACCGGAAGTATCCACAAACCAAAATCACCACCAAACAATGCTTCCTTTCACCATCACCAATGCCATGAATCTTGTATTAATCCCTTGGGCTTGTCTTAAATCACAACCGAGAGAAAAAGATCATACCATCAAAGTTAACTATTATCATTAATCAATCAATGTTCAATACAAGAAGGATAAGAATAAAAAATACGGTGACTAGCCCAAGAACAGGCCACCCTAGCTAAACTATGAGCAACAATGTTCGCTTGTCTCCTAACAAACTTCACCTCGAAGTTGAAATGTAAAGATAACTGATAAATAATACTAGAAACAATAGCATAGAATTCCGAATCACCGTGGCCTGGAGACGATAGAGCTTGCACTAGAGTAGATGAGTCTGACTCGAACACAACTCGGTCCCATTTGTTTGCATCAGCAAAGTGAAGGGCCTCGAGTAAGGCTACTGCCTCCCCCTCCAAAACTGTCATATTTGTCCGCTGCCATTTCGTTTGAGGCTGAATAAATTGCCCGCGGGAGTCTCTAACACAACACGTAAAGGATGTAATATGGTTACAGTCATGGAACGCGGCATCCACATTGCACTTCAACCACGTCTCGTTCGGTTTCTCCCACACTGAACTGTTACCTTGCACTCTACTCTGCCTGTGTTGTACAATCAGTGGTGAGTGGTGTTTATGAACCTCTTGCCATTGTTGTCATGCATCTAGTGTTGTCCTTCCAATGCTCGTTGAAGTATGATGAGCGTCATTCCAAATGACATCATTACGTGCAACCCAAATTTGCCAAAGAAGTAAAGCCACCCGACTAGCAATGTCTCGGCTTTCTGAACGACATATATCAAAAACAAAGTTTGTCAAACTGCTCACAATTCCAACTCACGATTGCAGCACAGTCGCAAGCCCTGCCTAATACCAACTCTCACGTGCCACCGTACAACCCACAAAAGCATGTCAATCATCCTCAACAATTGTTTCACACCAGAGACATATCATCTCACATTGTACATGTCTTGATTGTAATCGAAGGCGCGTCGGAACACCCCCCCTACACATTCTCCATAATAAATTACGTGCTTTATGAGGGGAACTCACCTTCCAGATTCTATGCCACTCTCCTTCAACATGGAACCGATCAGTATGTAGCAACTCCATCATAGCCAATTTATAACCAATCTTTACAGTATACCTCCCATTACGTTCCATCATCCACGCTATTCTATCATTCTGAACTTCCACAAACAGTGGTGTGTCAAGAATAGCTTGCACCATATCATCTGGAAACAAAGATTCAATCTTATCAATATCCCAGACCCGTTCATCGGCAGCTATCAAATTTGACACACTCAACCTATGCACACATTGGCTTTGTGGGGATTGAATCCAGCTTCCATGAAAACCTCGATCCCATGGATCATTCATCACGCTTTGTCAAGACTTGAATAACGTTTGTGAGATATAAAGCTAAATATAATGACAAAATTTTAAACATAGTCTAACTAAAACGTTTTATGAAGACTTAAAACAGAGTCAGTTACCTCAACCTTGTGTCAAAGGTGACAAGATTTATGTAATGATTCCAGAAGACGAATATCTAGCTAATTATGTATAAGCATAATCTTCATGGTCTCTCAATTTGACCGCAGGGTGGAATACCTTTGAAGATAGATGCCTTATGAGCTAGGTTATTTCCAGTTGGAAGTCATTGAGCAAGTAGGGAGTGACATCTCTTGGTAAGGGTTTACATGAGTTTTCCTTTTCTTTCCTAGATGTTTAAAGTATTATATAGATTGGATCAAGGAATATTATCCTTGGTTTCCTTAAACTCTTTGCTTGGAGTTGTGACTTTAACCGTGGCATGCAACAACAATCCACACCGTGTCCAAGCCTATACAGCTCCAAGATAGCAACCTCATTTCCCCTAGCCAGCCTTGTTCACAAGGCTTGCCATTAAAATTTTGCTTGGAGACTGTTCCAAATCATTGTTTAGGTCCATCTCTGTGAGAAATTTCCTCTTATGTTTGTTGTTTATCTCAAAACTTAGTTGAGTAGGAGATTTTTGTGTAATTATGGTGGTTTTTTTTTTTATTGTGGTAATGAGCTAGGTGTTCTATAGATGCTTAGTTTAGCCATCATATCCAACATAGCTTTTAGCATAAGACTAAATTGTCCTTCATTGACAAATTTCATAGGGTTGCTATGAAATCTAGTATCAAAGTCTGGACTGTGCAAACTTGGTTCAGCAGTCCTGCAGATTGTTTGGAAGATTTGGATCAAACGAAATGACCGTTACTTTAATAATAAAGAGCATTGGATGGAGCATTTGATTAGCAGCGTAGTTGTGGAAATTGGCAGTAGTTACAACACCATTCATACCACAAATTCTGTTATGAAGGATGCAAAACTGTTACGTCTCTTTCATATTCCTTTGAAACTTAAGACGCTGCGTACTTGAGACAACGTGAGATGGTGTCCTCCAGAGGTAGGCTGGACTAAAGTTAATTTTGATGGATCCTTTTACGGGCCCCCATCGTATGGAGCTATAGGAGGGGTGTTCTGAAATGCGCAAAGTAAGTTCCTTGGACACGTCTATACTTTGATCACGGAGCTTTCGGCAGCCATGTATGCCATAGGAAAATCAATGGAGTTGCGCTACTACAAGGTTTGGCTAGAAAGTGACTCGTTACAACTTGTTAGAGCTTTCAATCAAAATGTGACAGTACCATGGCAAGTTAGTAATAGATGGAATAATTGTAAGAATTTAGTTAAGGGCTTTCACTTTATTTGTACTCATACACCAAGGGAGGGAAATCAAGTGGCTGATGCATTAGCTAAGAATGGCCATAGTCTGACTTGTTTCACCTCCCAATGGTGGAATGATCCCCCATCTTTTTTAGGAGTTTTGCTTAATAGATATAGTACTAGGCTTCCCTCTTCTAAGCTCCATTATAATGTAAACAGTTTGTACTCGGTTCAGGCCGCTCCTGTCTTTTATTCTAGTGCTTTTATAAAAAAAAATAAAAAAATAAGTGGTTGATCTGAGTCATGCTCCCCTAGAATTAACTTGTCTTAGAGAGATGTTTGGCACCTTTGCTTCACAGTTGTCCTCAATATTTTTGGACCTCCATTCTACTATGTATGAACAGTTTTTTGAAATTGTCAATATAATAGAATGATATGATTCGATCAGATTGATCTTTCAGAATTCCTTAAAATATCATTTTGATTTCGAAATTGTTCATTCCAATCACCAATCAATCTATAAAAAAAAAATAATGCGAAAGAAAACAAAAGAAAGAGAGAATCCTTTCAGGGAATGATTGATTTTCTGCAACAGGCGCAACATTAACACCTCATTTCTTTCACTTTCATTCAGTGTTAAGAAGATTGAATTAGTGGGTACACGTATCAATGAAATGTATTTTGTGTTCTGATGAAGATGATTTCAATGCGAATCGGTTTTGAAAAAATCCATTCCATTGATATTTATCAAATCCAATATCAAAAAATCATTTTTTTTAACTATACTCACTACAATTTATTGTTCGTTAAAGAGTTGCTATGTACAAAAAATAGATCTATTCTATATATATATATATAATTTTATATAATTTGAGTATATGCAGTAACAAATAGATAGATGTACTCATATCCATATTGGATGGTTCCTTATTGGGGAATTGACTCAAATGGAGCCCCTTTAACTCTGTGGTAGAGTAACGCCATGGTAAGGCGTAAGTCATCGGTTCAAATCCGATAAGGGGCATTTCTGTCAAAAAATGACAACAGTCGTATTCCGATTTGAAGGAAGAATAGAGATATTCTTCATATTTGTAAGAAGGTTCTCTTTGTAAAAAAAAACTAAGGAATAGTTGAATTTCATTAAAAAATCGAGTTTTTATTCGATTCAATTATTGTTATCATTCGAATAGAGTAAACTCATTCTAGTTAGAAAGTGAAAGAGTATTCTTTTGTATATATATATTTTTTTAGACTGTGATATTTCCTTATAATTGTAAGATATTCCTATCCTATCTATCATATTTTCTATTATTCCAATCAAAAAATGGGAAAGATCCACCAAACCATAGGAAAAAAAAACATATGGAAATTTTCATACCTAAAATCAACTTAGATAATGAAACCCATAGGGATACACCTTATCCTCATAAGTGTGTTGTGCAAATATTGCTTAGGAATTTGCTTTTCTACCAGGATGTTACCAATGATGTTATTCTGCACTGTTTTTATCCCTTCGTGGACATGTGCTTCTTAATACATAAATAAAGGGTTTGTCATGTTGCTTATTTTCTCAATATTGTTGTGCATATCTTTATTGATTTAATGTCCCTTTCATGAAATCAAAGATTGGTAGAAAGTAACTACTCATATAATAATGTCAATGTCATTCTAGTACACTAGCAACTTGTGTGGTGGAATTTATTTCAAAAACTTTATCATCAATGACTGAACCGTACTTATTTGCTTCAACGTTATTGTTATTTTTTTTATTTTTTTACAAAGATAAGAGTGCCAAATTATTTTATAAGCAAGCTTTATTAGTGGTTCATATTCTTATACGAGCCTTCTAGATAAGTGGAATTATTTTTAACCAACATGAGTTTCAAAAAAATTCCACGTATATGAATTTGGAACAAGACAAGTTTTGAGGTACACAACATGTGGAGAAAATCATTATAAAATTGATATACTGACAACATAATTGGTCACTTATAGTAGTTCACTTGTATTTTCTTCTGTGCCTAATTTCTCACATTGTGCAACAACAACAAAATGTTGATTCCTATTGTTGTGTTGCTTTCTCTTTTTTCCTCTTCTTATGCTACAAATTCACCTCAAAACATTTTTATTCAATGTCTTGTAAACAATTCAGAACCATCAAATCCAATAATTGAATCAATTTTCACACAAAATAGTCCTTCATTTCCTTCAATCTTACAAGCCTACATTAGAAACCTTCGTTTCAACACAACAAAAACACCAAAACCATTTCTCATAATCACACCATTACATGTTTCACACATACAAGCATCAATTATTTGTGGACAAAAACACAATTTTCAAATGAAAATCAGAAGTGGAGGACATGACTATGAAGGTGTGTCTTATGTGTCAATGTCAAATGTACCATTTTTCATCTTAGACATGTTCAATCTTAGATCAATAGAAATTGACATAAACACTGAAACAGCCTGGGTTCAAACCGGTGCGCAACTCGGTGAAGTTTACTATAGAATTGCTGAGAAAAGTAAAACTCATGCTTTTCCGGCCGGTGTTTGTCCAACCGTTGGTGTTGGAGGACATGTTAGTGGTGCTGGTTATGGTAACTTGATGAGAAAATATGGTACTTCAACTGATAATGTTATTGACGCTGAAATAATCGATTCTAAAGGTAGATTGCTTGATAGAAAATCAATGGGAGAAGATCTTTTTTGGGCTATAAGAGGTGGTGGTGGAGCTAACTTTGGTGTTGTTCTTTCTTACAAAATCAAGTTAGTAAAAGTTCCTAAGGTAGTAACTGTTTTTGAAGTTAAAAGAACTTTGGAACAAAATGCAAGTGACATTGTTTATAATTGGCAACATGTAGCACCAACTACAAGCAATGATCTTTTCATTAGGCTTATATTGGAGGTTGTAAAAGATGCAAAAAATGGTGCAAAAACTATTAGGGCTACTTTTATATCTTTATTCCTTGGTGATTCAAAAACTCTTGTTTCACTAATGAATGAAACTTTTCCTCAATTGGGTTTAAGGGAAGAAGATTGCATTGAAACAAGTTGGCTTCAATCAGTGTTTTTATGGGACAACATAAAGATTGATACTCCATTTGAGATTTTGCTTGAAAGACAACCTCAATTGCTTAGATACTTGAAGAGAAAATCTGATTATGTAAAGGAACCAATTTCTAAAGAGGGTTTAGAAGGAATTTGGAAAAAAATGATTGAGTTGGAAAAGGGTGTAATGTTTTTCAATCCTTATGGTGGAAAAATGGATGAGATTTCACCAACAGAAACTCCTTTACCTCATAGAGCTGGAAATTTATGGAAAATTCAATATCAAGCAAATTGGAATGAGGAAGGGGAAGAGGTAACATCTTATCATATAAATGTTACTAGAGAACTTTATAAGTATATGACTCCTTTTGTATCCAAAAATCCAAGACAAGCTTATCTTAATTACAAGGACTTAGATTTAGGTATTAATCATCATGGTTTTTTTAGTAGCTACTCACAAGGTAGTGTTTATGGAATTCAGTACTTTAAGGATAATTTTCATAGGTTGGTGGAAATTAAGACTAAGGTTGATCCTGGTAATTTCTTTAGGAATGAACAAAGCATTCCTGTGCTTGGTTATGTGGATAGAGTTAGATTAATGGTGATTGAGAAATCTTTGATTTCTATAATTTTTTGTTTAGTAGTTAATTGGATTTGGAAATTGTCACAAGGTCGCGGTACAAAAAAACAGTAAACTCAAGAGACCTTGTTTTTGTAATGGTTATTATGATGAATTATACTGTAGTAGTGTTTATGTTTGTTTTGGAGGAAAAAACTTATATTTAGAGACAATTGTTGTCTTTTAGATTGTATAAATGATCTATATTGATTTTCTTTTATAAAAAAATGTTGATATTTTTATTTGACAAAATAAAGTTGATGATTAAGCAGTGTCACCAACACATCCATGGATCTTAGATGGAATATTCTAGACCAAAAAAAAAAGTAATGTCATGTACAAAGATTTACGTGGTTCAGTCCCCCATCTCTTATCTCTTATTTTTGTCAGCCATTTTCTTTTTCGAGGTGTATTATTTGAACGTACATTTATATGATAATTTTTTAAACAATTAAAATTTTATATAAAAAATGAGGAATTGTCATAAAAACTAAATCAATATAGAAAGAAAGTAAAAACATAATGTAAGTATGAGAGAGAATATTGTTACAAAAATTATCAAAAATTTGTTATTAAAATATCATTTTTTTTACATCCATGAAATATCCATAAAAGCTATTTAACGATTCTTTTTTTTTTTTTTTTATGGAATTTCAACAATTTATATTTTTTTAAGGGAAAGAGGTGGACATTAAACAATGATACATAGATATTCCAATTTTACATCACTCATTTAACACTCCATTTTATTTATATTTCTCTTTTTTTCGTCTAGTGGCTAAAGCTCACACAATTAAATGTGGAGAAATGGAGTGTTCGGGTTCGAACCACAACCCCTGCATAAATCATGTAATGTCCATACCAACGGCGTTAAACTCATTGAGACATATTTCTCTCTTTCTATCACATCACTCACTAACGTATCATATCCACATCTATAATATTATTTTGTCAAAAAAAAAATCTATCATATTAATTATTTTCTCTATTTTTTTAGGTGTATACAATGTATCGGATGTACGCTAGACATTTGCCTATATCTATCTATTTCAAATAAAACTACAATAATTTGTATCTAAGCCCCAAATCATGTACCATTCTACAATACTATGTTCAAGAGTTGCAAGGAAGGATAACACTAACATGTACACCCTTCGGTCACAAATATAAGCAAAAATTCATATTTTAGATTTATTAAATGAATCTAAAACATGAACTTTTTCTTATATTTATAACCGAAGGGTGTACATATCAAATGGGCAACCACACCTTCTCGGTCTAAGATATCGTTTTGGATGTCTCAATTCTTTAATGAGACACTTCACATCTTCGCGAGTCTCTCTATTATTAGGTAAAGAGAAATCACTCTAATTCATTTATATGATTCATAGCAGCATGTTTGGTTACACATTTAAATATTTTTTTTTTTCTTTCTAAAGGTCTATTTGAGGAAGAGATTTGAGTTTTGGAGGGCTATGTTTGTATTTTAATATATATATTTTGTAATTTTAAAAAACTTGAAAAAATACCATGATTTATTATCATATAACAATTCAACACATTTATTTTTAAAAGTATTTTATAGCTTGCTTAATTCATATAAAAAAAAAAATGTTCGCACTGCCCTCCCCTCCCCTCCCAAATCATCTTTCCCAACATACACTAAAAAAAACTTGTTCTTAAGTTTTTCACCCATTTATATTTATCTAGAAATTTAAATTGATTTGCTAATACATACCTTAATTGATTTTTTTAATAGAATTCGTACATATATTTGGTGGAGAAATTAATTGTAAGTTTATGCCACATCATGTATTTAGGATCTGGTGGAGAAAATTACATAGATGGAGATATATTACATTAAACATGTGGCTGCAGCAAACTTTTGGCTGCAATTGCTGTAGGCTTATACAAGAAAATTACATAGGTGGAGATATATTCCACCTCAACCCATGTGACTTTTGGCTGCAACTGCAGTATGACAGCAACATCGATTCGAATCTTATAAATAATGCAACAATGTTTTGTACCGCAATAATTTAGTTAGGTTTTGAGTCTTAGAAAATGATTGATAGATGAGTGAGAACAAGTCATAAAAGAACGAATATACTAGCACTTTTCAATTTTCATGATAACAACATATTAACATTAAGTAATACCACATTATAAGCATGTGTTAAAATATTTCGTATAATTATTTATTTGTTGATAGTTACTACTACAATATGAATAAAGTAATATAAATTGTACAATAATTACTTCATGACTGTATTCATTGTGGGTTTGTTTGGTTCAAGGGAGCAAAGGGAAGGGAAAAAGACGGGGTGTGATGGGATATAATGTAATTAAATACTACAAGTTTAATTATAGTTTTAGTCCCTTTATTTTATCTCATTAAAAAAGTTATTTCTTGAAACACGAAATCATCTTATTATCATTTTCTTTTTTATTATTAGAAAAAATCTTTTAATGTGTATGCCCAAATACTATTCATTTGTATTTGTGACTATAAAAGAATTTCTCTACTTGGTCACATGTCCAACACCTCACATTTTGGCACAGCCAATATAAACATGCCAACTCATTTTATTTTATTTTAAAATATTAAAAAGAAAAAACTAGGAAAAAGTCAGAACTAGGGGTGTGCATAAAAACTGAAAATCCAGTTAACCAATCCAAAAAGCCCAAACCAATATTTACAAAAACTGGTCCAGTTCAATTTTAAAATAAAAAAACAGTTTGGGTACCCATTTCTCAAAACCGGATACTCGTTTCACAATCCATATTCTTCACTATCATCATGGACGAAACCAACACAATAACAAAGCGAGTACATTCCTTAAAAAAAACAGAGCGAGTACCTACCTCACACGCGCTTACCAAAATCACCACCACCATCATTGACGGCGAAAAAATCATCTCCAGTCACCGACGAAAAACTCGTCTCCGGTCTCAGCACACTCCTAGTCGCATCAATTCAAGAAACCAAAGACAAAATGTCCCAAATCGAATATGTTTTCTGCTCCCAACTCTACCCTAATTTCCAATCCACTTCCAAAAACTACGAGGCAAAACGTCGTCGTATCACCGAACTCGAACATGAACTCGATGAAGGCATGACACTGCAAAAGAATCTCCTTGATTTAATTTGTACGAAAGATTGTTTACTGAAATCGTGCGAAGAGAAGCGGAAAACCGCGGTGGCGAAATTGGAGAGTTGTGAGAGCGAAAACCCGTAGTTGTTAGGGTAAAAAAACTAGTTCAGTAAAAAATCCGGTTCAGGCCAAAATCCGGTTCAGGTAGCATGAACCAGTATTGAATCGGACTAAACTGTATCGAATCACTTTTAAAAAAAGGTCTCGTTAACGAGTGTTCCTAAACACTCTTTAAGCATTCCTAATGAAGAAACTATTCTTGAAAAAGGTAAAGACTTCAATTTCCAATGCAATAAATGCACAAACTTTCGTAAAATCTTACCATTTTAAGTGCTCCTCAGGGGCACTCGTTAACATTTTCCTTTAAAAAATCCTCTTTTTTTTTTTTTTTGTGAAAGTTGTTTTTCGATCCAAACTGCATCCATAAATCTAGTATGGTTCAATTTGGATAATCCATTTGCACACCCCTAGTCAGAACCCATCGTCTTCCTTAATACCTTCCTCTCTCCTTCCGCCATAAACAACACTTCACGGGCTTTTAAGACTGCTTCTCCATTGATGAGTGACGATCCTTCATCATAACGGACTCCGAGTTCTTCATCACCGAGCGTCACCGGACTTCGAGAAGCAAGACAGTGGTTGTTGGTGTGAGGTTTTGATGACTTAATGCTTGATTGTGATTATTTAATTTTTTAAGATAAATAAAACAAACAAAATATTAACTGCACAAGAAGAGATAAGAAGCTTGTGGTTTTATATATTATTTCGCAGGTTTTATTTATGCCAGTTGAGAAACAATGGAGAAAATTGGGGTTGGTGGCATGTTCTCTCTCTTCCTCTTGATTTTCTATTTTTATTAGAAAAATAAATTCAATGCATATGTGTTGTCAAATTTTAATTGTATGTGCCTAAATGTGACCAAGTAAGAGTTTATCATATTTAGACTCAAATTTGACGATGAGTTGTGTTTTTAATGATGTGGCACATAATTCGATGACTTCGAAAGGTCTACATGTATTAATGAATAACACGTCAATAATTACATAATATCAAGGTGAATCCAATGGTATACATAAAGTTTGGTTGGGTATGTGTCCTTCATCTAACCTTTCAATGTTATGTCATATTTTTATATAAATTTACATGATAAACCTTTTCCTTACAAGGTACCTGTACCCAACCAAACTTCGAGGTATCTGACCCACGCGATGGGTGGTTATTTTCGAAAGGCCCGAAATGCTATAAGAATGTTCCAAGACGCACCTTGAATCTCCATCAAGATTCAATTATCGTGAACCTTAATCCGTTTTCTCTTATCCATGCATCTCTTATCCTTGTTCCTCTCCTTAACTTTGCTTGCTTCTTTCCTTTAAACCTTGTTCTCCTTTGTTTTCCTTCCACTAGTTGTGTGTTATTCTTTGCTTAGGGATAGTTGTCCTTTGTTTGCATGATTATGCACCTTTAATTTTGCTTCTATCGTTTTACATCTTCAGATGAATCTCAACTCTTGCTTACTTTTACACAATCTATCTCTTATATATTAATTACTTCTTTGTTTTTGCTCTATGCCTTCTCTTTGTTCCTTATGTGCCCCTTTCTCTTATTTATTTCTCTCTCTCTCTCTCTGTGGTTTTACTCCTTTCCATGGTTTTTATTTTTTCTTCTGCATCATGAATAACCATCATGGCAAAGTTGATGCGCACAACCAAATCACCCAAAACGTGGCTGGGAAGGAAAATGACATCAAGCGTCCTTAGAAACTTCAAAATTTGGTCATTCAACCTCGAGAACTAGGCAAGTATCAAGATTGGGTGCATCTAAAAAGCACAAACACAAGCCACATAACAACAATCAAACGCAATATGACAATCAGAATGCAAGCTTCCAACAAGAAGACACTACAAGAAAATATGTCATTACCCACAAACAATTACCCGTGGCCGCAAAGCCGTGGATAATTTTTTAGAGTAGTGACGGATTACCCATGACTTTTTGCTCCTACAGACAGCTTATGTCCTTGGGTAATAACAGATTTTCTTGTAGTGAAAGATCTTTGGACCCCAGAAAAGAAGCCAAAAGGAAAAACAAAACAAAAGAAGTGTTGTTAGTCCAACTTAATTTTATGTTTAGCAGTTAGGGGAAAAAAGAGAGTAAAAGACAATATAAAAAATAACTACATGAAGAAAAAGTTAATTTATTCTAAGCTAAGCTCTTTTATTTTATTTTCTAGTAAGAAAAAAAGTTTTTTTATTTAAATATATTTGGTGACATTTATAAGCTAAGCTCTATTATTTTCATATTATATAGCAAAAATTGACCTTTATATTATTTACGTAATATATATGAAAAAGAGAATTCCAGTTAAAGTAAAATTCCAGATTGCACATATAAAGAGATAAAAATAATAATGTTGACATTTTCTATAAGAAAAAATAATATTGTAAATTAGTGTTGAAAATTAATAGAAACTAAAATATTTGCATTAATATGAAATATTTACGGTTTCACAATTTGTTACTTTTGAAACACCAACAAAAAAAAAATCACAATCAAAAAAATTTGTTACTTTTGAAAATCGTTCATAGGCAAGTTTCATTTCTAGCTTCCCAACGTTCCTCCACCATTATGATGTGAAAATTGATCTTCTCACGTACAAAATTGTTCACTCCTATATAAACCGACAAAAATATCTCCACGTAAAAGTCACGTTGATTCCAACGTGAGTTAACTCGTGCTCATTACAGGTTAACGTGATACTAATTTTATTATACCCTTATTTATTAAATTTCATCTAACTTAACTATTCCATTAACTACAATTAATAAGGGTGGTTTAGTAAATGATACTAATTTTACCATCAAAATCAACACAATTAATCATTTCCTTAATAATCGTGCATAAACTTTAAACAACTATTATTTAGAGACAGAGGGAGTACACAAAATCACATAATCACACATAAACGATTCAAATTACACAAATTCGTCGTTAAATACACATCAACAAATTCATCAAAATGCAACATTACGAACACATATTCGAATATATTACACTATTACACGTTAATAAATATTAAACTTCAATAGATCGGACACAAAGATGTAAATGTTATTTTCAACCATTAACCTAAACATTTAATCAACCTCGCCATCGTCACAGATAACTTGTGAAAAATACACGGTCTTTAAATTATCTTCATCCTTATCCTCCCCCAGGTTAACACATGACACCTGTACAAATACAATTGATACTCTTTGATTTTCACCAATATGGACAAAGTATTTGTTAAGTTGTGCCTTCCACTCATCCAACTTATCGGTGGGGTTAAAAGACCTTAATTGTCTTCTTCATGACGGAGTATCGGACATGAGCTTCAACTTCAACTTGTGCATCTTCAGACATGTTTCACTTCACAAAATTTAATGGAATAACAAGTATGAAAATAAAACCAAATGAAAGATAAAATAAATAGTTGAATAATTAGAGACTAAAAAATGTGAGCAATAATTGACGTGACATAACCGACCACCAAAAAATATTTCACTTTATATATATATATATATATATATATATATATATATAAAATTTATATAATGTTAGTTACATATTGGCCACAAATATCGGCGTTACATAACGGGCCACCAAAAAATATGTCGGTGGAATATCAACAAAAAAAGGACGAACACCAACAAAAAAAAGTGGCCTATCTAACTAGCTAGTGATAAGGCATCATTTTCATCTTCTTCAATGACTTCAAATTCACCTTTTGGTTTTTACGGAGTGGGAGTGTCGCAATAAATTGGATTGAGATGATTAGTTGGGTTTTTTCGGCGGTTTCAGATCCTTAAACATGATGTCTTTGAATAAGGCTTGTCTATCCATAAATGCAAACTCTCATTGCTCCGCATCACCAATCTTGTGATTCTTCCATTCCATACAAGGCAGTGGTAATGGAAAACTGTCTTTCAAATAAACATGAAGAAAGTGGTCGGGAATTAAGACAAGACACAAGATGTGGGAATGTAGGTTAAGTGGTAGAGCACCTCAGATTGGAAATATGTCTCACATATACCTCTTTCGGGAAAAACCAATTAAACAACTGCTCTATTGTAGCAAATTGCAACATTGTGACCCATATCCGATAATGTTAACCACTTATCTACAAACACAATTCCACCACTATTTGTTGGAGGGTGTTAACCATTCAAGGTATATTGAAAACGCCCCTCTAAACCAAATATCGACAAATAAGCACTCTTATTATTTTTCATGTCATGAATAAGTGCACTACGCACCAATACATGATTTTCCTCATCCATGCTCACGTGTCTAGCTATGACCCGGAATTCACAATTACCATCTCCTTTAACATTCATAATATTTTCAATGTAAGGCCTCATGATCTTTGGCATTTGTGTAATGTATGGTATATCCCGAAACGGTTGTGGAGTAGGCGTCGAAGCGTGTGAGCGGGAGTAATTGCCAACACGTGCACTTTCCCTCTTTGGAAGTGATATCTTGGTTTGCAACGATTGACTGTCGGGAAATTGAGAATCAACAAGCTCCCACATAGAGGGGATTCGACCCATGGATGTCTCTTTCGGAGTAACCTCACCCTTTCAGGTGCTCCCTTGGTAACTACCTTTCTTGGAGGTGGAGACAACATTGTGACTTCCGAAAATGCTAGTTAATGCATCGCTCTTTGAAATGGAGTTTCATCTTTTTAGGAACTTTTTTGAGACGTTCTTGAATGCCATTCCACTCCTTCATCACAGAAAAATCATCATCAACCTCTTTTCCTTGTACATTTAACCTTTGCCAATGAGAGTCTATTTCATCCAATCGAATAGGCAATTTTCCTTTTCTCTTCATGGCAATAATACATGCACATGGCAACTCGTACGATGTCTTTTAAACACAACCACAATCTTTCTTAGCAAATCTGAATGTCTTGGACCTTTTTCCATCCCAAAAGACAATGCGGGTCTAGATACATAACCCTTCAACTTAGAGTACAAAAAGTTGCCTTTGTATCTGTGTTCAAAGACAATATGACTTCCCTTAAAACTTGCTTTTATCTCACCAAATTGGATAACCAACATTTTGTCTATTTCCTCCCAACATGATTCCAAGTCTCCCATACTACTCCTCAAATTTTTTTTTTTCAAATTTCCACGAGCCGATTCAACAATGTTGGTGGTTCTACACTCTAGATGCAAGACTTTATCTGTTCATTCCCTCACAAATTTTTCCTTAACAATGTTCAATATTGTGGTTTCAATATATGCAAGGAACTCTAGAAATAGTTCAATACATCTTTGAATCGCTTTACTGCACTTGCATATGAATCCTCCGTAGGAGATTCAACCAAATCTTTCGAAGAACTCATGATTTTGTCAACAACATCACTTGCCTTCTCCTTCTTCGCTTCCTTCACTTCTTTCTCATTAACTTTTACATCCTTAGGCTTCACTTTGACTCTACAATCTGTGATGCACTTAGCTCTTACATTCTTTCCAGTATAAAAATAAAAAAAGTATTATGTCAGTTTCAGGGAGAACTTTAGCAACGACATTCATCATAGCATTATCCCTATCGGTGACAACCACCTTAGGCATGTTGAGTTTTGAGGACAAAAGACCAACCAACATCCCAAGTGCCCAAGTAAAGTTATCCTCTTGCTCAAAGGAAAGAAAGGAAAAACCAACAGATTATGTCAGGTTGGTAGAGGTGACACCAACTATCTCAAATAATGGCATTCCGTAGAAATTGGTTTCGTAAGTGGAGTTCATGACCAAACGGGTCGGAAAAGTGTTAAGCATATTAATTGACTCCAGATGAGCAAAAAATATATCTTTAAAAGTGGTTTCCTCACTATTTTCTCTTGTGAAATAGACGTATTTATGCTCCTCCAACTTTGAAATCAAGTATTGTATCTCTGTCTTGTCATCTCTTATCCCCTTGCACCATCTAGTTCGCGCATTGTACACTTGTTTAATATTTGTCAAACTTTTTTTTTTTCTTCAAACCCGTGAGAATATTCCTAGGCAACGCCAATCTCTTTATCATGTCGACAACTATTTTTTTCTCCTCCTCTTTAATTCCGCAAGAAGGTGGCCGACTAACTTTGTCTCCAACTCATGGTTGTGAATTCCACTAAGCATTGCCAACCACCAATCTTTTGTATACTTCTTAAAGAAATCATGCAACCTAAACGGATAATCACATTTCTTTGAGCTTGTGCCTTCAAGCTTCGGTTTCTTTCTTGTCTTTGGTGGTTTGTATACACCACTCCTTTTACAATTCAGCGTCATGTTGGCTTTTTTAAACTAGATTTATCTATAGATATAGTACATCCCGCCCTTGCTGCTTGTCGACGAACCCAACCAAGCAAATCATGTCACTCACGACAGCTTTCCTTTGTTAAAAAAATGAGGTGGTGTCTACTTCATAACCGTGAAGCTTGGCAACACCGGTAGGTACCGATTTAGGTTTTTCTTCAATGTGAACTTTTAAAGGAATTTTGAATTTAAACTTCACATTAACGGTTGGTTTGACATCAATAGATGCTTCGCCGGAAGCTTCAATTATGGCCGGTTTCGGCTCAACGCAATCATCCACCACATTTTCAACCATCACTATGTCTATTGAATAAAAAAATAACAATGAAAAAAAATATAACTTTTGCAACAAGGTAAGAAAGAAAAAAATGGCGCAAAATTTCAAATTATGGGTGCCAACGTGACTTAAGTCACGTTCATCTAACACCTACATGACGTAAGTCACGTTGGTTTTACACCTACGTGAGTTAATCCACGTTGGCCCAAGGTGAGTTAACTCACGTTCAACCTACATCCAGAAACGACCAACACAGCTAAAAAACCAGCTAAATCAAAAGAGTTTAGATTTCACATTACCTGAATTTTGACATTTGATGAGCGTAGAAATTTGGTTCCTGACGATTTGCAATGATTTCAAGTGAATATTTGCAATGATTAAAAATATCATAGGTGTCAATTTTTATTTTTTAAAAAACACACCGCAGTGATCAGCTTTGACCCAGTCAAAATCAAGGAGGACCGCAATTTTGCAAAAGGACCGAAAGATGTAGGGTTAAAAGTGCAGTTTTCAAAATAGACAGGTCAAAATCGCTAGTTTTAGAAAGATGGGGACAAAAGTGCATTTTACCCAAAAAAAAAAAATTAAACCCTAAAACGTTTTTTTACAAAAAGAGAAAACCCAAAAAGAAAACCTGTTCCATCCCCGGCCGAATCCTCTTCATATCAATATTTAGTGCCGTGAGTTCCAAGTTTTGCCGCAAGTCATCCTGAACACAGCTGCCCGAAAAACGTCGCCGGAGTTGTTCATTGGCCGCCTGAAACAGTGAGCATTCTCCTTCTTTCAACCTTTTTGACCTATGGTCGATTGCTTTTGTTGGTTTTTTTACCTTTTACTTTATATAACTTTATGATCAAATTTTATTCATAGGTTAGCAACTCAGAATGGAAGAAGAGAATAAAGAAATGAAATCATTTAAGGATTTGGGTTTATCTGAGCAATTAGTTGAAGCTTGTGAAAAATTTGGTTGGAAGAATCCAAAAGAAATTCAAACAGAAGTGATTCCACTTGCACCGCAAGGTTAGATGTGATCTTTGCTTCAATTTTTTTTATTAAACAATCATTTTGGAAATGTGTAGAACTTTGTGTCTTTCGTTAGTAATTTTAGTTTACCTAGCACGAACACTCTTCGAATTAGGCGTGCCTTGATGTCAGACACACCCGCTGTCTGACACCAACAAATATGATTGTAATCATGTCATTTTCTCCAAATATTATCAATGTCGACGTGTCAATGTTCGGTGTCTGTGCTTCATAGATTTTAGTCCTCGAGTGTTTTTATTTTTAGTTAGTTTGGTACTCAAATGCATCATCGTAGTTTTTTTTTTTTAAACTCGATTCAGTTTAGTTAAAGTTTGGTCCTAATATTGCAAATAGAAAGATAAACTGAAGGATGTTTGTGTAATTTGTATGCAACTATAATGATAAAACCTCACTCATTTAGGAACCAAAATGCTTATTTCATTTATGTAATATAGCCGCTTGAGCAAGAGAGTGAGCGAGCCTATTAGTTTGCCTGCAAAGAATCTCCCGCTGAAATTGGATCATTTTTTTTTTCTTTTATAAAATACTAATAGAAATGAACAAGAAGAATGATTGCAGAGTGATAATCCTTGCTAATTGCTATACAACCAAATAATGATCCGATTTTGAAACAGAAATTTTATACATCATCAGTATGATAGTTTTTTTAAAAAAATATTTTCAATGCTTATTGAATTATTCTTTATAATTTGTGTTTCTTAGGAAAAGATGTGATTGGAATTTCCAATACGGGTTCTGGTAAGACTGGAGCTTTTGTTCTTCCTATATTGCACGCCCTAGCACCGCAACCACACCTAAACAATTTCTTTGCTTGTGTAATGTCTCCCACAAGGTTTGATACATAGATACCTGATCATGGAATATATAATATTCTTATAAATAAATTCAGATTTATCTAATGTAATTATACTACTTGTATATTTAAATAGTATATTCCTTCTGTTCTAACCTTTTTTTTAAACTAGAGAGCTTGGCATTCAAATTGCTGAACAGTTTGAAGCTCTAGGTTCTGAAATTGGTGTTAAGTGTGCTGTGGTGAGTTCTAATAAAATTTTCTGAAATAATTTGTTATGCATGAATTTTATGTCTTCCTATTCATTACATAGCTCAAGTTTGTTTTGTTTTGTCCTATCACATAGTGGTTGTTCACGTGCATACTAAACAATCAATTTTGATTGGTATCATTGCCTTTTTCTATAGCTTGTTGGAGGGACTAGCATGGTACAGCAATCCATCGACATTGCAAAGCGACCTCATATTATTGTAAGTGTGTTACTGATGCAAAATATGGTTGATACAATTGATAAGAGATAGCTGTAGTTTATGCAAGTTCTGCATGTACAAGATTGAGATTGCATTTTGAATTAGTACTGTTTCCAGTCTTCTAATTTCATCAGTCCCACATTTTGTTTTTTATTTACTTATGTTGATTTCTTACTCTTGAAGGTTGGGACGCCTGGACGACTCTTGGATCACCTAAAACACACCAAAGGATTTTCTCTTGGTAGATTAAAATACTTGGTATGATTTCTATGTTGTTTGATTCAAGCTCGACTCGAGTTTTATTTTTGACATCCAATGGTTGAGTAGTGATGAGTACATGTGTAGTGTGAACTGAGGAATTGATTTGAGAACTTGATAATGGATTTTAATTGATAACTATTGTTGCAATTGTGTTAGGACTTTGAATAGAGGGAGTTTGCTAGGATTGGAGTTAAGAAGTTAATTAGGATTTAGTTTAGTTGTTAAGTTTGTTAGCATTTCTGTTTTACTTTCTTAGCCTTTCTGTTTATAGTTCAGTTAGTCATATAGATTATCAATAGGATGGACTGGTCTGAGGAGAGGAGATGGAATCATTTTACGAAATTGTAAACTATAGAATGCTCTAGTGAGGGGAGAGTCCTCCCTTGGGGTAACCTCGAGTGCAAGGTTATCATCTTGTTCATTCGCATTATTTCCATTCAGTGATAATACTAGAAAGCTATTCAAGGAGTTATTCATTTGATTTATCAATTAATCCAATTTTAAGGAATTCATTTGAAATCCTATTCTTGAGTTCCTGACAAATTGAAACATGTATGTTTCTGCATTGGTCTTGTTTTATCTTATCACATGATTATGAAGTTATATTTAAAGCAACATTGTTAAATAGAGGCGCTATAGTGCTATTACTTAGCGGCATTTGAACAAACCGCTATTGTTATGTGATACACTATTTAGTATATAAAATAGTAAAATACTGTGAAATATCGGTTGTAGCGATGCTATAACCCTACTGTGTAACAAAATTTGAACAAACTGTTATTTTCCGCAATCCACAATTGACAACACTTTCAAAGAAAGTTTGCAGCTGATTTGCAACATGTCTATAGATGTAGGAGTTTTTGTGTTTTGTTTTTACAGATGCTTGGACGTGTTTGCGACTTCACAAAATGAAATATTTAAGTAATATATTTTGTTTACTACCATTTCATATTCTAGTCCTCTACTTTCCATTATGTTTTAGTTGGAACTTGTTTGATTGCTCTACATTTTGAGCAGGTCTTAGATGAGGCAGATAGGTTATTGAACGAGGACTTTGAGAAAGAACTTAATGAGATTTTAGGATTCATTCCTAGTAAGCGGAGAACATTTCTTTTTTCAGCTACAGGGACAGACAAGGTAAATATGTAGGTTTGTTAATAAAAGTGAACTTCATATACTATTTATGGTAGCCCTTTTTCCCCTTAGCAGTAGCCAGATATTATATCTTACTATTCAAATGAAACTTTTTTCTTTACAAATTATTTCAAATATCTTATATTTTGTTATAATAATACATTTTCTATGCATTGCTTATATGCAACATATGCAACAGATGCTTGATTGTGCAATGTATTTATATTCATATTTTTGTAACAAGCAGAAAAATTTATGAATGGATGGGCACTACGGTGGCATTTGAGAGGAGAAATTAGAATAAAGTTTTGTTTGATGTTTGGTTTATATTTAAAGTAGAACAGAACATGACTAAAAAAGTCGTAAACTTTGGTTTAGGTTATCTAGTTCCATTTTGCTTGTATGCCAAATGTAACCTATATAGAAATCTCATAAGTTTGGCATAATTTTCCTTTAGAAAATATTTGCTGCTTGCATTTTACTAGACCAGAGACATACAATACAATCAAGGATACATAGTACAAAAATAAAATACATTTAGCAAAGTAAAAGTATTTTTTTTTAGTTTAATACCAAATAAGATTATGGATTATGGTGTTTGATGCACAAGAGCAGACACTCAGGTTATAAAGAAAATGTTTGTATTGAACGCTTCTAACATATTGGCTATTGTGTTCATCAATTGCATTGCATGCTTCTTCCATAGACCTACTACCTTGTATACATTCTAACTGAAATGACTGGAAGTACATCAATGATATTCACTCGGACTTGTAATCAAAAGTTCACAGTTGCGTTCATGTAATGGTAGGAACTTGATTGTAATTTAATGGCTGTTTATAGACAATACATCTAAATTAACATAAATCCAGAAATCATGGAAAGAATTCCTGACCTTGTGAAAGTACAGATTTATATACATCGTGTGGGAAGGACTGCTCGTGCTGGGCGCTCTGGTGTTGCCATTTCCCTTTTGAACCAATATGAACTGTCGTGGTTCAGACAGATAGAAGAACAAATGGGTGAGGAGTATATGCTCTCTGCGTTTGCTTTGCCATTTTAATGAACAAAACTTTATTAGTAAATATAACTCATACATGATACAAGTATTTTTTTTTTAGACAAGAAGCTACCATGTGACGAAGTTATGCTTTTGAAAGAGCGTGTTGATACGGCCAAAAGATTAGCAGAAAAGGTAAATCTTTTCATATTGAGCCTAGTTATGCTTTAGGTTACTTTTAATCTTTCTGTCCATTTTTCTTTTAAACATAAGAGTTAAGTTTTGGGATTTTGTGGTAAGTTGAAATTGTGATGCCCTTGCCGAGTTGTCTGCATTTGATACAAGTAATGTTTCTGATAAAAGGGATGTTATTTAAAAATCTAAATGTCGACAACATATTTGATACAGTATAAAAATGCATCATTTATAACTATTGATTTGATTCGGCGAGAGAGAGAGAGGAAAAACTAATAAAAACAAAATAGTATCAACTAGATAGAAAAGAGTGTATGAAAAGATGCATGAATTGTGATTATATTATTGAATATATTAAATTATTTGAAATTAGTATGGCGTGTCTTTTAAAGCTTAGCTGGGACTTGGGAACTTCTTTCCGGGAACAACACATTATGGTGTAGAGTAATGGAAAAAAAATATAATAGAGCCAATATGGAAAATGCTGTGGTGGAAGCAAAAACATCAAACTCGTCGCTTTGGAAGACATTGGTGAGAGTGTGGCCTAACTATGCTCAATTTGACTATAGATTTATTGGTAATGGTAGGGCTACCTTAGCTTCGTACCATAGTTGGATTGAGGTGGATGGCAAATTTCTGATTTAGTGCATGATATTCCGCGGGTCTGCAGCATATGACAGTGGTGGATTTGGTTGATAAACGGGACAATTCGAATAATCAAATACCGTATTGGATGCCTAATGATATTAGAAAGAAGATTGAATCAATTCTGCCACCACAGATTTAGGTGATGATAGGATTTTGTGGCCTGGAGATAATTGTGGCAATTTTATAGTTTCTAGTACATATGCTCTATCATGTAACCATGATAGAGAAATGATATTTGAAAAAGAATTTGGAGACTATTGGTGCCTGAAAGAGTTATAAGTTTTGTGTGGATTGTCCTTCATGGGAAGTTGATGACTAATGAAAGAAGAGTAAGATGCATTTGAGCATGCCATTCTGTGATTACTGCAGAGAAGAGGTTGAAACAATTCTGCATGTGCTAAGAGAGTGTTCACAAGCAACAACTCTGTGGATAAATGTAGTGCCACATAGTATGAGTCATGAATTTTTTCATAGTAATCTCAGAGAGTGGATTCATTTAAATGTGGAATGTAGTATTAAATGGGAGAGAGATATATGCAGTGGAGAGATTATTGGGCATTGACTTGCCATCATCTTTGGAATTGGAGGAGCAAAGAAAAACATCAAATAAAATTTTCCAGACCCCGCACACACTCGACAACTACCATATGGCACAGGTTGCGTGATCTATTATCAGCTACAAGCATAGATAGCAGGTTAGGATTATTCGGAAACCACCTAAAGCGGGATGGGTTAAATTAAATACTGATGGGGCTACTAGAGCCGCTGTTGTAGCGGGTTGTGGAGGACTAATTCATGCTACAGATGGAGAATGGCTTGGTGGTTCCAAAGGTCTTGGAATTTGTAGTGCATATATAGCAGAATTGTGGGGGTGTTTTGATTGGGTTGCAACTGTTTATTGATCGAGGATTCAGGTATGTCGAGGAATGTATTGATTCGAGTCAGTCAGCAAGAGTATCATGCAAAAAGGGAGCGTGAACGCTAATGGGTGGAGATCAGTGCACAAGATTTGTCATCTTTTGGAAAGAGATTGGGAATTTACTGTTGGTCACGCGTATCTGGAAGCATACATGTGTGCCGAGTTGGCTAATCATGATTCTTGCGGAAACACTGATTTAATTATGTATGATGATTGTCCTGATCGAATTAGGAAGAGTTTTACTGATGATGCATAGGGAGTTGCCACTCCTTGTTTAGTTTATCTGTAGTTTTTCTTTCTTGAGCGTAGGTCCACATTTATCCCAAGAAAAGAAATTAGTATATTCTTATGTGATTTAACTTAAATATACTTTTCTAACTGTTTGTATTTTATTTGTGTAGGAAATTAAGGAATCCGGTGAGAAGAAGAAATGGAGGGGAGAAGGAGATTTAGGTGAAGAGGATGAGAATATTGACAAGTACTTGGGTCTCTTTTCGTCAAGAAAAAAAAAATTCTTCGATCTCAAAGATAGAAGATCGTCAAAGAAATTTAGAAGATAATAATGGCTTTATTTCTTAAGCTTAGACTTTATTTCTACCATTAAGTTTTCTCGCATTGAATTTTATGTAAAATATCCTAGAAAGTTTATTCTAATATTGATTAGTTATTACAAGCAAAATGTTCAGCATTGTTTGATCTTGACAAGAAAAATGTACCAAATTAGGCTTTGATTTAGTTTTTATCATCACTTTCTTAGGTTATACTACGTGGTCCATAAATATAGCGTTGTGTTATTTTGACACAAATTTGAGTGTCAACAAGTCGAACATGTCATTAAAGGGAAAAAAAAAACTTATTCTTTCTAGTGAATCCTTTCATTCCATCAAAATTCAGGACGTTTGAAGATCCACACCTCGCCTAAATACGAAACTTGGGAGCAAGAAGACAAATTGCTCCTTGCATGGCTTCAAATTTCAATCTACAATTACTCACGACGTGCTTTGTCGTGTTATTGGATGCAATAATTTTTCTTTTGGCAAATTTGGTATAAAATTAATGATTACTTTCAAACGCACCTAAGGAATTGTACCTAAGTTTTATCCATATTTTATAATCCTTGCCATACTTAGTAACTTCCCTTGTAATTTTTTTTAAGAACCTCATGATAGCAGTAATAAATGTCAAACTGTTTGTAACTAACTCCTTGACAACTATCAGTTAGTTAGCTCTTCTTAGAAGAATCTATAAATTGCTTGTTGCTCATTAAGAAGATTAAAAAAATCAATACAAAAAAAGTGATTGATAGCATATATGTTAGATCCTATGTTAGGGGACCACTAAAACACTTTAGCATGAAGACGATGAAAATGATGATTATGCACAATTAATTTTATTTTTTTTTGGTCGGGTTTTAACATTTGCATATATTATGCATTGTCCATACCAACTGAGCTAAGCTTATGAGGGCTTATGCACAATTAAATAAAACAACAAAACTTGAGCCAAAAAATAAATAAATAAAACAAAATACTGAAGGGGATATAACACCTAAACAACATAACCACCACGCCAATGTTAACTCCTCAATTAATTAATTTATTACGTAGAATATTAAACATTGATTTTTTTTCAAAGGTTGTTGTGACAAATTAAAATTGTTCTTTACAAAAGAGGAGGTAAAAACGTTTGCAAATGCAGGCCAAAGATGGCCCTACCATTACCAATGCCCATTATAAGAACGTGTTTCCTCTTCCTTCCCAATGTTGACTCCTTTTTGGAATCTAGCACTAGGTAGTTATTTGTAAATCTTATGTTCGTCTCGTGTCAAATTAATTCGATAGCTTGTTCATCTTTTCAATGTTCTTGCATAAAAACTTTACCTGTCTTGATTTATCTTTGATTTGTTTCTTGGACTTAGGTTTGATATCCTCCCATCTTTTTTTTTCTTTCTTGGATGCAATATGTCCTCTCATCCTCTTTTTTATTGCAATGTGTCAATCTTAACATATTTAAGACATGTTAGCATGACATTTTCAAAAATATTTAAAACTCCAAGAGTCTTTTAGTATATGTTAATGATCTCATTCATTTTTATGATTAAAATAAAAACTTAATTGAAACTGATTTAATTAAAACATCGAAAAATTAATTGATACTGATTTAATTTAAATGATCTCAAGTCATAATTTTAGTCGTAAATTTGAGTAAAGTCATGAGCATTTATTTCCGAATAGGTTCGTCGACAATCATTAAAATTTCTGTAATTAAATTTAAGTACTGATATGCGGTGGACCGCTCATGAAAGTAGTCTCCTAACAAATAATTGAATAAAATAAATAGATATATAACCCGTTTGTGCTTTGTTAGTTCTGCATTGGTCGACCTTTTATGCCATGTTTGGATCCAGAGAAAGATAAAGGAAAGAAAGAAGCAGGATAGATTGTGTGTGGAAAGATTGATTTTCTACCGTTTGGCAGCACATCAAAAAGGATGAGGAAAGAAAGTTTGAGGTCGGACCCACGCTCAAAACCTTTCCTCATTGCTTTGGACAAGACATGAAGAAGCCATTAACTTTTTGATAAAAAGTTAAAAATACCCTTGCAATAATATTAATATTATCATGTTGAACAAGTAACCATAAGAAAAGTTATGTTTTAGTTCGCTTAGTATCCCACGGTCTCCCTTCCCATTCTCTCTCATGGGAGCCGTCACCAAAATCCTAGTTTCTTCATCTTCATCCACCAAAGAGGGGTGATTTAGAGTCAATTTTTGACCCAAAATCACCCCTCTAACTTGTTTTATCTATTTCCCTTTTATTGAAATAAGTGATTTACACATCTATTTCATTTCTTTTTTTGTGATTTCGTCGTCTTAGTGCGACCTTGTTTTGTTCGTCGTCTTTGTGCGACGTTGTTTGCCTTTCTTGTTTCATTCAGGTGTTTGTTCGGTTCAGATTGTCAGATTAGCTTCGATCTAGTGCAGATCAAATCAATGACTTTAGAGTCGTCAACGTTGCAGATCCGGAGACATGGATATTCTAAAGACTTAACTATAGTCATATGTGTAGGCTTTAGTACTTTGTCGTTTTATGCTATTAACATGGATGATGTGAGTTTGTTCACAGATTCATCCTTTTTGTTTTTAGCGAATTTTCATTGTATCGATGTACTTTACCAATTTAAATGAATGAATATCATTTATTTTTGTCAAAAAATAAATAAAATTATGTTTTAGAAATATGCAAGGCAATTTTTTGTCTCAGCGTGATATTTTGAAAAGAAAAAAAATCATTAACAAAAAGTTTGACAAATGTTAAATAAATTAAAATTTATTAATAAAATATATTTAAATATGTAGATAGCATAATTAATTTAAAATAAACACATTTATCTAAAACCTTTTAAGGTTATAATTGTCATTTTGCAAATATACATATCTTTCTTTCCTCTCACAATCTATTCACTTTCTTTTATACCAAACAACTAAAAAAATCATCTCACTTTCTTCTATCTATCTTTTCTTTTACTATCAATCCTTTCTCTTTCTTCTCCAAACCAAACATAGCCTTAGGGTTGCGTTTTCTCATTAAGATTTATCGGATGTTGATACAAATAATTTTTTTAAATGAGTGTTGCAAATATGTTGATATCATCATTTAAAATTCTTGAATTTGTCAAAGTTGTAGACTGTTATCCAAATGTTTCAATTTCTTATCGAATTCTCTTAACCATGATAAATCATATTGATGTGGTCAGAATTATTCGTGACGTTACATATAGAAATGCTTATAGGTATTGTTTTGTATAAGATGTTTGGATAATAAATAAAAAATTCAATGTTATTTCGATAAAGTCTGATGTTTTTATTAGATTATTTTTTAACGTAATAAAAACTAGGTCAAATACATCTTTTGGTCATTTAAGTTTTACAAAAAAATTGGGTTAATCCTTTAAATTTTTTAAGTTTCAAATAGGTCTTTTAATCCCTAAAAAATAATAATAGGTCTTTTAAGTTATTAATTTAATACACGGTTACCCTTTGAAGGACCTATTTGAAACTTAAAAACATAAAAAACTTCAAATAGTTGTATTACATTAACAACTTAAAAGACTTATTTGAAATTGAAAAAAACTTAAAAGGACCTATTTAAAACTTAAAAAACTTGAAGTACTAACTCAATATTTTTGTCAAACTTTAAGTACCAAAAGAGGTATTTGACCTAAAAACTATGATCTTCATGCAAATTATTTTCACATTTAAAAAATTCAAAATTTTATATACTTATTAATTAAGATCCAAATATAAATTCGCTCTAGGCCACCAAAATCTTAGAAATAGGCCACCAAAATCTTAGAAATAGACATGTTAGCACCCAACAATAGGATTGATGAACCTAAATGCAATTTGTTTTAGTTTTACTCATGAAAATAAGGATCCTCATTAGAATCTAGAATTTGATTTTCATTAGAATTAATAATGTTGGTTGACCTTATTAACATCTTCTTTTTTTTTTAAAACTCGGTATCCAATTTAAGAATCGACTAATCTGAGGGGATCAATCTCATCGTCCACTTGCGGGGACCCCGTTTAAAGCAAGAGTAAACCCACCGAAATTAATATCAAAGGAAACCTTATTAATATCTTTATAATCTCAATTTATGATTCCTCATTAGAATTTCTCTTAGAAAGTTTGAGTGAGTGTCTACAATTTTGTTTGAGTACCTCTTAGTCATTACCGACGATTCATTACTCGTGAGTTAATCATCAGGTGTTTGCATTTTTTCTATTTCATACTGTCTTTCTCTTCTATTAAAAAAATGTTTTAGTGTTGTCATTATTTGAGAAGACTTAAGGTGATCTCCCTTATATCCTTGAAATTTATTATAATATAAGATACATACTAACTTCAGATATATCTTTGTCAAAAAGAACTTTAGATATATCTTCCAATTTAATTTTTTTACTCTTTCTATTTCAAAATACATATCCTTCTCAACCACTTCACACATGTCAATTCACAACTTTGACTATTAATATCTTTAATTATTTAAAATAAAGAATTATAATATTTTGAAAATATATGTCGAGACAAATCAAACATCTTACATGCTAATATTTGTATTTATATATTGGTTAAAAAGTAGAGTCGAAGTAAGTCATGTGAATAGTACACATTGCAAAAATACGACATATATATTTGAAACGGATGGGGTACAAGATATCTTATAATTTCTGAAATTTTTTTATTTGTTGTGCATTTGAAAATTTATTTTTTCTTTACCAATTTATACTTTTAAACTTGATCTTCCATGAGCTTAGTTTTTGGCTCCATCGTCCCTGGGTAAAACAATTTTTCTTTGCATGGAAAATCTTTGCCGCTGGGCCTGATTAGATGGGGCAATGCCACAAGAATCTCACAGGTACATTTTTTTTTCCTTCTTTAAGTGTTCTTTCTATCAAAGATATTTTTATCTAAAGTGTCTCAAATATTAAATGTGACTATCTCTTTTAAATGATATTCAAAATTATTTGTTATTAAAAGTTAGGGGTGTTTAAATTCAAATTGATTGACGCATAACGAAAGTAAGGATTTAACAAACACTTAACCTAAAAGATAAGCAGACAAGTTGCAAGCGACAAACTTGACAAATAAGTGTTTCCGGAATCCACCAGAATTGAGAAAGTTCTCGATAATTTTATTGAATGAAAAATTGCCTATTGGGCTACCAAAATTCTGTTTAAATACTAGAGAAATAATAAACCCTAATGGACAGAAAAATAACAAATTGAAATAAAACAAAAAAATAATAAATTTGCAGAAATAATAAAAATGTGGTTTTGAGCCTTCAAATGATTTCGAATGGCTAAATTCACCCCTACATCATGGAGAAGTGATATGTTATGCTCGTGACACCCGGTGCTTTCTGAAAAGGTACAATTCAAGCAATCCGACACCGAATTCCAAATCTGCACTATTTCCATTGAGCATTTCTTGCGCGTCACTGCATCTTTGATACGTGCAGCCAATTTTCCTACATCAATGATTAAAAATGAGACCACAATCTGATTGAAAAAAAAAATTGAAAAATGCACAAAATCAAAATTATTTATTGAATGTGTTTGGATGTGCTTTTGTAACAACCACTTACAAATTGACACCGAGAGAATTGACCTGAGACCTTAAGGATAAGCATACTCCAAGATTCCAACCTCCCAATCCAACACCACCAAGCAAGCCGAAGTGAGTTCATATGTTAAATTTATTCTATTTTTTTAACTATTTCATATTCCTTCGTGTCACATTTATAAGCAAAAAACATTTTTTAGATTCATTCAATACTTATGCATTCAATGAACCTAAAAAATACATTTTTGTTTATAAATGTGACCGGAAACATGATTAATTATTTCAATCCTAATTGTTAATTTTTAATATATTATATGTTATCCCCTAAAAAAAATATTAGATGTTATTTTTCATCAAACCTATGATCTTACCTTGTTTCAATAGTGTTAATTTTTGCAGTATTAATCTAAATTGGTGTTTTTTCCTACTTGAAATTATGATTTGAATATCCAAAAATTGTTTCAAACTACACTGATAAAATTTGATCATACTATATCAATTTTTTTAAAATTTTCATCTAAACTGAATCGCGGATTTTTAATTTCTTAAATCGGATAATTTTTTATGTCATAAGGAATTTAAAACTCATAAGTGATTTAAAAGACATTGAAAGGCGCAAACACCTCTATTAAAAGTCTAATCCGTTCAATGTCTTGGTTCTGGAGTAATGCTAGCAACACCCTCTTTTGAACTAGGGTCGGTTGATTTCATATTAATGGAGTAGCATTGGCTACTCCAAAAGAAAGAAAAAAATCTTGAATAATTTAGTGTAGTTTTGAACCCGCCCTTGCTGCTTGTCGACGAACCCAACCAAGCAAACCATGTCACTCACGACAGCTTTCCTTTGTTAAAAAAATGAGGCGGTGTCTGCTTCATAACCGTGAAGCTTGGCAACACCGGTAGGTACTGATTTAGGTTTTTCTTCAATGTGAGCTTTTAAAGGAATTTTGAATTTAAACTTCACATTAACGGTTGGTTTGACATCAACAGATGCTTCGCCGGAAGCTTCAATTATGGCCGGTTTCGGCTCAACGCAATCATCCACCACATTTTCAACCATCACTATGTCTATTGAATAAAAAAATAACAATGAAAAAAAAATATAACATTTGCAACAAGGTAAGAAAGAAAAAAATGGCGCAAAATTTCAAATTCTGGGCGCCAATGTGACTTAAGTCACGTTCATCTAACACCTGCATGACGTAAGTCACGTTGGTTTTACACCTACGTGAGTTAATCCACGTTGGCCCAAGGTGAGTTAACTCACGTTCAACCTGCATCCAGAAACGACCAACACAGTTCAAAAACCAGCTAAATCAAAAGAGTTTAGATTTCACATTACCTGAATTTTCACATTTGATGAGCGTAGAAATTTGGTTCCTAGCGATTTGCAATGATTTCTGAATATTTGCAATGATTCAAAATATCATAGGTGTCAATTTTTATTTTTTATAAAACACACCGCAGACATCATCTTTGACCCAGTCAAAATCAAGGAGGACCACAATTTTGCAAAAGGACCGAAAGATGTAGGGCTAAAAGTGCAGTTTTTAAAATAGACAGGTCAAAATCGCTAGTTTTAGAAAGATAGGGACAAAAGTGCATTTTACCCCCAAAAAAATAAAATTAAACCCTAAAACGTTTTTTTACAAAATGAGAAAACCCAAAAAGAAAACATGTTCCATCCCCGGCCGAATCCTCTTCATTTCAATATTTAGGGCCGTGAGGTCCAAGTTTTGCGGCAAGTCATCCTGAACACAGCTGCCCGAAAAACGTCGCCAGAGTTGTTCATCGGCCGCCTGAAACAGTGAGCATTCTCCTTCTTTCAACCTTTTTGACCTATGATCGATTGCTTTTGTTGGTTTTTTTACCTTTTACCTTATATAACTTTATGATCAAATTTTATTCATAGGTTAGCAACTCAGAATGGAAGAAGAGAATAAAGAAATGAAATCATTTAAGGATTTGGGTTTATCTGAGCAATTAGTTGAAGCTTGTGAAAAATT
>Ga0315915_1001181_pt1 | contig 30928 bp, 19 predicted proteins | sample MpolbnodulesMG_FD_207738 | JGI IMG/M metagenome (GOLD analysis project Ga0315915, IMG submission 207738) | Medicago polymorpha root nodule microbial communities from Los Angeles, California, United States - branched nodules | ecosystem: Host-associated > Plants > Roots > Nodule | place: USA... | reverse complement strand
CCCAATATAAATATATATATATATATATATATATATATATATATATATATATATATATATATATATATATCCCTAGAATTAATTTTTAAGAGAAATCTAAATTGCAATTTTGCATAAATTTTTCTTCTTCAATTTATTATGTCTCTTATTGCATAGAAACATAAACCTAAAAAGCAAGTGACCGTTATCCCAAATTTCTTCTTCACAAGTTAGTTGCCTGGTCCATCATCTTTTCCTCTGATCCCTCCTCCTCCTCTTCCTCTCATCCTACTATTGTCCTTGTTTCTTCATCCTCATCTCTTTCGTCTGATTCCTATGTTTTGCTTCATCATTCTCTCATCCTATTCCCAAATGATTCATTTATTTAATATCTTTTGTAGATATTATTTTTTTCGGATCGAGTTGTTTGAATACGACAAAGGAGTTAAGTTTCACGCGGAGAAGAAAAGAGTCTCATGATCTAAAATTCTAATTCTAATATTAAAAGAAAAAACTAGAAAAGGAAGATGAAAAAAAATAAAGAGCATAATTCCAAGACCGCCTCGTTTCCATTAACTGCATCTAGTTCATAGGTTATGGACAATTTTAGCCAAGTTTTCCAGGTTTTTTAAACTAAATTTACTAGCCAACTTCTTTTAAAGGTGTTCATACTAGAACATTCTGATTCACAGTTCAATTGGTTGAACCGTTTGCTCCAGTTTTTAAAACATTGAATTTAGGGTTAATAATGTTTTTCACCCCTGTAATATAGGCCATTTCCGATTTTCTGCTTTTCGGTTTGATTTGCATCCTTGTAAAACTCTTTTTTTCGGAAAACACCCCTCCTCCATCCAACTCACCAAATGCGCATATGTGGCACTGACTTGGCTTTTTATTTTTATTTTTATTTATTTGTAATTGTCCACATCTTATTTTATTTTTTAAAATATCTGAAAATTAATTTTCAAAAATAAAAAATCCAAAAAATCAGAAAAATATACAGATTCTTTTCCAACCTTCTTTCCGAATTCCAACAAGAGAGTGTTCGATAACATGTTGGTCTTTGAGTTGTGAAGTATGAGAATGCAAGAGAAGAGTCGGTATCTATAAAGGTGAAGTTTTTAGAGAATTTGGAGGTGTTAGGGTCAAAAGATAAGGAATTTCAAGGTTTTGTGAAATGGGTTGTTGTGCAAGTGTTATGGAAGATAAAAACATGAACTTATTAGTGTTGTTGACGGTAGTGGTTTAGTGATGAGAATAAGAAGAATATGATGATGATGATGATAAGTTTTGATGTTGAATTCATGTGTGTTTTGTTTTTCTGGTTTTTTATTTTATTTTATGAATGCTAGTTTAAAGATGAAGAAAAGCGAGAGGAAGAAGATGAAGGAAAAGGGGAAAATTAATTGTCGGTCGATTCATGGTAAGATACAATAGACAAGCATGATTCAACGATCTTCTTTTTAAATAAAAAATCAAAAGGTTTAAATTAAAAAATTTAATAAGGTATATGGTGAACCACCAACAATTTTGATCCACCTTAGACATTTAGGGTTAAAAACTGACGAAAGGGACCAAAACATAACGGCATAAAATTTAAGGGACCGCTTTGAGACGTTTTTTAGTTATGGGACCATTGTGCAAAAAGCAATTAAGTTAAGGGACCGGGTGATCAATTAAACCTAAGATAAACCCTATTAAATGAGATAAGCACTACGAAATGAGCAAAGTCCATATTTTCAAACATCCAAGCAGCTACGTCAACCCGAACGGATGGCAACAAGGGTGTTTCCAAAATATTATGAGTGGTTCCCAAATAAAAGACATAATTAATGGACTCCCTGTTCCATTGCTCAATGTTGGGTTTTAGTAGATGTGTTTCCTTAAGTTCTTCCCACATTATGTGTAACTCTGTTGAAGGCGTGATGTACCCATGATCACGAAGCCATGGTTGATTCCAAACTGAAATGTTTTCTCCCATGCCAAGGCTCCATTGAAAACCCCAACTCACCACATCACTTAAATTCTTTAGACCTCTTCACACATAGCTCAGATTATGTCCTATATATGCACAAGGATAATCACTATGCGAAAAATATTTATCTTTGAGTAATTTAGTGATAAGTGAATCCAGACTACTTACCAACTTCCAAGCTTGCCTTCCAATCATAGCCATGTTGAAAAGCTCTGAGACTCTTAAAACCCATGCCACAAAATATTTTTGGAATTGAAAGACGCTCTCAAGAGAGTCAGTGCATGCCTTTAGAATTTGAGAATTATTTCCCCACCAGAAGGAGTTAAGCATCTTTTCTGTTTCATTAATCAAAGTTCCGGGTAGTAGGAAAAGACTCATCACATACAGGGGTGTCACTTGAAGAATTGACTTGATAAGAACTTTCGTCCTGCTTGCGAAAGACAATGACTATTGACTTGATACGGGGGTGGAATACACCACTATCACTATGAGAATATCTCACGACACTTTTCATAACTCTTACTATATAGTATTCTCATGGTGGGTCAATCTAGTATAAATATTGCTCATAATATTTATACCTATGTGAAGACATGATAACTCTTTATCTATGATCCGTGAGACGTGATCATTGGTCTACCCACATAATAGTCTCTATGCTTTAATGTTATCCCTTTTCACAATAAAACTTGACTACAGAGGCTTTAAGAATAATGTCCTTTCATTTAATAGGTCTCACGATTAAGTCACAATTAATGCTCCATCAAACAGACTAATTATTCTAGGGATTTTATTATTTTGAAACAAAACCAAATCAACAAAGAAATGCCTTATTATTATATATATTCATAATATATATTTATATCAATATCATGATACAAAGCCAAATGCAATCAATATAGATTGGCTATTAGGGCCTACTCCAACACCTCTTTCATCCTTTCTCTATTTATTAGCTACTGAAGGCATGAATGTTCCGATGAATGCAACCATGGAGGCTGAGCTCTTTACAAGTTACTCGGTTGGTCGGTCAGATAACACTTCAGTATCTCATTTGCAATTTGTTGATGATACTTTATTGTTGGGAGGTAAGAGTTGGGCAAACGTTAGATCCATGAAAGTTGTTCTTATCCTTTTTTAGGCGATCTCAGACCTAAAGATCAATTTCAATAAAAGCATGTTGCCCAGTGTTAATGTGACTGCTTCTTGGTTGATTGAGGTTCCTTGTGCGTTGAATTGTAAAACTTTGATACACCCCTTTTCTTTATCTAAGGCGTCCTAGTTGTGGTGACCTCCGCAAACTGAAATTTTGGCAACCTCTCCTTGATCGTATTGAATCTAGATTGTCGAGTTAGAAAAGTAGAAACCTTTATTTGGAGTGGCCGATTGGTTCTTTTAAAATTTGTCTTGTCCTCTCTTTCAGTCTACTTTCTTTCATTCTTCAATGCTCTTATAGATATCATTTCCTCTGTCGAATCTATTTTTAATTGTTTTTTCTTGGGGGGAAGTGAGGATGTTAGGAAAAGTTTATGGATAAATTAGGATATTGTTTGTTCTAAAAAGGAGAACGAAGGTTTGGGGGTTAGATGGTTAAGGGATTTAACATGGCCCTAATAGGCAAACGTGTTGGAGGTTGAAGGAGGAGCGTGGGAGTTTATGGTATAGAGTGTTAACATCTAGGTTTGGGGATGAAGGTTGTGTTTTGGGTGTAGAGGGGGAAGAGGGCTCAATGTGGTGAAATAATTAATCAATATTAATCAGGGTGTTCGTGTGGGAAGATAGATAAATGATAATTTTATTTGTGGGTTAGGTGATGGAGCTTCGTTTTTATTTTGGTGGGATCCTTGGTTGGAATGAGGGGTTTTGAAGGATAGGTTCAACCGCCCTTTTGAGCTCTCCGAGAATAAAATGACACTGTAGCTAAGATAAAGCATTTAGGTTAGGGTGGTGATGGTGATACTTGAATTTGGTGTGAGTTTATGGGCTTGGGAGGAGGACTAGCTGAGGGAGTATATTGGGTCATTGAATTCAATTGTTTTGCAAGATGATGTTAATGACATGTGGCTGTGTAGATTACATGCTTCTAATTTTTTTACGGTTAGTAATTGTTATAAATTTTTACTATCAGCAAATCAAAAAAACATTGGAGATAATAATCATGTAATTTGGCATCAGGATGTTCCTTTGAAAGTTAATCCTTTTGTGTGGCGCTTAGTTCACAACCTCCTTCTAATAAAAGACAACTTGATCAAAATGGCGGTAATTTCAACTAATGCTTAGTCTTGTGTGGGAGGTTGTGGTAATCCGGAAGATGCGCCTCGTCTTTTTCTTCATTGCGTCTGTTTTAGTCATCTTTAAATAGTTGTTTATGATTGGTTAGGCTTAGTTATGATCACACCTTATTATCTCCCATGTTACTTGTTAGACTTTAGTGTCTTAGGAGACTTCTCAAAATACAAACAAGATCTACTTCAATTGATTTGATTTTCCAGTGTTTGGGTTATTCGGAAAGAAACAAAATGCTGGAATCTTCAAGAATAAAATGATTCTATCAACCATCTACTTGACAAAGTTAATATACATTCTTATGAGTGGCTAAAAACGAAACACGTCAACTTTGCTTTTAGTTATCATATGTGGTAACTCAATCCTCTTTTATGCTTGTAATTAATATTTAACTTTTGTTTTTGTGTGTGTTTTACTTCGTTATCTAATTTAACTACACTTTTTGCTTCCCTACGCAAAGAGTGTTAGGAAGAAGTTTTATTTTGCAATTGTTTTTTTATTTTAGTAATAACAATTGCAAAGTAATTTTATAGGGATTAAAAATTTTAAAACATTTTACTAGACTAAATAATTAAATTTTATAGGATTAAAAATATATTTAACAAAATACATAATTAATCAAGAAAATAACACATATAAATAGTTTGTGTCCCATTTTGCAAGTTGTATTATGGTGTTGGAGCTTCATCCTTATTCTCCTCGGTGACCGAACGTTCATCGATTACCCCTTTTTGGTTCACCAACATCCTCGTCCTTCGTTCAATTCATCATCGATTGCATCGAATTCCGCGTACAACATCATTAGGTTAGTTTCTCGCACTTCTATTACAAACGTTGTTTTTTATTTTTTTATTTTATTTTTCTTCAGTTTATTGTTTCTCAATTAGGGTTTGTATTTTCGTATCACATGGCTCAATTAGATTAGGGATTTTTTCGATTAGATTAGGGATTTGATTGTTGTGACACTTTTACCCCTGAATTTTGGTGTTGGTAGCTTTTACTGTATGATTTCTCGATGTTCAAGATCTGGGTTTTGATTGGTGTTATGTGTTGATACAAAATCATATTTGATTATAATTAATCATAGGGTATCGAAGAATCACGTTAAAGTTTGTTTTTTTAATCGGAAAGAAACATTTATGGGTAATTTGGGCCATGGCATGCCACTACTGATTTATTGTCATTTTAGTATTTTGATGGCCACCCATTGCGGTCCCCTCGGCTCTGGCTCGAGTGATTGGTCTTTGCAGTTGCGCGGAGAGGACACCCGATTGACACCAAAAAAAAAATAGTAATAATAGCATTTTTCTTAATATGAAGATGCTAGAATGAATAAACCATCAATTTAGTCCATAAACTATTGCTCACTCTTCTATTTAGCCCTTAAACTATATAATTATAATAGTCCTTAAAGTATATAAAATCTGTTAACTTAGTCTCTCTTATTAAGATATCAGGGTCTAAATTGAAGGATTTTCATATACGGGTTTCATATACTAGGGACTGCTTATCATATATGTACATATAATTTAGGTACTAAATTGGAGAGAGGGATAGTTTAGAGACTAAATTGGTGGTTTTTTTTATTCTAGCTAGAATATAGCATAGTTGCGTAAGTTTAATTGTTGTGGCAATTATGCATATTCCAGTGGTGGTATTATGTTTCATTATCAATAATGGGTTAGTAAACTGGTTTAAGATAAACTAGAACTTTGGAGCATTGCCATTTTACAGTTTTTCTCATGAACTTGGATTTTCTAAGAAGGATTTCCTTTTTAATTTGGCAGGTATGAAACTTCAAAAGTTGGGAGGGCATTAGGGACATTCTTAGACTTTTCTTCTAAGGCATTAATTTTCCAAAATTTTATTTTTTCTCAGCTCATATTTTGCTTCAATTTTGGATGCTTGTATTGACTAGCAGAAGCATAGAATGTCTGTCATGGAAATTCAGATCAATAACAAATTGAAATTCTATTATCTTTTCAGCAAAGAAGAATTTTTAATTACTGTTTCCTATATTTCTTTTTCTGTGAAGTATTGCCTCTTGTCAATAAGTTTTTGAATTGGAAGGGGGTTCCTTTTTTTTTTTAGCATATGGTAGTTTGATGGAAGAATTGGTATGGTGATTTCATTCAGCAGAGTATATTTTTCATAGTTCATGTTTACATTTGTGATCATTATGTATTTCATAATTCAACGGTCTTTATCTCTTAGTCTATATTTCATCATTTATGAATGATTTCTGGCAAGGTTTATTGTCTTGTTGATGATGTTTGGTCTGGAATTTATGTTTATTGTTCTCGTGACCTATGTTATATATTTGTACGTAAATATAAATATACAACACTATTATTTCTTTGAAGTTTTAAATGACACCATATATTGGATAGAAAGAAACCATGACTTTAAATTTAACTGCAACATCTAAAAAGCTTTGCAGCTTGTTTGTCAAACAGTGAGTTGCTGAAAGCCACATCATTTATTTTGGACCTTAACCAATGGACAAGGGACCACCTCCTACCCTCTTTGTTAATGATGGTTCGTTTATGGAGAGGTTCAGGCAGCTCCAACAAGAGCAGGAGAGGGGGAAAAATGCCAAACCAGAGGACTCTAAACCAATTAAAGTTGTTTCAGGACCTCTGACTCCTAAACCCTCCATTAGTAAGGCTAATGATGCAAAGAAATCCTCCCAGGGTGGTTCCAGTGGCAAACTTGCTTTCAGCCTGAAACAAAAGTCAAAGCTAGTGCCGCCCCCTGTTAAGTTGGCTGATGACGATGAAGATGAAATAGATGCTGGGTATGTTTCGAATGATGCACTGACAAAACGGCAAAAATTGGGTCAGGATGACGGCATTGAGCAATCATCAAGACAACTTGATGTTGGTAATTACTTCTCACTCAAATCTTATGCAAGATAGTTGGTAGGAATTATCCAATAAAATTATTACATAGTGATTCTATATTCTAATTATGGTTGGTCATTCCAAGCCTATCCATGTCTATGGATTAGTGATAATTTTGTTTCCTGTTGATGCACACCATACACTCTCTTTCTAACTTACAGATCACTGCAGCTTTTTGTCTATTCAATATGTCTTAGATGGCATCTACTTTCTGATTTTGTTTCCTCCTTGTCTCTTTCCGATTTCTTGTTCTCTTTGCATCTTGGAAAACTTGCTTTTTCCTTCTTGAATGCTGATCTCCCCATTCATAAATTTTATTCCTTCATCACAATATTTTTCATATGAGGATGAAAGAACATACATGTATTGATTTAAAATAGAAATTTATTTGTCATATTTATCCCCTGGATCATAAAAAGGAAGTAGAGAGGTGTATAAAATGAGTGTCCTCTTGGGTGTATTTGTGAAGCATGTCCTGAACTACTCCTTGAGGTATTTATTTGATGGAAGATCTCAAAGTGTGTTGCCTCAGCCAGAGGCATACGATTACATTCACACTATTTTGTTAGCCTTTTTCTTCTCGTAAAAAGTAGAGTCCTCTACATTAAGCTCAGTTTCATTATTGAAGAGGTATTCACCACATATTCCTTCTTTGCTAACTGAAAAGACATTCAGCAAAGAGGAGAAAACGTCTTTGAATATCTTGTGTCATGAATGCAGCTTATTCCTCAAGTACCTATCAAGAATGGGGTATTGGCACGCCTGCTACAAGAGTAATTTCCATTCCCTTGTTCATGCTCTTGGTATTAATCAGTTTTATAAGTGATATGCAGCACCTCCTCCCCCAAGTGATCCTACAGTGAAGAAAGTTGCTGACAAACTTGCAAGTTTTGTGGCTAAAAATGGAAGGCCATTTGAGGATGTTACACGGCAAAAAAACCCTGGAGACTCACCTTTCAAGTATGTTTGGAGTTAACTCATAATCCTATTGCATCAGTCTTTTGCTTATGATTCGTAATTTCTAACTGAATGTGTGGTGTTTGTTTGAGCATGCAGGTTTTTATTTGATGTTAAATGTTCTGACTATAAATATTATGAACATCGGCTTGCTCAAGAGGAGAAGGCCCTTTCACAGTCCAACGAACCACAGGCTTATCAAAATGGTTAGTGTTTTTCATGAATTTACTATTTTTTTTTTTTGGGTAGACATGACAATCAAGTCTGGGCTTGCATGCACATACACATGTGAATAAAATTAAGAAAAAAATTGACGGGATGGGTTTCTCTTTGCTGAACTCAATGGGGAGAAGACAAGGTCACTATCAATTTGTTTGACCCTACTAGGGACGGGGGTGGAGGTGGGGACGGTAGGAAATACCCCGCCTCTGCCTTGCAAAATTGCCATGTGTAAGACATTGCTAGGTGTCCTTGGCAACTGTTCTCACATTGGAGGAAAATATAATTTCACATTTCTCGGGAGTTGTTTTTCATAACTGCAATTGTTGTTTTGGCGGGAGATTGATGCTTGAATTAGTAAATCGTATGCCCATGCCTCATTCACCTATCGATGTGTAGATATAAGAAGTGTTGTCTTGGTTGTACTTTATGGGATTATATTTTGTGGTTAGGCTCCGGGCTCTCATTCCTGCAATATGTTTTCTCTTTTTCTTTACATGGTTTAGTCTATTTTGGCTTGTAATGTTGAACAATTTAACCCTCAGCAGGGACAAGCATTCCATCTTCCAGACCAACAAATGGTCCTCAGAGATCGTCCCAGCAGCAGTCAGCTTACCAAATCCCTGCCTCTGCTTTATATGATAGTGTTGACGTACCAAGGGGTTCTGGATCTGCAGGACAAGCATTTTCAGTTGGAAGCTCGGGTAAGGGATGCTTATACAGCATGGCAGTTTAGCCGTCATTATGATACTTTAGCTGCCATTATGCTGTTTTCAAAAGGATTAGTGGATGGAAATTATATTAGTATAGTTGAATTGAAATTTACTCGTCCAAAAGGAAAAGATCAGAGTGTGTAGGACTCTCAGTTGTCAAGAACCTCATGTATCTTTGTATGCAACATTTTATTGATGCATGCGTTTTGTTTATCTGTTCAGATGAGCCCGGTGGATCATCAAAGGCCAATTCTTTAGCACTAATGGAGTTTTACATGAAGAAAGCCGCACAGGAAGAAAAGTTCAAACAACCTAGGCATTCAAAAGATGAGATGCCCCCTCCTCCATCTCTTCAAGGTTCAACATTTGATGGTGATTGTTACCTGGTTTTTATTGGACTTGCATTCATTTTATTTGAACAGTTTGAATTGTGAATTTTCTTTATGTAAATGTAATAATCTCTTGAATGCTTTATCTTGAGCGCAGCTTCAGCTTCAGGGAAAAAAGGCCATCACATGGGTGATTATATTCCTCAGGAAGAATTGGAGAAGTTCTTGGCTAGCTGTAATGACGCCGCAGCTATGAAAGCTGCAAAGGAGGCTGCTGAGAGGGCCAAAATTCAGGCTGATAATGTGGGCCACAAGCTTTTATCAAAAATGGGTTGGAAAGAAGGTGCTTAAAATTTCTTCAAGTGTTTTTCCTTTCAAGTCGATGAATGCATTTAAGAGAGTCCAACTCAAGCTCTAACTGTTGTATGACATTTATATACTTGTCATTTCTTTCTTGTGCTGACATTGATGATAATGCAGGTGAGGGTCTAGGTGGCTCTAGGAAGGGTATTGCAGATCCTATAATGGCAGGCAGTGTTAAGAAAGATAACTTGGGAGTAGGTGCTGTCCAACCTGGGGAGGTGACTCCTGAGGATGACATCTATGAGCAGTACAAAAAGCGGATGATGCTTGGCTACCGTCACAGGCCGAATCCTCTGGTAATTGTCCCTTTTATTATGAATTGTTTTGCAGTGACGTCTTGAGTTACTATGTAACCTTGTTTTCATATTGTGATTGTGTTTGTTTTTCCAGAACAATCCCCGCAAGGCTTACTACTGAACAAACATCACCGAAACCTTATGTCAACTGTATTGTTGGTAAAGTATCCCTTTAGATGTTAGATGGACTTGTGCAGTCGTCACTGGATTTTGTGAACGTTTGCACTTTATTGCTTTTTTGGAACATCAAAATTTTCTTTTGCCTTTTTTGTGGGGAAGAAAAGTGTTTATTACTATCATCACATGTTTAGCTAACAAAGAATAATGTTTTTACCGTGTGAGCTTTTGGAGTGTGTTATTATTATTGGCACAGTTAATAGAATTGCTTTCTTTTGTTGTTAAAATTATAGATGGTTTTGTTTTCTTTTGGAGGGGTTTTGTATCCTAGCAAACCCCTTGTTTAAATTGTGCAGAAAAATTGCAAGCAAATATTTTTTATAATTTTGATAACTTTTCTCATTGAAGAATATAACACGTTTGTTCTCAATTATTCATCACACTGTTTTTGAGAATGCGATCAAGATTGAGACATATATACTCCTACGAACTATCCTGAATAACTAGTTAAATCCGGAGTTGAGATTTTAAAATGGGGAATTTCGTAAGTATTCCTATCGTTTAATGTAAGTAACATTCACCATTCACTAACGCAAGTTAAATATATTGAAAAGGGTTAGACTACAACAGAATGAATCAAGTTCAAACTTAGATCTTTCTGTTCCGTTTTTTCTTCCTCTTGGTTCCTTTATTTAGATAAACCCCCGCATTCATGAGTAGAGCGCCTAACACCGATGTGGCAACCGGGAGGCAGCCTACGAAGGAGTTCGTTCGTGTTGCTCCTTTGGGATGAGGCACTTTAAAAAGACGCTCATATCATTCCTTTGTGTTCTCACTTGCATTGCCTGGGACAATGAAATTTGTTGAAATAATTCATTCCTTTATGTCCTCACTTGCATGTGGAACAATGAAATTTGTTAAAATAAAATTGGTGCATAAAAAAGTTAACGAAAAAATAATGCACTTTAAAAATAGTATTTTGTGTCCTATTCTTTTTTTTTTTGACGTTATTGTGTCCTATTCTTATATTTCAATTAAAGATTTAAAATGTTTTTGATCAAGGGAGCAGAATGTATGAGCTTTATCAAGGGAGCAAAACATATTCAACTTAAGATAATGAAGTTACTGAAATGAAATGTATTTTGTTATGAATTAGTCAAGTTAAGTTATAAACTAAAACCGTATATGTAGAAACCGCCAATAAACATCCATATAGTTTACTCAAAAGGTTACGCCGATCGTATGATTATTGGACAGCCAAAAAACAACGGACTAGTTTAATAAAAGTAACAAATATTTGGGATAATTTTGATTATTTACTTCAAAAAGCATACAAACTTGAACTCCCCGGATGATGCAAATGCTTCTGCCAATCACATATAAAAGGTGAAAAAAAAAGTTTTATAAGTAACGAAAAACGACAAATAATCAGAGGTTATGAGATAAAAATACTTGAGATGCTTTATTGCTTTCACTTTCAGTATTGGAAGACAGTTATGCACCATAAGGATCAGTGCTTACACATGATATTGGGTGAGCTTTGCTATTAGAATTATCCCACTAGCTAGCAGTAGCACTATATAAGTATCTAACTATATATGATATGGTACTAAATTTAAAAAATTGTCCGTAAATACTAAAGTTAGGATATATTAAACTGTTATCTACGTGCAAATGCAAATCAATGCATGTAGTTTACCAAAAAAAATAAAAAATCCAAATGCAATATTGGCACTCCTTATGTGATAAGAAGTGGCTCATAGGTCATAGCTTTGGGTTCAAAGTTCAATATATAGCATCGCATATCAAATTCATGCACAAAAAAAATGGAATGAAATCACTTATTAATTTATCGGCATCCAATAATCAAAATGACTAAGCCTGAGTTTCACTTCAACATTTTTTAAGAAATACATAAGACAATATTAGTTCTCCCAATAATACATGGTTCAAAATGGGAAAACAGTTTAAATTAGTAAAAAGATTTGAACAAATTTTAAATTAGTGCATTAAAGATTTATTTTCTAATTCCATCTGATTACTTACCTAGTTAATTTAATTTATAGTATAAATAACTAGGATATTAATTAAGATCACATACTTACCATTACACCCCATTCAAAGGAGACTTCCAAGTGTACAATTAGAAGGTCTGAATTCGTGTCCTCAAAAGATGAAGCATATACCATTAGCAAGAGAACTTACGTATTTAAAACTTTAAGAAATTACAAAATGTTTCTAAAATAATTAATGATTTAATTATCGTATGATCATTGTGCTATTTTGAATTTTTAAAAATGTCAATATATATTTAAACATTTCCCGTGTATAGAGAAAGTTCGATTAAGAGAAAATTCAATCAAGATAAGTCACCATTAAATATCGATGAAAACTTCATACCTATAACACCTACTCCTCCAAAACCATCTTCTTTAAGAGAACCTAAGAGTGACAAATTATAGCTTAATTAAGATTTAAATTGACTTGTGCAACGTGTTTACATTTGCACTTAGGTGTTATAAGTTTAACTCAGTGGTTTGGTGGAAGAGTTAAGTAATTAATAAAGTGATAAGAGTGTCAAAATTTTGATCCCCACTACTAACTTATATAAAACTAACAATACTAATATTTGTTGTTTAAAAAGTAGGTTATAAGGGTTTCGTGAGCTTAACTCACTTAGCAAGGGATAATACATAATATATGTAAGAGTCGGGGTTTAAAACTCGGACACCCTACTTATTCATCTTTAAGGTGAATTTGTTTAGCCGCTAGGTTACTTGACAAAAAAAAAAAAAGGTTGTAAGGTGAAGTTATCCAGCCACCACATATGTAGGAACATATATCCAGTCTTATGCGTTAGATGTGTGAGTTAAGAGGGCCACATTGAATGAAATAAGGTATGTGTTTATAAGCAGTGGGGAGTCTTACCTTAAAACCGATTTTATATAATTTGAGTTTGACTCGATCTAAATTTTAAGTATTGAACTTAATAAGGGATGTCATTCGGCAGGGCAAAGAGTATTTTTCCGCACTTCGTCCCATCACTCATATTGTCCACCATCTCCGCGGAGCCTTCAAATAACTAAATTTACATTATTTTAATCAATTTGTTGATAAAAGCAATTAAACTCTAACCGTAAAACTATATAATATTAAGATATTATTGTAAACATTCCATATAAAAAAATTTCTACATATTTTTTGAAAAGACAAATTAATATAACATATAAAATATGGAGAGTGCTAACCATTGCCCTTGGGGCGTTGGATAAGGGGATAAAAATCGAAATATAGTATTGGAAAATCGTGAAAAGTGATAAATTTAACTTTTTAAAAGTCAAAATGTTGTTGAAACCAATGCAAACATGATACTTTTGACTTCCTTAACCATTGCCCTGAGGGCAATGGGGCAATGGTTAGCAAGACCCATAAAATATTTGTATATACAAATATAAAATATATTTTAGTGAAATGCTTGGGGACAACGTCCCTGTTGGACTAAAGTATGATCCCCTATCCCATCTCCAAACTATAATTGGGGAGACTTTCTCCCTCATTTTTGTCCACAATTGAAAAATTCCCCAACCGCGAGTCCCCAAATGAAACCGTCTCTGTGAGAACCCTATTTATGGATGTAAATTGACATCCCTGAGACTAAATAACGTGATTTTTGGACTATCGAGAAAGGTTCAAAAACATTCTAAAACCAATTGAAGATTCAAAATAAAATGTATGTTTGATTTCACTTCTAGAGAGAAAATATTGATTCTGGAGGTTTAAAATTGATTTTGACATGTTTGGGTTGCTTTCAAGTAGAATTAGTTTTGTCTCAAAAATTGATTCTACTTGAAGCTAGAAATCAAAGCTTTTGATTCCATAATTGATCTTAACACTCAAATTTATTGTTCAACTCAATTTAACAAGAATCTATTCAAACATAAATCACTTTACCTTCAACCCACTTTTAGTTAGAATCAAAATTCTACATAATCAATTCACTCAAAATGCTTGTTAAAAAAAAAAATCAATTCACTCAAAACCAACTCACTTTTCGTCCCCATATCTAAATCTCATATACTTACTCATTACCCTACTAAATATTTTTTTTTAAGAAACTGAACTTCGTCCATGTCCCAACAAGTTCAAGTATGTATCTCCGTCCTGTCCCCACAACGAAATCATTTTGAATCTAGAATTTACCCAAAACTCGACAACGAAATTACTTTCTAGCATTTTTCTATATATTTTTTAAGAATTATATTATTAAAAAACACCCAACATTGATTGAATGGAATACAACACAGATAACACTCTATCACAAAAGGTAATTAACCACACCTACTTAGATATATGGTATTCAACCTCCATATACATAAGACCAGATAAACACTAAAAAGGAATCATCCAATAACAAAACAACAACCGAAATGAACACTCTTAAAGCAAGATCAAGAAAACATCCAACATCATGTGTATTTGTCAATTGCAAATTAGAGGGATGATATTCAAAGGCTTGCATTTTACCCATCAACATATATAGCCAAAATATCAATGACTTAAATTAATAACTGATATTTTAAATATCAAAACAAGGCAAAATAATCAAGTAAAAACCACATCATTGTTCATTGACAATTTAAAATGTTAAAACAAGTAGCCACATCAACGTTGTCTTCTTTCTTTCTCTAAATGCTATCGACATATTTCACCTATATAATAAAATAATTTTCTACATTTAAGACGAGTTTGGGATGGATACTTATATCTTTATTATCCGCTCATACCTGTATACGGATTTTGTTGTCATGCAAGCATTATACTCCTTTTGTTAAGTTGAGTTAGTCTTTGCTTACTTGCAGCCCAGCATTACACTTTTTTTCTTTTAGAAAAGGGAGGGCAGGTCATGTGTCATGCGCATGAGGCAAATAAAAAAGTGTGAAATAACAGATTTGGGCATGTCTCTGGTTAAGGATAACATAAAATTAATTATGGGAAACAAAAGAAGTGGAGGGATATGGTTATATTGCTACATCAGACTATATAATAAAGTTTTGTAAGTTCATTTTATTTAATAATGTTCTTTGGTCTCGTAAGATGGAAGATTCGCACGCTAAATCAAATATAATTAATTTCATAAAATAATGGAATTAAATATCTGATTCTATGATATTGTAATAGAAAGACATAGAGCTAATGGTTGATAGGTTCCAATCATCCAATTATAAGCAAAATTGTTCTTTTCATCTAGAAACCAAGCCTTTATATTGTCTTCAATCTCTAGTTGCGATTGTAGTAAAAAATGTAAAGTAGTCACTAAAATATGGGTAGTGGTTGACGCAAAATGTCGCTCTGAGGTAGAGTGTGTTTGTTTGAATTAGGGGTGAAAAAAGGAAAAAAAATACATGCAGAATCATTCGTAATACGAATAATTAGAAAGTGTTTCACTTTTGAGAAAAGAAAAGCAAGATCATCCCGTCTCATATTGATGAAAACACTCAATCAGATGAAGACACAATGTTCATCCATACCAACCTCACTTACAATGAAACTTTTTTTTTTTATGGTTGCTCAAAATGCTCCTCAAAATCATTCATAAAACCGATCGAGCTACTATCCGCTTGAGGTTTACGCATATAAAAATCTATCGGAAGTTACAATGTGATCGATTGAGCAATTTTTAAGGTTTTGCAATTCGAGAGTTTACCTCAACTCGTTTTGCATAGGCAAACTTGACTCGTAAACTCGACTCGAGAATTCGACTCGAGAATACGTACAAGTTTACCTAAAATTAAAATTATATAAAATTTATTACATGCATGACATATATAAGCTAATATAATATTGTAAATAGGTCAATAGTACAAAATATGACTTAATTACAAAGGCAAATTATACCAAACTACCATAATAAAATGTTATACTCAACTTAGCATTAATATACAAAATTAACTCACAAAATCATAAGTTCATAAGTCTTTAAGCCATCCATAAAACCATCCAAAAAAGCAAGTTTCACAAGTTTATAAAGTTGTTAATACAACTATCCAAAAAATAAACAAGTTAATATCTTCAAAAATTTAATCCTTCTAAAGCTTCATAACATCTCTAAGATATAATGTTCATTTATTCTGATGTTCAATTTTTCAAGTAAAACAAGTTCTTGTTTCACAAAGATAACAAGTTAAGATATAATGTTCATTTATTTTGAGAAGAAGAAAAGAAGTGTCGTGCGTTCATAACACTGTGATATTGAGCTGAGCTTTAAAAATTAATTGGATTTTAATTGAAAATCGGCCCAAAACAAAAAAAATACTGTTTTTTAAAAGGTAAACTCGCAAACTCGGACGAGTTTACCTGATTTTACCGATTTTAAGCCGTGTTAACTCGGTCAACTTCCCGATTTTACCAAAAAACGAGTTTACGTCTGAGATTACATGGTTTTGGTACCTAAAAATGTAAACTCGGCCGAGTTTATGTTTTAACACTCGATTTGCAAAACTTAAACGACCTATTAAGCAACCATCACATTTTTTTATTGATAGGTCCCAATACCAATACAAAACTCTTTAACTTTGTAATTCAGAAGTGTCGTAGTTTGAATTATCTGCTAACATTTTCTACTCTTTTTTATTTTAGGTGGAGGAAGTGATAAGTAACATTGAAACATACATACAACAATGAATTGTCAAGAATGAAAGTGTCGACGCGCCTAACAATTTCGGCATTTTATTTTGTTGAAGTAGCTAGGCTTGACTTACATAAACACTTTCTACTCTTAGAATCTGCTGGATATGTTCCTTTTTTTTTTCTTTTTCTTTTTCTTTCTATAGTACATTGAGTTTTTTTGAACAGTACACGAAGTTTATAAAAATTGATATATGGTATTGGCTTTAATAAAAAATACCTTCAAAGTCAAAAGTATATCAAGTGATCGTAGTGTGTAAGTACTAAGTACGTACTTTTGTATGGACACATAACATAACATCTCTGTCTTTGAACATATCATCAAAAATCGAAGGTCAACTCCCACATTATAGTGTGTAAGTACTAAAGATTCTTAAACATAACATGCATGTTGATTGCAAGGACTTGGACTTTATCAGTCGTATCAAGCAAGATCCATCCAACTCCAAGTCTTTACTTTGTAAGGCTCGTGTACGTGTATGTCAAAGTCGACGCACGGTTCAAAATTAAGGAAACAAACTTGTTTAAAAAGTCCCCTAAAAAAATTGTTTAAAAAGTATATAACTCAATATTTGCATTAATAGTGTTTTTTTAATTAAAAGAAAGGTATTGTACTCTTGTTAACCGGTGTCCAAAACACTAGTTAAATAACTAAAAGTAGAAAACAAAGTCAAGTTTTGCATCGGAAAGAACACCTTTTTAAACTTTCAAAAATTAGAATACACAATTTCTAAAAAAATATTTCCTTTTTTATTCCTTAACAAATGTTCTAGGGGACACTTGTTAACATTTTCTGCAACCCAAAAGAGTATTTTTGAGATCTAAGTGAGTTTAAACACCTTGAAAACCAAAATTATATTAAAAATATGGAAATTGCTAACGAGTGTTTGCGGGATACTTTTTAAGGACCTTAAATGTAAATTTTTATAAAAATTTATATATTTAATGCATTATAAATTATAATATTTGACTGTTTTAAGGAATAATTTTTTAGTTCAAAATCTTTAAAGAATACTGGGGGAACACATTTGTTAGCAAGACTCAACATGAGAGTAATAAAAAGATAAATATAATAGGCTTCTAGTAGAAACATTCATCTAGTATTCTTCCATTTCTTGTACATGACTCGTTTTGAAAACACTACTTCACTATGTTCTAATACCTCATTTTGAAGAGTATACTTTACAATGCATTGCTTGCGGCGATAACCATATACCTCTTTGAATTCCAACCTATTCTTAGTACTTACTACTTACTAGGAAAAGCATGCATGGTCAATGCTTTACTAATTCAACCAAGTTATTTGTCTTTATATCAACAAGTACGTTGACATTTAATATTTTACCCAAAAATATACCAAATGTTTGACAGTGCCATGCTTCACGAGGAAAGCATGTAATAATAACATAACATAAATTTGGTTTAGTCAAACTTAGACATATCTATCTACATTATTATTTCCTCTTAACTAATTTATTAATCATTATAATTTGTGAGTAGATGTGAAATTGAAGGCTTTTCATTTGAGGATAACAAGGTGATGATGGAGCTGGAACCTTTAGAACTATTTGACATTTTGACTTCTCCTATGGAATGGAAAGTCTTTAGAATTAGATTACAGTAGGAGTATTCACACTACTGAAAGGTAATTTTCTTTCAATGTGAACTTGAATGTATCAAATATACACTTTTTTATTTACTATAGTATCTAATATACACTTCATAAGGAAAAAGACTGATATTAGCTTTAGACTAATATTATGGGGACTAATGTTGATTTTTGTTCATAAGGTCTAAAAACAAAAATTTGAAATGTAAAGGAATTAAAGAAATTTAATCCTAAAATTAGTAACTATTTTGAATTTTAGGGTCCATTTGTTATAGATTTTAAAAATTGGATTTTTTTTTTTGTATTTCTTAAAATGTTTTTTTCTTAATTTACTCAAAACTAGTAGAAGTTATTTTAAACTCATTTGTTATAAGTCAAAAAAGAGATTTTGACTTTACTAACTTAAACATTCATTGTTAGAGATTTTACATGGTAAAAATCACATATTTTTTCAAAAAGATATCTTTCAAAAATGAATTTTATGAAAAACTATTTAAAATAACTTCTTATTTTAGAGATTTTTTAAAATTTTATCATCCAAAATAAATTATAACAATATGATGAAATATTTAGAATAAAATTTGAAGATAAATTATTCAAACAAATTTTTCATTTAAAGTTTTGTTTAAAAAATATTCTATGTCAAAAAATTATAGAAAAAAACATTACATTATATATAAAAATATATTTTATAATAGCTATAACAAATGAGGCATTTTCTCTAAAAAAAGAAAACAAATGAGGCCTTTTACTTTAAAATTTACCGTAAAAAAAGTGGCTACATTTGAAGCACAAATCCATTGAATAATAAGCGGTGCTATTTAACTCGTGAGAAATTGTCTCGAATTTATCCTAAAAAAACAATTAACCAATTAGATCTCTTCCTAGGCAGAAAACAAGGAGGTGGTGGGGTATGGTTTAGGGAAAACATTATGATGCATTTTATTAGCTAAAAAGAAATGACGGATAGGAGATCACAATTTCGTTGTGCAGTGTTTGATTTGTCAAACCGTTTTAGAGACATGATAGATAGGAGGTAATGAATATGACAAAAATTAGAATTGTTGTCCCTCACTAAACTACAACATAACTTTTTGTCTCACATACAAATTGTCTAAAATATCAAAATAGTCTTTTGTCCACAAAAAATCTTATAGAATTAAAAATTATTCAATATCATAAAAGTTTGTGTTGTATTGTTTTGTGTTGTGTTGTTCTATCTTGTGCTATCTTATCCAATACTTTCTGTTCTACAGATCAAACGCGCCATATATCAATAGTTGCCCGTGAACATTTTGTGGGATAATCTTTCGATATAAGTAACAACATCGTTAATTAATTATTGAGAAATGTTACTTGCAGAGAAAACATTGACTTAAAAATATCGCATCATAACAATTGTTAATGCAGAGGACCGCATCAATTTTTTATTTCCACCCATGTATTCCAACAAATGAATTGATTTGAGTCATTAGAAATTGAAGAATGCTAACTGGTGTCCTGATTAAGGAATCTTTAGAGTTGAGTTTTTATAAAATTATAGGGTAATTATTACTTAATCAAAAGAAAAAACTTACATTTTTAAGGTAAAATTTTTATTTAAGGAGGGACACTAATTAGCAATACCCTTAGAAATTTAATAAAAGCTTAAACCCAGCATCAAAGTGAAACAACTCTACCCACTTTCTTTTTTTGATCTAGTAGCCTAGTGGCTAAAACTCACACAATTAAATGTAGAGAAGTGGGATGTCCGGGGTTGCAAAAAAAAACTCACTCTATCGTTTGCTAGAAAGTTGGACAAAACAACAAACAAATCCACCAAAACAAGAGATGGCCAGCCTATACAAAGATCAAAGGCCAACGAAACACCAAGACCTTGATTTGAGTCATTTTTAGGCACTACTGATGCTTACGTTAGTATCCTCTTTTTATATGATTATACTTCTTTTGCCCCTTAAAAAATAACTCTCAAATATAGCAAATATTTATTTGAAACAAATATTCCTTCCATCTAGTCGGTCTTAAAGACTTTTTGACCGTGTAACTCAAAAAAAGACTCCTTGACCGTGGATCAGTAATTTGTTACCTTATCTTATCTCAATCTGATTCTCCTAGCTAACTGAAGTTGAAGCTTTCGCAGACAACATAATGAAAACAAAATATTTAATTTGAGTACGTAATGAAAACAAAATATTTAATACAATGTGAAAAGAAAATATAAGGAAAGGAAGATACTAATGAAGTACAATTCTAAGACATAATATTATTAAGTGTATTTTCTTTACTATGTGCTAGGATGAAATGAAAAGGATTTGATAAAAAAAAAAGGATAAAATGAACAGGTCTTGTTTTCTTTGTTCTCACCTTGTACAAAGTTGAATAGTACATAGTCCGCTTTCAGAAGTATGGAACTAACATACTATTACATACAAATAAATTGTATTGTGTACAAGTGAAACGTATTTTGCATCATATATAAATTAACTTTGACCATTTGATCAATAAGTTTACCAATAAATTATTATAAAAAAAGACTTGTGCTTGATGGAAGGTCATTTTACTTGTGCATAATAGAACAAAGCCTTACATAAATAGATAAATTCAAAAGCCTCCGTGGATTTGTTTCCTTTTATTCCGTGAAATATTCTTGTCATATTTATCACCTAATTCTTTTATGAGTATGTTGTGATAACTTATCTACTATATAATTGTTTTTTTTTTAATGACATAATAGTTAAAAATTCATCCCTTATGAATAAATAGGATGTTCGGATTACGAATCTTGACCTTATATATATATATATTATAAAATATCCTTATCAACTAAGGTAAACTCACATGAACACTTCATTATTTTAAAATTTAATTGATATATATATATATATATATATGGAAATGCTAACCAATGCCCCCGGGGCACTAGTTAAGGATATGAAAAAGGAAATTATATAGTAGTTAATGCATTGAAATTGTGTAATTAATTTATAATAAAGTCAAAAACAGTTTTCTTTTATGGTAATAATTCCTTTTATGGTATGCTTAAACAGTGCCCCGGATAGCAGGACCCATATATATATATATAATATTAATTTATTAATACCCAACTATCAATTAGTGATGTCATCCAACGATCAATTACCAATGGATGTAAGGAGTTGTTAAATTTTAACTCTAACTTTAGAGTAATTTAAAAGCATCCACAATGGTAGTAAACTAACAAAGATCTTTAAATGGATCCCACTTGTGCATGTTATTTATTTATAATTTTAAAATAAAAGTATATATTAAAGACTCAATGACTTAAATGATACTAAAACAAAAAGAGTTCATAAATAGGTCCACTAATATGTACTTTAACATGCGTCTTTAGAAAATAAATAAAAATAAATTGAAAAGAGAAGAATTAAATGAACATGAGATGGGGAGACTAACTTTTAGATACTTTATTTTCTATTTTAATCATGAGACTCGTTAGTTGTTGAAGAGAAATAGTCTTTATATTGTTGCCGGTAACTAATAGGTACCCACATTTTTCTTTCTCCATGGAGTCCTTAATAGGTTGAGGTTATTGTTAAGTAAAAGACTCCCTATTGAAGATGCTCTTACGAGATAAATCCATAGTGGCACATAAATTAACAAGGGTTAATTAAGTAAATGGTCCCTATAAATATTCATAATTTTGTTTTTAGTCCCTACAAAATAAAATCACACTTTTTAGTCCCTATAAAATTTTTCATCAACATTTTTAGTCTCTATAAAATTTTCCATCAACATTTTTAATCCCTATTAAAAAATTTCATCAGCATTTTTAGTCCCTAAAATGCTTAAGGAAAATGTCACAGGGACTAAAAAGTATGATTTTATTTTGTAGGAACTAAAAACAAAACTGTGAATATTTATAGGGACTAAAAACTTAATTAACCAAAATAACGATGACATCCTATTTTGTTTTGTTGTTAATTCCATATATTTAGACTATCATTATAACTGAAATGCATTAAATTTACTCTCGTGAAAAGAAATTCTAAATGCTCGTTTGATTTAAAGGTGATTTATATAGAATCACGATGAGTTTTCACATTTACAAAATCTTACTTTTATAGCTTCATGATTTCTACGTGCAAAAGCTAATCAAACACGTACTTAACCAATGTCTCAAATTTGAATCCGAGATAAAACAACGTTAACAATTTTAGGGATTCTTTGCCGTCAATTTGGATCAAAATATCAGTCTCTAGCACGTGCACACGGTTATCCCATTCATAATATAATAACACAAATATTTTCACAGTTGAATAATGAAAGAGGACAAAGATAAAGACAAAAAAATATCATGGACCACTTTAACTCGTCAAGAGGCATTATCGTTAATAATAATGAAACATAAGGGCAATTATTGAAATACATACTACTTAAATACATCCCAATAGCAAGACAAATAAACTCAATTTCTTCATCACAATTTTTCTCTTCTTCTTAACACTGTTTCAAGATTTTGAGCTCTCAATTCAAGACCATTCTTAGACTTGAATTTGCAAGTCTTTGAGTTGCATGTATGTTCCTTTATTGTCTTTAAATTTGCTAACTTCAATATTCTTATTTTCTTTCTTCTTATAGTAAGAACATAATTCAAGAAGGATTTTCACATGTACTAATGTTTCCCTTTACAAAAAAACGTGTACTAATGTTTTCATAATTTGTGAAGCTATTATTTTTTTTTGAAAGAATAATTTGTGAAGTTATTATTGTTTTCATTAAGGTAAAAAAAACATATATATTGTCATGTTTCAATATTCTTTGAATCAAACGTAGCTACATAGATTAAGAAAACATAAACATAATATTTTTTTTTTTTTTTGTGAAGATAAGATGAGCATTGTGTATACTCAAGCTTTCAACTACTCTGAAGGTGGTTCAATGAAGAACACAGAAATGGATTCAAAATTTGGTTACTCACAAACACAACAACATTGTCTTCAAAACAATTCCGGCTTAACGCGGTATGGTTCAGCTCCAAGTTCATTACTTACAAGCCTTGTAGACACAAGCCTTGGATTTTTCAATGAAGAAACTTTCAGAAATGAGAATCAGCAGCAGCAGCATTATTCTACCTCTACAAGTTCAGAAATGGAAACCATGTTTACGAATTCTGAATCTTTGTCTGTGAAACAAGAAGAAAAGGACCCTTTCTCACATGGAATACAATACAATGATTACTCTTATGGATCTCAGAATCAGATAAATTACCAAACTCAGCAGAATCAAGGATTTCCAAATGGTTCTTTAGGTGTTGAGGGGAATGTTTTTGATGGGTCTTCTAATAATTGCTCCAATCTCATTAGGCAAAAGAGTTCTCCTGCTGAGTTTTTCTCCAATTATTCGGTTGATAGTGGTATGTTTTTTTTATCTTACTTGGTAATATCTATTATGAAATATCTTTTTGTGTAATTGTTAGTGCTTTCATTTTTTGTTACATTTCTTTTTTGATAATGGTTGGTATCAAAGCTCAAATCTATTATCGGGCCACTCAGATCACACTCCAAGATGTTAGTTTTGGGCGTAAGAGTGTTGTGTTAAAAATTTCATATTTGATGAGATAAGACCTAACCGTAAAAGAAAAGACCTGATTTTGTAGGAGTAGATTAGGCTCAACTCAAAATTTAAGAGGATGTAACTGAAATGTGTGATTTTCTTTTTCTAAGAAAAGTAATTTAGTCATATAATTAACATAGGAGAGTGGATTATACCTGTTCTTATTTTTTATGGTAATTTTAAAATCCATGATCAATATTGACCAACCAAAGCTTGCTTGCTAGTTGTAAACTAGGTTAAAGTCAAGTAAAGTCAGATCCCTATTTTGTGCAGTATTATTGATAATATAGTAAAGAAATTGGGAGTGACTTGAATGGAATATAAGATCTGTTTGCTGACAATTTCCTTGCTAAGACAGTTGACTATTTTTTTAACAATAAATTTCAAGAAATTAATTTCCTCGTGATGAATAGACAATTAATTATCTTGGACGTTATTAGGCTGGAAGAGAAGAGGGTAAAGATGGGATATCAGGAGAGAATCTGTGAAAAGAAGGCAGAAAAATGTCATGTGGAAATGCTAAAATTTAGTTTAGAAGGATTTTTGTTTTGTTTGATATATGCATATTTTTCTAGGTAGCATATTTTTATGATGAAAGTTTTTTATATTTAAAAGTATATGCATATTTTTCTAGGTAGCATATTCTGTTCATGAAAGTTTTTATATTTACTTACCAACACATGATGGTCTTGAGTCCTAACTCCTAAAGAATATAGATCTCAATTTTCTTTAAGAGAAGATTAGGTTTGAGGGTCTTTGATTGGAGAAAATAGATTAAAAAAATAAATCTCCCCCAGATTTATTCCAATTAGCAATACATGGTCTTGTTTGGATAAACAACTTAATTAATCCATTCTATATAAACTACTTTTACAACAAAAGTTAAAATAATGTTAAACTATTTTCATATAAGCTATCTTGAAGAGCTTACAGAAATAAGTTGAAAACAACTTATAGATATGTCATATGTTGTTTGTTTGTTTCTATATGCTCTCTTAAAATGTCTCGTAAATACTTATGTCAATAGAAAATCAAATAAGTTCATCCAAACAGGTCTGTGTCTTCTACTCTCAAGTCCTATCAATGAAAAAATATATTTTTCTTTTTAGGGTTCTAAAAAAACTTGTACTGATGGCAGGCTTAGGAAGTGTTAATGGACAAGCTACTACATCAACTAGTGGATTGCATGGTACTTTGAACTTCTCATCTAGAACATCCTCTTGCTCTATCAAGATGCCACTAATTGTTGAAAATGAACATGAAGCTCTTCAACCAAATTGTATTAAAAGTAGAAACATGGGAAATGAAAATGGTATCACAAAATGTTACATGCCTAGCTTCACTAATGACTACTGGGATAATTCTACATTCAGTGCTCCAAAAAATGCTACTAATAAGGGTGAATTCATGTTTTCCACTTCAAATGCTTTGGAAACTCAGGTACATAAGATAATTGTGTGAATTTTCATCTTAACCAATTGGCCTTTTGTAAAGACTATACTTATATATGCCTAAGCATGGTTCTTCTTGTTCCTCTCACAAAGAGACGATTAAATTTTAGACTTAAATGCATTTTTTATCCCACTATTTTACCTAAAACAAGATTTTAGTCATCCCATTCGAAATCCGGAATTTGATACCCCGGATTTCACAATTTTTTGCAATTTTGATCCAAAGCTAGAATTTTTACTCAAAAAGTTGTGAACTTAGGCCTAAAAGTGGTGTCTTTTTGCCCGAATTTTAAATCTAAAAGAGAGTATACAAAAAACTATCACTTTTGAGGACCAAATATCGCCATTTTTTGAGATAAAAGTTGCCAATTTTGGGTAAACACCCAAATTTTGAATCTCATTTTGCTATTTTTTAGTAGAGAATAGTAGCACCAATGTTTGTAGCATTGTACCTCAAACTTTTATCATTGTTGATTAGTGAAAATTTGTGTTTCCAGAATGTAGATTTTGGATACCAAAAACTTGGTTTGACCCATCATTTAAGTCTGCCAAGCTCTTCTTCCAAGATGGCTGCTATGGAAAAGTTTTTACACCTTCAAGGATCTGTTCCATGCAAAATCCGTGCCAAAAGAGGCTTTGCCACTCACCCTAGAAGCATTGCAGAGAGGGTAAAAGTCTAACAACCTTGCTATAATCACAAATTTCTTCGATAAATTTGTTGCAATTTAATGAACTTCATTTATTTTCTTGATTTGCCCATTGCAGGAAAGAAGAATAAGAATTAGTGCAAGAATAAAAAAACTGCAAGACCTTTTCCCAAATGCAGATAAGGTAAATATATCGTATGTATGGATTGTTGATAGCAAGTTTAGCAAAATCGCGATGACACCTTACTATCTTGTCGTGTTTCAAAGTGTAACTTTTACTAAAACCACGATGGCACAACGTAATGTTATCACACTTTCCACCAATCCAAACTAGCACATAACACATCAAATTTTTGAGTGAAGTTTTTATATGCAATTTGTTGACTTGATGTTCTACTTCCCTCTTGGCAGCAAACAAGCACGGCTGATATGTTGGATGAAGCAGTTGCGTACATTAAAGACCTCAGGAAACAACTTAAGGTACTAGAGAAATTTTAACAATTGTAACAAAATTATATTTGGAAACACACATATCCCAACAAACATTCTTCTATTAGATGAAATTTATATAGGATAGGACCCAAAATATTATGTAGATCTCATTTAAATTTGATACGACTTGTGAATTTTAACCAATAACATACAACATGTGTTGGAACGTGTGTTGGAAGTTGTTAACACTCTTCTAATACAAACATAAAATATTATCTCCCAAATCAAGCATACCAAAGTGGGACCTGAAGTTCTCCATTTACTCAATTGCATGAACTAATTGATCTCGATCATAGATTTGAAATCGGTTGACAAACATTACACCTTCACTAGAACATTTTAATCAAGGAAAATGCTGAACACAGCGACAAAAGAGCTCGCAAGAAAACCACGAAGGAAATTCAGTGCTACATTCCAGCCTCAACTATACCCCACCACCTCCATGTTTTCCGGTCAGGCTGTGATTTAATTGGATAGACCACAATTCGTGAGCACTTCGTTATAAAAACTGTCGCTACAAATAGCATTACTGTTTAATCAATCTTCATCTGTAAATACTTCTTAAAAAGAAATTCATCTGTAAATGTGTCATGCATTTACTGTGCAGAATCAAAATCTGCCTAAGTCCTCTTTTGATTCACACACAAATATATATATATATATTTCTCTCACTAAACTCTACATTGTCTAATCAAGTATTTTTTTCTCATCTTGCAGGTACTAGCAGAGACTAAGGCAAAGTGCAGTTGTACAAGTAATTAGAAGCAGTGCTCAGACCTGGTGCCTGATGTTTATCCTTGTAGATTACAAAATGAAGAAGGGATTTGTTTTTAATTTATCTTTTAGTTTTGCCAAAATAATGGCTAGTGTAATTGTATAAAATAATGTTAATATTTGCATAGTTTTGTATGAATTTAGGTCTGATAAATATTAACTTTTTCTCTCTATTTTATCCATTTGTTTTCTTGATTCCATTAAGGGTTGTATACTGGACTATCAAATTTAGCAAAAACAATAGTAAGAATGGAAAAAAAATCCGCACTCGCGGATATTCATGAATATCTTAATGGATATTATGGATAAAATATACATATATTTTAAGTGCATATTATTTAATGGATATAGATGCAGATTTGATGGTATCTGCACCCGTAGATAATTGTACCCGTTGTTGAACTAAGGCATTGTTCGGGAGTTTGGAGGAGAGAGGAAATAAGGGCTTTGGGGGATAAAAATATAGGGGAAAATTGAGAAATCCTTCATATTATTTTAAAGAGTATTTTTTTTTAGAGAGTAATAAATTAATGTTTATGATTAATATATTTTTGATTTTAAGAATATTATAACAACATATGTTAAATTTGAAAAATTCACTTAAACCCTCCCAAAACTCTCCTCCAATCCAATTTTTTAGTTCCCCAAAAGAGGAGTGTTTTATATTTTGAAGAAAAATAAGCCCCCCAAAACTCTCCTCTCAATGTCCTCTATTTTTCTACTTACTCCTTCCTTTTTTTCCAAACCTTCCCCTCCATTCCCCTCCAAACTCGCAAATAAAGCCTAAGTCAATCACATAAATAACCTTACTATCGTTTCGATTTCAGTAAAAAAAACAATAATACTATGCAATATTATTACGCAACGCTTCAATTCTCCTTGTAAACAAGGAACTTTAATTTACTTATGTTTTTGTTGAATCAAATAACTTTGTTTTTGTTAAATGCGATGAACTTTATTTATGTTTTTGTCAAGGAACTTTTGTTTTTGTTAAATGTGATTAACTTTTTTTTTTGTTTAGAAATGAAAAGTATGTATATTATATATATTGGTAAAAAGAAGAAAATGAATGTGTTGAACTTTTGTTGTTAATTTTAAATAATTATATAGTCTTAAAAAATAGAAACTTATACAAAAAAATTATCAAAAATCATTTATAAAAAATGTTATCCATGAATACTTGTATATACCAGATACCTCTTAATATTTGAATTACCTCTTAATGAATATTTGCACGAATATAAAGATGACACAAAGAGGGATGCTACCCACATATGCTTTAACGGTCGCGGCTAAACACCCACTCATCAACTATTGAGCCACGTTGCTCTTTTTCTTAAATTGGTTACCGGTTTGCAGGTTGTGTAAGTTGAACATTAAACACTTTTTTTTTTTGCCAAGATAAAAAATTCCTTGTTCACACTAAACGACAAACAACTTTCACAGCCTTCATTAAATCTTCCTCTTTTCTACAGACCACCACCATAACCAGGAAGTATCCTTATTAAAAATGGAAAAAGGCAACCCATTTGGGTTGATCCAGTGGTTGGTTTGAGATCTTAGAGTTTGCTCCTTCAAAGATCTTAGGTTCGATTCTCTCTGATGTCAATTTTGGTAGGCTAAGTCCATACAAAGCTTGCTTTGACTTTAAACGGACCCTCGCAAGTGAACGTTGTGACTGGTTCCATGAACTTCAATCTCCACCACTCAATCAACATGAAACCCAAGCAAAGGTCCAAACCTTTATCCAGCAACACCACCACTTCAAATCATCCATCAAACCCTAGCTATAATCGCTGAAGTTCACCACCTCTTCCTCTTGATTTTGATTATAACCATCAATATACAAAATGGACAAAAAGGATTATACAAAATATGATTGTTGTATTAAATCAGCACTATAAGTTATAGATTTGATTCCCTAGAAAATCACCCACACCTGACACCACCGTTCAGTTGTAAAGAATCACTTCACATATTCTCCATTTTTAATTTTTATAACAATAAAACGAAAGAAAAAAAAATTGAGAAAGGATAATGCATCTACTATCAATCTGGGCAATGACAAAAATGATTGTGAATGTATGACATGAACAATGTTTTTTGGGTGAAGACAGTGAGAAAACGGTGGTAATTACAAAGAAGCATATTCGTATTATTATCAGATTTTCTTAGGACACTTTCTTTTCAATTAATTTGTACCAAAAAAAATTAAAATATTAATTAAAAAACAAAAGTAAAAGTGTTATTTGCAAAAAAAAAAGAAGTCAAAAGTGTTAGAAAAAATAGAACCGGTAGCCGAGAGTGGAGTAATGACGTGACACATTATATGATCGACTGTTCATGCGAGAGTGTTGGAGCGATTGTTCTTAGCACTGCTCTTTATCTAATAGGACGAACAAGAAGATCATACTATTGTGTCACCCTTGAAATATACTATTTTGTCGTTATGGCATATTAATACCAATATACTATAGTAGAGAAAAGCGAATTTCCATGTAGATCGGTGGAAAATGTTCCAGAGGGGGTTGAATTCTTAACTGTATGTTGGAGGGTTTAGGAGGAGAAAGGAGTGGAAAATTTACTTTTCATTTTTAAATTACGAATACTATAAAATGTTTTTCAAAAAGTTAATTAACGTATTAGTATGATAAACGATCGTATAATAATTCAATCACATATAATTTATTTAAAAAAACATGTTATATAGTCTGTTATTTAAAAAAGAAAAGTAAATTCTCCTTCCCCTCCTAAATCCTCAATTCCAACACACCCTAAAAGTTTTACACTTGAAATAACAATACCCCTCTTACAAAACTTCTGCAAATCAATCTCTTGTTGTAGGAGCTAACCCTGTTGTTGTTGGTCCTCCAAATATTCAAGATTTTGCTCCTTCTCCTGGTTCAATTTTATATATTAAAGAACTAGAGGATGTTGACTCTCTTGCCAAGACCATGAGATACCTAGCAGAAAACCCTGAAGTATATAATCAATTATTGTTAAAACTACCAAGCCTAGCTAGCAAAATTTGGAATTATTGTTTTGTGACAAATTTTCTAAAAAAAAAGTGTCATATTTGAAGCAATCTTTGTTAAAACTAATCTTCTAATATCTAAAGCAATCTTTGCACGTAAGATTTAATTCAATTTGCAAAAATAGGGCCCTAGATTTTAACAAAAATAGAGAACTTTTGCAAATGAGGGGATACTAACAAATCGACATTCAATGGAAATTAATTCAACAATAATTATTTATTTTCATTAGAATAAAACTTTGCTAAACAACAATTATCTTGTTCATTTCTAACCATTATATGGACTTGTCTAACATGGACCTTTCCAAAAAGTAGTAGGATCTTTATCAATTTAGTAAAATAGTGATTTTTTTTATAACAATAAAAATAAGGAAGAGATGTAATATTTCATTAAAATTTACTAAATGGGTAGGGATCCACACATGGACGGATCCATGTTAAGGCTATGCCCCACATCCGACTTTCCTTTTTTTTTTTTTTTTTTTTTTATGTTATAATTATAGTGATA
>Ga0315915_1001179_pt1 | contig 30944 bp, 16 predicted proteins | sample MpolbnodulesMG_FD_207738 | JGI IMG/M metagenome (GOLD analysis project Ga0315915, IMG submission 207738) | Medicago polymorpha root nodule microbial communities from Los Angeles, California, United States - branched nodules | ecosystem: Host-associated > Plants > Roots > Nodule | place: USA... | reverse complement strand
AATGGTTAAAAGAACATAATTTGGTAGCTTTTCCTTAGATAACTTGCAGAACAAGTCACTAAAATGCCTAGATTAACACATAAAATATGTTACTTTTGAGCACTTATCAGTTGCATAGAACAACTCCATGCGAGGTAGTTAGAACCATTGAATTTGGGTGAAACTATAACAGATTCAGAATATGCGAGGTAGTTAGACCTTCACTTGGATGAACAAAATATGCAGATTCAGAATTAGATTGTTGTTGTTGATTGCTGTTACGCGCCATAAGGAACAAGATGAAGAGGCAACAATGGCGAAAAATCGAAATAAGGAAAAAACGAACGTAATCAAAGAAACAGAGGAACAAGTTGAGTGAAATCAAAACTCAACAACGAAGAAGAACTAGAAGCTTCTTCTCAAAATCAATAAGAAACGCTGCAAAATGAGCAACAAAAATGGCGAAAGAGCAAGGAAGAAGATGAAGATTCAACAAATCTTTATCTACAAGGCACAACGGAAAACGGTTACAAGGACCGTAGCAAACTTTCCCTTGAGGGAAATCTCTGATACCATTATATATATGAAACTAGAAAAATGGAATATTATTGCTTAGTTAATCAATAGTTACAAGACTATTTATAGGTAGTTGCATGTGTACCATAACATACTATGGTAACGCAGTAGCTTATTGTACAAGAAACTAAGCTAAACTATCTTACTTGGAGCCTAAGTCATCCTTATTAGTAATATCATGTAATATATATACGTCGATAATGCTAGTGTTAAAACATTGAATAACTTGGTTTCATACCCATAATACTTGTCCAATATATTGGCAGATACCGCCTCTTGGTACTGTTAAATTGAGCTAAGACAATGTTTTTTGTGACCCAAGCAAACTCAAGGCATTCCATTAGTAATAATAGTAGCAATTCAACATGGAATTACATCAAAGACATTGCAAAAAGCGTAAGATAAAGTTTCATATGCAATAGCATGGGCGCTAGCATTTGCTTACCGCCTAATGAACACAACTTTGTAGTTGTTGTGGTTCATGAGAAGTGTTTTGCAATCTTGCAATATCACACGTGCTTTAAACGATTTATAACTTGTATGTGTTTACATCATCGATAACCTTTTTTCATCACCATCTGACCTGAGTTATTGTTATTGCGAAATCTGAATTATGGGTTATTTTTATGTGATTTTAGAGTGGTTGTGCTTCATCTCATATATTTATCCTCCTCTTGTTATGAGAATTTAAGATCTTATCCAACAATCCGGCCATTTATGTTTTACTCATGTGTAAAAAGAGGCTGATCAAGAAGATTGCTTAGATTCCTTAAAAAAAAAGTTTGCTTAGATAAGTTTCATTTATCCTGTAAAGGTTTTTTTTTTTCTTCTATATTGTTCTTTATTTTTTTGATTTTTTTGTAAGGAGGAAATCGTCTTAACTAATTTTTATCGTGATTTTTAGTTTGTTTTTTTAGATAAGTGAAATGTTGATAGTCATTGAAAACTCACACATATAAGTTATCATATCTTTATTTTCAAAAAGTGGAAATGGTCGTTCTTTTTTGTTGAAAGGATGTCGTGCTTAAATAACAAAGAATGTCTTTGTTATAAGTATGAGTCTTTATTTTGAACTCTTTTTGGTTATATCTTTATTTTGAATCTACACTTTAGGTAAAACAAACATTTTATTAACCAAATAAATTTAATTTATATATTTTTCAATATTTCTAAAATCACAATTATTTCTAAAATCACAATTTTTCAATTATTTTATTAACCAAATAAATTTAATTTATATATCTTTATTTTGAATCTATACTTTAGGTAAAAATTATGTTATTAACCAAATAATCAAAATTTAACCATATATGTACTTGAGACATATCCATAGACTAGCCTTTTTTTTTTTTTTTTGAGAGGCAGCACATACTAGTTATTATTTAATATAAATTGTGAGTATTATTCTCTTAATACAAGAGATTCAAGGATAATCCAAAATTTGTGAAGGAATATGAGAAAGAAGATGATGAGTGGAGAAGGAAAGGTGGTGTGTGTGACAGGTACTAATGGTTTTATTGCTTCATGGATTGTTAAGTTTCTGCTTCAATGTGGTTACACTGTCAGAGCCACTGTTCCTCACCCAAGTCAGTGCTTCTTTTTCCTTCAAATTCCTTCTCTTAACGAAAAAATTGAAATGGTTTTTTCACCATCAATGGTTTTTTTGGTGTACAAGCAGGTAATCCTGAAAAGGTTGATTACTTGGTTAAACTTGATGGTGCAAAGGAGAGGTTGCAACTCTTTAAGGCATATCTTTTGGAAGAAGGTTCCTTTGACTCTGCCGTTGAGGGTTGTGATGGTGTCTTTCATACTGCTTCACCTGTTCTTTTTGTCTTAAACGATCCACAGGTTCATTCCATTTTATTAATAACTTTAAATTTCTCGATTTTAGGCCGAAATGATTGATCCAGCAGTGAAGGGAACTCTTAACGTTCTTAAATCATGTGCAAAATCACCATCTATCAAAAGGGTTGTATTTACTTCTTCAATTTCTGCAATTGCATCTGATACAACACCAAAAGCTCCCGGAACAATAATCGATGAAACATGGTTCTCAAGTCCAGATTTCTGTAGGAAATCAAAGGTTAGAGTTTTTTCCTATTTCTTTTAAATTAACACCAACTTTCTTACCAACTTTTATTTGTGTTTTCAGCTATGGTACGCACTTTCAAAGTGTTGTGGTTTAATGTTTATTGCAAAAACACACACACACAAATGTATATTAAATTTGTGTTTTCAACTTCCATAAAGTGTTGTGGTTTTTATGTTTTGTTAATTAAAAAAAAACAAATAATTGAATCATGACCATTGATGTTCACTTTTACACGTGTTTTGTTTTTATGAAAGAAAATTGAGATTGCCATTTTTTATGTAAATGGAGAGGATCTGCACCCCAACAATATATTTCCTACTCCAAATCTTTCTTCTATTAGCCAATTTCTTTTCTCACCCTATGCTATTCTGATGTAGGAGGCTTTCTTAGGAATTTTATAGTATTTATTATTTAGTCAAATCTTAGTAATTTTCTAGAACTTTCTATTATTATTTCGTTTTATTTTATTTCGGCCCACGGGTTTGTAATTTCTTTCACTATATAAGCAGAACATATGTAGCCTAAGAGGCACACTTTTTGATTCAATAAAATTATTTGAGATTTTCTTTATTTTTTGGAGGATTCCGGAATCCTATTTTCACAAGTTTGTCGCTTGCGAACTTGTTCCTTTCAATCTAGGTTTAGCGCTTGCTAGTCTACGCTTCCGTACTGCGTCAGTTGGTATCAGAGCAAGTTTCTCCTGTTCTTTTTCTAACGGATCAGCAATGGGAGATCAACCGGTTACGAGGACAGAATTTGCCAGTTTAAATGCGGCCGCCAAAGCTCTGTTAGATCAGATGGTGGCATTGACAGCTAAGATTGACAACATCAACAACCGCAACAACAACAACAACAATTGCAACTACAACAACAGAAACAATCCGAACAGGGGAGGAGAACCAATTCCAATTATTAGGGTTTGTAATAACAATCACCATGATTACCGCGTAAAAGCTGATATTCCATTGTTTTACGGAACGATGGATGTAGAAGAATATTTGGATTGGGAGGTTGAAGTTGACAGATTTTTCGATGTCAGGGACGTCCCGGAAAGCAAGCAGGTTAAGATGGTTTCGAACAGACTGAAAAGTGAAGCAGCTGTTTGGTGGGATAGACTTGTTGTGCATAGACGAAGACAAAGAAAGAACCCTATTCGAACTTGGAGAAGTATGAAACAGTTGATGATTGAAAGATTTAACTCTCGCGGTAGATTGTCTCTCTCACCGCTTGTTTCAATTGAAAAATTGGAGAGGAAGCAATGCTCGTCGCCACGAATGTATCAACCGCCGGTGAAGGGTGGATATATTGAAGAGGTCGTTGTTCCGGTCTCCAATGCATATGAGTCCAATTCCTTGTTGGCTTGCGATAAAAGCTTTGATTACACCGAACCTATTGTTAGAATGGAGGAGATTAATTTGAATAATGTTGAGATTGGACCGCAAAACACAACAATTATTGGTGAACGAGGAGCAAGAGAAAATTCTATGGCTGAATTGACATAGAGGAATGATAATCGTAACAGTGTTGGCCAGAATCCTTATGATAGTGAAGGTTCTCTGGATTGCTAAAGATTGTCATCACAACCTTGTTCTTCTTTTTCCCCTTCCCAAAAATCAAACTCCTTGTATATAACTTCTTCGTATCATGAGCAGCAAAGGCATCAAAAACAACACTACCTCCAACATGGCTCATATGAATCAGTTCCTAATTGGTTTGATCAGCCTTTTCGAGGGTCACCATTGAAACCACCAAATCTTCAATCGCAAACGCCGCTGCCGAAGAAACCACCGGACCGACATGTTGCTACAGTCATCAATCCTTCTTCACACCAAGGTCCGGATGCAGTTTTGCGAGACGGAAAGGAAATACTTTTTCAGGCATTCAACTAGGAGTCTCACAAATACAATCAGGCATTCAACTGGGAGTCTCACAAATACAATTGGGGGAAAAATTTAGAGAACAAAGTTACTGACATAGCTAAATCTGGAATCACTTCAGTATGGTTGCCACAGCTAACTTATTCCTTCTCGCCTAAAGGTTACACTCCTCATAACCTTTACTCTCTTACTAGTAAATATGGTACTGAGTATCAATTAAAAGCTTTGCTTCAAAAGTTAAATCAGCACAAAGTCAGGACAATGACCGACATAGTTATTAATCATCGTGTTTGCACCACCCAAGGACATAGAGGGATGTATAATCATCTCGATGGAACTCCATTACCGTGGATTGAACGTGTTGTAACATCATCTACTGTTGGACTGGGTCATGTTTCCAAATTGACTCGTATTGAGTGGGGAGTCATTAGAAGTTCTCTTGGTAGACCACAAAAATATTCATAGCAATTTTTAATAGAAGAAAAGCATAAGCTTAATCAGTACCGAGAACCAGTCAGATTACATTATGCTGAAGTTCTTGCTGGTACCAAGGAAGGCCTACCTGTTGATTTGGCCCAGTCATTAATTACTAGGCAGCCTGTTATTGCTATTCATCCTGGTGCAAGGGGAAAAGAACTTGATTTAGTTTCTAAAGTTGGTGATGAAATTTCTTTACTGCTATCTTTCATGCACCTCTATAAATTGATAATTACTACGGGTGCTACTTCAATATGATTTGTTATCCTCTTAGGAATTTCCCTTCTTCAAGTTCTAGCATGCCAATTGAAGATTACTTTAATGCATTGTGGCTGAGGAACTTGACAAATCTTACTCCATATTCCATCCATATTTTTTGGAAAATTTGTTTCGTAACTTCAGTTTGGGGTAATGGGCAATGTATTCTTGGTTACATACTACAACATGAGTCGAACTCAGCATTTTCATTGCAAAATTTCCTAGTGTTAATATATTTCGATTGTGAATATTTGCGCTGGTCTTTGACAACATTCAACAAGTTGGTTAAAGGTGATATACTATATCAGAAGGCTCTACTGTTTGCTTACATGAAACTACACTATTTTAAGGTTATGTACTGTTTTAAAGCACTACTAAACACAACGGATCAGGTTGCATGTTTTGAAGCTTGCGATGCATGGTTCATTTACGCAGTTGCATTTATTTTTAAAATGATGTTAGTGGGTGTGCTACATAGGAAAATGATTGAATGGGGAAGTGTTCATGTTCCTATTGTTCTACTCAAATGGAAGACTTTTCCTCCTTCTGTTCTACTGTCAATTATTTATGGAGCAGCAAATTTTGGGAAAGAAGCTAATTTAGACAATGAGAAATGTATGGTGATTGGTGCAATATTTGCTGCAACAGATTATGTGTGCATGTTGCAAGTGTTGAATCAAGATGAGACACCTTTACTATACATTTTTGTATTTGGTGAAGGTGTTGTGAATGATGTTACTTCAGTAGTGTTTTTCAATGCAATCCAAAATTTTGATCTTGAACAACTTGACCATCAGTACCAAAACTTTTGGGCGGCACAAATAGTAGCACAAGGTGGGTCTGGTGTAAATAGCAATGTTATGAGGGTCCAATATCCTAATTGGCGAAGTGGAAGACATGAAACTTGTGCGGTGAATCCGAGTGCCCAAGTCGTGCTTCCTTATTCCTTAGTATCCCTATTTGCACGAGTGGTATCCACGACTTCTTCTTTGCATTTTACTCACTGGGATCCAGGAGGGTGGTGGTCTCTTGTTCATTGGAGGAGTCAATATGCATGGGAAGCTCTTTATCAAGATGAGAACTTGGGGTTGAGTTCTTCAGAGGTGGAGGAGACTGATGTAGGAGGGTTTCTTAGTAATTTTATAGTATTTATTATTTAGCCCAATCTTAGTAATTTTCTAGAACTTTCTATTATTATTTCGTTTTATTTTATTTCGGCCCACGGGTTTGTAATTTCTTTCACTATATAAGCAGAACTTATGTAGCCTAAGAGACACACTTTTTTATTCAATAAAATTATTCGAGATTTTCTCTATTTTCTGGTGGATTCCGGAACCCTATTTTCATAAGTTTGTCGCTTGCGAACTTGTTCCTTTCAATCTAGGTTTAGCGCTTGCTAGTCTACGCTTCCGTACTGCGTCATCTTCTCACCCTTTTCCCAGGGTACCCCGTGGAAAACTGGCAATAAATAAGGTGGAGGAAGGGGCTTCCTTCCATATGTATCAAACCTAGTTACCCCCACTGCTTGGTAACCAAAAAATGGAAACAAAGAAGAGCCAACATTGAAAAAGTTTTGGATATTTGTTAAATTTTTCCCACTTCGAGATATCTCACATCGATTTTGTGGTGTTTGAACTTTGTCACATATTTTTCGTGCACATGCCACATTATTAGCCAATTTCTTTTCTCACCCTATTCTCTTCTCGCGCACCCTACTCATATTTTAAAATCCAAAATGTTTAACGTGTTTTAGAGGGTTTTATAGAGTGTCTATGTTGTTTAGATTATAATAAAATCCGAACTACAAAGGGCGTGTGAGAAATTCAAAAGGTGGAAAAATTATTTTCATTGAAGCTTCAAGCTTGCACCCAGGCATGGCATAATGGGGCGGGGCGGATAGGGATGGGATTCACCTTCACGTCCCCATGTCCGAATTTCATATACTTATTCTCGACGGGGACGAGAAATTGAACCCCATCCCCACAGTGAAATCATCTTTTTTAAAAAAGTTCCAACACCAAACTTGAACACACCCCAAACCCAAACCTACTACCATAACCTAATTTTCACCAATATTTTCCATTAATCTAATTAACTTGGAGTAGGAAAACACCCAACACCATGTGTATTTGTCAATTGCAAATCAGACAAATGTTCACGAAGTTCAAAAATATCTTAAAAGTATGGATGAAATTTAGAGCACATATCAATTATTTTGTACATTCAGGGCGGTTTCGAGATGAGTACCTATATCCCCGTTACCCACCTCGCATCCATATTTTGAAATCGGAGAAAACTCAAACCCATACTTAAACCCGGTCCGGGAAAACCCATCAAATTAGAGTGGGTTCTGATGAGTACCCGCAAATACGGGTTTTATTGCCATGCCTACTTGCACCTGGGTGGGTTTGGATGAGTACCCGCAGATACGAGTTTTATTATCATGCCAACTTGCACCTCCCGAATAAAGATAAAAATCAAAATAACATACTCTCTCCATATTTCGATGAAGTTGAGGATCATAATATATTTTTTTAAGAAGTCAAACCAACCCACTGAAATTAGCACAAAGAGAATCGAACTTGAGAGCAGCAGACTCCCAGGTCACAAGCAACACCACCAAACCAACTCAAGTTAGTTGAAAATCATAATATATGCATTAACATTTATGATTTTTTCCCGTATGCAATTAATCAAATCACTCGGTGATTCCAATTTTGTATATCTCTACAATTATCTATTTGTCATGATTTTATTAGAAGTATGTGTATAATGTTATACCAAAAATTATACGTTAGAGCATAAAAATTAATTTCTATTAAAAAAAAAATTAATTTATAGATTGTGTAAAATATTTGTGCATATTCATCAAATCAAATAATGTCAAATAGATATTTATAGATATATTTTAGGAACTAATGTAAAAAAATGACATCATTAGAACAATGTGATCGGATGCATGTGTAAAAAAGAATTACCCTATCAATTCAAAAAAATTATTTGATTATTATTTTCATTTTGAGAACTACACATTCATTCAAATCATTAGGTTAATGAAATCAATATAGCACCATAATGGTAAAAGCACAGAAACAATGTGAACAACGACGAGGGACGAATGAGGAAGATGAGTTGTGTGACGGCAGCAAGGATTTTATTTGAGGGCGAAGATGCGTCCGGAAGGTGACGAGACGAGTAATTGGAAGACAATGATTAATGAGTAATGAATTTGGAATATACTTATGTTTCAGTTTTGATAGGAAACGCCAAAAACCTTTCTATTCTAATGCTAAAAGGTCTGTTGAATCTTTAGGAGTAAATTAGGCAATATGGATAAAACACTGCTGTGACATTGCTTATATTTAATTTAGGCCTCTTGTTCAACAAGTGACTTGAAAGACCGATACTCAAAGGTGATGAATAAGATAGTATTTCAACATGTTTATTCACAATGGTCCAAACAAATGTCACACATTTGTGTGGAAAAATCTATATCAGTACCTTAGTGATGCAAAATCTCAGACACAAGGAAATGAAGAAACCTACCATGATTACAAGTTAAATATGGTGGAATCAGGTTTAAATCTTATAGCTCATAGGTATTTGATTAGGGAACTTCTACGGTACACCTCACAAATTGAGGTGTACCGGTACTCTTCCTTCACAAATTGACATTATTTCCATGTTGTGTATTTTATGTTACTACATCATGCATTGAACAACGGAGTTGCTTGAAGCCATGATTACACTTTTTGTTTGCTTGGCAGTAGTGGAGACCACATACATATCTAATTATAAAACATTAATGAATAGGTAGAGGCACATTTGAATACCTTAATAAAGTCAAATTCATGTGTGAGAAGAGAGAGAGTGTGGCCCCAAATCCAATCCATCCAATAATCTATAAGGCTAAAAACCTTATAAAATTTATTGTTTAATCCCTATATGACTAATTTGTGTCACTATATAGTTTGAGTTGTCTTTTAATATCTTTAACTATATGCAACCAAATGGCATATATATTTATAGTCATTTTGTGAGTTAGGATCGATCTCTATTTACATCTTTAACTTGGCAATGAACAATACACAATTTCTTTCATGGAATTTTCCAAGCATCTGAAGTCGTTGAAGCTTAAGGGAAAACCAAGAGCAGCGATATATCAATATTAAGAGATTAAGATTAAGATAACAATTCAAATTTACCAAGACCACAAGTGGAAAGTCCAAAACACGTGTGAAGAGTAAGAGTAAGATATTGAATAACGTGTCCACGCGATTGATCAAAAAGAGTTTTTTGCGCGTGGTCACGTTATTCAATACCTTAATCTTGACACGTGTTATGGAGTTTCCACTTGTGGTCTTGGCTTCATTGGTCGTTATCTTAATCTCTGAATCTTGATGCATTGCTGCTCTCAGTTTCTCCTTCAGCTTCAACGACTCCAGACGCTCAAAACAGCGTCGAAGACACGACGGTGTCACAGTGTAACAGAAAGGGACTGTAACGTGCTTGATATGAAGTTATAACAACATAAGATGGGTGAACATGGAATGAGTAGCTCACAAAGGTATTGATTGAATATGAAGGGATCCAAAAATGTTAGACATTATCACTAAAATTTCTAGATTGAGCTTTTTACTTTGGTGTTTTTGTGTATTGCTCTTGATCTTTGCGTCTATCAATATTGCCTCACTGTTTTTGCACTTTTTATACACATAATTTAGACAATATTCAGGAACCACATATTATAAGAAGTTAGTTGGCGCAATTGGATCTATTTATCTTCTATTGTACAATACACATATTATCAATTACAATATATTTGAACCACATGAATGCAGTTTTTTTTTTATTTTTTTTTACTTTATCATGCTCCATTGAGTACGATATATTTTCTTGAATTATTTTGATTGAATGAATTATTGAATGTATAAGTTTTAGCACCTCTGAATATTCAAATTGTTATTAAGTGATTGCTATGACTAAACTTTTAGTGCAAGTAATGATTAATGAAGATTTTGTACTTTTACTCATACCAAGTTTGACTCTCACAAAGAGATCAATGATTCAAACCTAGAAAACTAATTTTCTAACATATGCCTATCCAAAATAATTGTGGCATAAACGTCTCAATTTTAAATTGATAGTTTTATTTGATAGGAATTCTCTAAATATCATGGATATGAACATAAAAGTACAAGACAATAATAAGTAATAACATGAATGAAAACAGTCCTTGCTTTTTATTCAGGAAGACTTGTGTATTTTTTACCTTTCGGCCAACTGACATGGATATGGTGGAATCAGATTTAAATCTTATTGCTCATAGGTATTTGATTGACTACCATTGACAATTTGACATCATTTCCATGTTCTATCAATAAACAATGGAGTTGCTTGAAACCATTAATTAATAGCTTGCTCCTAGAAAGACATGTGTAACCATTGATCTCTTGCTACCATTGACATCATTTCCATGTTCTATCAATAAAAAAAAAGTTTTTTTGTTTTTCTTTTTTGAGTACAAAAATCTTTGTTTTTTTACAATAGGATCGATTGTAACCATAAGCTTATGAATTGTGAGGTTAATTAATCTCAATGATGAAACTGTTTGATGCACACTGTCATCTACAAGACCCAAGAATCATAAATAATAAATAAGACACAACAACTGATAAATTGTCAAGGTCAAAGTTGAACACTTATTCTATTGTTTAGGTTAGAGCTGAGGGTCTGGGCGACCATCCAGGTTAGGGTTTAAACACCATAAATTGTCTAGGTCAAAGTTGAACACTCAATGAACCGTTTAGATTCATGCACTGGTCCCCAAGACTTTTCTCATCCTTTATGCCATGGATACACACATATTTTAAGAGTGACGTATTATCCCGACATTTTTTTTATTTAAAATAAATAAATAAATATATGTGCATTCAGCATGTATGATGTATCAACTACACAAAAATTATTCCATAGTTAATAATTCTATTTACCTTAAATTTGAGACAAAAAAAAAAGAGTTAATTATTAAATAAAAATCTGAATCAAGAAATAGCAAACAAGCACAACTTAATTTAACAAATTATTGCTTATTTGCCACTTTTGATCAAGACAATTCCTTTAGATACCTTGGTGAATATAAACTGTATCATACTACTTGTTTCCGTTGATGTGGGATTATTCTAGTACATATCTTATTTTAAAGTTGTTAAAGGGAATTTTCTTATTCACTTGTAATAAACCAAAATTTTTAGTTGCAAACAGGATATTTTCAATATATAAAACCAAAATAATAAACACACTTCCACCGACCTTCAGATGTAACTGATCACAAACAAAAAATTATCAGAAGGATTAAAGAATCTTATTATGATGAGAAAGATTAAAACCACAAGAACTTCAAAGAAGTGCAAGAATGCATTGAGTAAGACTTAATTGTTGATTGCTACATTGACTATTGGAAAGTCAATCATAACATGTTTCCATTCAAGCTAATAGATTTGCATCTACCATACCAATGACATTCAATGAAATGGTTATGAAGTTTTGTAGTTATAGGTAAGATGTTTGCTGAGAAACTAATTATAGCCAAATTAAAGCAAGATTAGAGCAGTTCATCTAGGATAGCATCTTTTCAAAGACGATACAAATTAATGTGAGTAGGAAATCCTGTTATATCCTGTATAACAAGGCAGTAAAAGAAAAGAATGTCGATAATTCACAGTTTACACTTGATGATAATGCTATCATTAACAGTATATTGCTTTCGAACTTTTTCCTTGCGCACAATAGAGGAGGAAGTGGATGAACATTTGTCCCCAGTACCAATATCATATTGACACAGATACAGGCACAACACTAACATGTAAATAATATGTATTAAACCAATAACTTACATTTCTTTTTATTCTGTTTAGGTAGATTCTTTTACAAGTATCTCACCTATATGGCAGAAGATTCTGTATGAAGGAAGCAATATCAGAGACAGACAACAAAGTACAATACACCCCTGATAGCAACGGCAAAGGTAACAACCTCAACTGCATCGACGTACCTTAGTTTTTCATACTGGTAATCCTCAATTACTAATCAAACCTAGTGAACATTTTCATATTTTTTTTCTTCTGGATTTCTCGAGAATTTAATGCTTCCCTTGTAATATTAACTATTCTTAGTCTTTTTCTTCTGGATGAGAGGTTCCCGAAGGAGGAGAAATATGACTAGAAAATCTACTATTCTCATTTTTCGTCACCTCATTCAACCTCATCTCACACCTCATTCCTCTGTAATATTAACTATTCTTAGTCTTTTTCTTATATTTATGGTTAGAATATTGCTTAAGAATAATAGGCTTTTGCAATATTCATTTTGTAAATTATTACAGGTCAAAATATTTAAGAACTTCACATGTTCATGGATATTAGAAGTTTAGTACTCCTTATTTATTTTTTTACTTTACTCCTCACTTTCACTAGTTTCAAGAATAATACCATGAAAGCAACCCCCCTCACACAAACAAAGTAAAGTAAAGCAAAACAGGAATTGAAGGATGAAGTTTCCTCATTTTTCCTTTTGTCATATTTATTCCTTACTTTCACTAGTTAGATGAATCTTTTCAATAGTTATAGAAACCTTCTTCCACCATCATCATCATCGAACCAAACCAAACACACTTTTTTCTTGGTCCGATAAAGATGATGGAGGAGCAAGATTTTTGTAACTAGTGAAAAGATTCATCTATTTAATGAAAGTAGGGAATAAAGATGATAAACGGCAAAATAAGAAACTTAAATTTGGTATATTCAAATCATCTCCTCCTTCCTGCTTGAATTACCTTTCCTACAATCAAATTTAGGTTATTAAGTATCAGAAAAAATTCTCAAATTTACCATGACAATTACATCATTAGGTATTTCATTAAACTTAATGAATTTGACCTTTATTAAGAAACTAATGAACCTTACTTAATACAAAGAAATCCAAGTTAACGTATTGCCTCCATAAATTGTAAAATTCATTTTCTATGGCAAAACTAAATTCTAAACCAAGGTGCAAGAGTCACAACAACATTACAATCTTTTTATCATATAAGGGATGTGCATTCCTAAAATCCTTAAATTTTATTACAATAACATGTCATAATATATCATTTCATACACTCATAGCATATATTATAGCTGATAAGATCAATTTACTCTTTATCAACAAGGAAATAGCAATCCTAGACGAACACATCAGAACAACAACTTCCAATCTAGAGAAGAAAAGTATACTTACATAGAAGTACTATACAATGTTACCGGAGACAAACAACAAAACGGCAGCAAGATCGATTGGTGATGAACAACGATATTAATTGATCATCAGAGACGAACAAATAATATTGGGGAAACAACGATGATATTGATCGGTGAAGTTCTCGATTGCATGATACGCTACATCTACAACCCGGAAGACAGAGCCGCAATCGAGTGTGTTTCTCGATTGCATCTCTGTCTCCAGGTCGTGGATGTAAGGCATCATATGTAGTCGAGAACTTCATCGGAAAGTCTTGCATTCATTCCTCTAATGCGGTATTCTCCATAAGTAAAAACAGTTTCATGACCAAAGATAAATTCCAAAATTGATCCTACTACGCGCCTCCCTGAATTGAACAAAAACTGAAATCATAGATCCCAAGTCCCAACCAACCAGCACCCAACTAGAAACAATGAAAACAAGTAAAAAGATTTTTGGTGCGATGAAGATAATAGTGGAAGAGGTTTTTATAAGTAGTGAAAATTTTTTAAGTAGTGAGTTACAAGAAATAAAGAAAAGCAAAAAAAAAAGCAAAAGAGTAATTCCACTTTATTCAACGGCATGGGGGAGCATAAATTCAACACGACAGAGGGAGCATAAATTCTCATAGTTGTCTGCTGCTTTTGCTTTTGTTTTTCCTTTGCTATTGTATAAGATTGTACTTGGAGTTAGGATATATAATCCATGAAATTAATGACATGTGTTGTATTTTAGATATCATCGCGGTGGGTATAAACCATAATCATAATGATCCACCGTGATTTTACAGATGTTACGAAGTATATCTTTTGAAAAATTATGACAGATCACCATGATTATGACATATCCACTATAATGTCAAACATAGACAAAGAAAAATTTACCGTGCAGTTAAAGTAGCAATAGTCACTGAAGCAATTTTCCAATTTAGTGACATTCTTATTATACAACATAGTTTTAAAACCGAGATCTGATCTATTTAAATTTATGAAAATGTTGTTAACTAGTACATCATGAAACAATTATAGTTAGAATTTCTTAAAACTTATATAATCATGTACTTAAAAGTGTAAAAAATATTGTTTTTAATTAATGTAAAACTTACATATTTTATTTCCTTAACTAATGACCTTTAAAGGGCTCAATTCAAAATGAAAATTCGTGACTTTTGGTGTTGATTAATATTTACAATTTATTTGTCATCATTTATTATAAATAACTCTTCATTTCAATCACATTTTCCACTCCACAGGCGGGAAGAAGAAAAAAGAAGGGCCCATATTTTTTTTAACAAAAAAGAGGGGACCATATGATTCAAGATTTTGGTCTATCTTACTATCTTTTTGTACAAAATCAACTCCTAAAAAACTTAATTGGAATAATATCTTTTTGGTTTATTGATATCCTAAATCTGTCCTTCAAATACTGTTTTTGTTAAACAAGGAAAATAAGGTAAATATAATATTCTAAATGTTCAAATAATCTACCAACTGTTTTGTACATGTACACATGCATTTATTGTTTTTTTAAGTCAATTTAAAAATATTTTTGTCTAACAAACATAATGACTAAATTAAATGTAGTCAAAGAAACTTTTCTAACAAATCAAATATTTAAAAGGTTCCTATAAAATACCAAATTGAAAAAGTGTATAAACTTTGAGACTCAAAATCTACAATTTCAATTTGATATCATGGAATTTGAATATCAGTGGTTGTCTTCAGAGAATATGATGAAACAGTTATGGTGGACAATTTTGTTGGTAGTTATAAGCAGTGTTATAATATTGTTAGAGAAAGTGTTGTTAACACCACGAAGAATTCGATTGATGCTGGAAAAACAAGGTATCAATGGACCAAAGCCTTCTTTTCTTTTTGGCAACATTTCTGAGTTGCGACAAATTCATCTTCAATCTCCTGCATCTGCTGATTCATTTAATGAAGAATGGATTTGTTCCTTGTTCCCACATTTTCACACCTGGAAGCAACACTATGGTATGTCAAATCTTCATTTTATTTTTCTTGTACTGTTTTTTAGGATGTTGAGGAATACACACAACATATATATTAGTTTAACCATTAATTTTAATCACTCTCGATATCAATTTTATAAAAATAAAAATAAAAATAAAAATAAAAAACTAACAACACTAGTTTTTCAACAATAGGTCTCATTAAATTATATTGACCTATATAAATTTAAGAGAATTGCTATTTGTTACACGTAAAAAGACACGAGAAATAGAAGAATTAGTGCAAATCTTCACACACGCATACACATACAATTTTTAACAATTATGTTTTTGGCGGAACTCAAGTAAAGGTGAGTTAATCTCACTCAGACATACGTATTGGGCAGAAATCATATAAAGGTGAGTGCTAATTAACCGTGTGTGTGTCTCGTATGTCGCTTGCTTCTTGTGTGAGTTAATCTCCCATTTTAGGTTTAAATATATAAAAGGTGCTTGTAAGTTCGCGTGTTTTTGGTTTTCGTCCTGTATCTTTTTTTGTTCTAAAATAAACCCTGTAAGTTGTTTTTGGTTTTACTTCCTAACGTTATGTTCTGTTAAAAAACGCATTGCTGACAAAGGGAAACACGCGTGACGAATGCTGAGTTGGCGTTAGTGGCTTACGCGACCTGACAGATGAAAAGTGACTAGTTTTAAGGGACCAAAACCAAAACGCAAATTTGCAGAGGGACGAAATTGAAAAAACTTAAACATCAAAATTTGAAATTTAAAAACTTAATCTTCTTCATCCATTTGGTTTCTCTTGTTCTTCTCCCTGTCAATTTCTTCATCTCCCTGAAATGTCTTCTCATTCCATTGCTATTAACTCATGTTACAAGTGGACTTCAGAAGGGAGTGGATCAAATTGTGCAAACCACCATGGTCCCATCAAAGTCCTTAAATGTGGAGCTAAATCTCCTAAGAAGGGTGTGGGAAGTGAATTCAACTACAAGTCTTGGATTAAAGTTCAATCATTCACGACATAAATTTATTCACAAAATAAAGCAACAACAACTTCCATGGTGGGGTAAGAATGCATAAATTCAGTAACAAGAAGTAATAAATGTCCATTATAATAGGTATAAAGTTTTAACCCAACAGAAGTAATAAGAGTGGTTATAGTATCATGAGTTGCCCACCTAACCTCCCTATTGTAGTCTAGCAACAAATTTTATTTCAAACTAGGGAATAAAACTCTTCTGTTTTGCATGGGAAAAATGAAAAATTACCATTGAAAAGAACAACCTATTCAACACTCGACATTGAACACATGGATGTTCTTCATGTGAAGAGAAAGAGACCTAATACAAGAAATACGAAGACAGACATGTAATCTATCATAAATAACTCTTTCGTATGAACAAGAGATTACAGGGAGATGAAGAAATTGGCAGGGAGGAGAACAAGAGAAAACAAATGGATGAAGAAGATCTATTTTTAAATTTCAAATTTTGATGTTTACAATTTTTCAATTTCGTCCCTCTGCAAATTTACGTTTTTGGTCCCCTAAAACAAGTCACTTATCATCTGTCAGGCACTAACACCAACTCAGCCTTCGCCACACGTGTTTCCGTTTACCAGCAACACGTTTTTTGAACACAAGTTAACGTTAGAGACTAAAACAAAAAAAATTAACAACTTACGGGGTTTGTTTTAGAACAAAAAAAGATACAGAGACGAAAACAAAAAACACGCGAACTTACAAGGACCTTTTACATATTTAAACCCCTTATAAATATATCATTTGAGTTGTGACCCTTTCTTAAGATTAGTTTTATTAATACAATGGTAAAATAAATTTCATTTAGTCCCCGTGAGATTAGCTTGGTTGGTAGTGAACATCGCTTAACATATGCAGGGGTTTGGATTTGAATCTTAAACATCCCACTTATTTATTTTAAAGGTGGATTTTTACCAACTAGACTAGTAGGCAAAAAAGTTTTTTTTTTTTTTTTTAAAAACATTTTTATTAATTTTACTTAGTAGAGTAGTTAGGTGAATTGTTTAGCTAGTAGTACTAAAGGTATATTCTTGAAAAAAATGTATTTTTTTAATGAAGTGACTAATAATTTATGACCGATGAAGTAATATAAATAGACAAATAATATGATACATTTAATATAAGATGGAATACTTAATATTTTATTGTCCTTTTAATGTTTTTTAGAAACATGCACATTGTATTCATCAGCTATGATAATAGTGTTTTACCCTCCGTGTAATATATGTCATTTTTGGTTTTCGACTTGTAAATTATATTTTTTAGATTCCGTCTTTGTAATTTGAAATTTTTTGGTTTTGGACCTTCATGAATTTTGACCGTACAAAATCGATGATATGACATGGGATAAACCAAAATTTCCTCAAATCACTGGGGGATAAATCGAAATTTACTCAAATTACAGGGGTGAAAGTACCATAAATTTTGTAATTTGATGCCATAAAGATTTTACAAGGGGCAAAACAAAAAAAAAAATCTTCAAATTATAGGGATGAAATCTAAAAAAAATGTACAGGAGAAAGACCGAAAGTGACCTATATTACAGGGGATATAACATTATTAACCCTAAAAGAAAATTAAATTTCATAAATCATTTTAATTTTTTGTTTATTCCATTAACCAAGTTTTATTGTACTTGGGAATAAAAACATGGGAAATGAGAAGTTATTTTATTCCTGAAAATGCTTTACACCTGAGAATTAATTTCCTAACTTTGTAACAAACCCTTCTTTATAAGTAAAAGAAAATATTGTTTTACGATATCATAAATTAGGTGATTCACGGATTATGATTAACTAACTTTATGGAGGGAAATGTATGATAACTTTAGTGTATTATAAGGTGTTCTATGACCAAAATAGATTAAGATGAGAAAGAGTAAGATACTAGGGATAGAGAGAAAATCATAACCACTTTCCCACCCAATATTAACCCGTGATTCACTCTATTTTTTTTTTCTTCTTTTCCCCAAACTCTTTTTCTTCCTCTTAGTAAGACTTGTTGTTTTCGTACTCATTAGGCGAAATGTATCTATACTCTACCGGACTCAAGCAACATTTATATGTGGAGAAGCCAGAATTGATAAAAGAGATAAGCCTGCATAGGTCCCTAGATCTTGGTAGGCCTACATATATAAAGAAGCAATTACTGCCCATGTTTGGAGATGGCGTCTTCATAACCAATGGACAGCTATGGAACTTCCAAAGGAATCTTGTTGTTCCTGAGTTCTTCATTACAAAAATTAAGGTTAGTATAGACTCCCTCGTTCTTTTTAATTGTCGCATTTGTAGGAAAATTTTGTTCATCGTTTTTAAAGTTTAATACAACATTAACTATTGGTTTATCAATAATACCATATAATGTATGTTTTTGTTTATTTTATGTAGAACATGATAGATATTATGGAAGGATCTACCCTAGCAATTATCAAACAATGGGAGAGTTGCATAGCAAAAAATAAAGGGATTGCAGAGATAGTGATTGAAACAGATCTAAAGATTCTTTTTGAGGATATCATTTCGAGAGCTTGTTTTGGCAGCGACTATGCACAAGGAAAGCAAATTTTCGCAAAATTGGCTGCTATGCAAGCTGCTTTTGCTAAGCCTAGTCTTATGTTTGGATTTATAAACCTGAGGTTATATACATTTGTCACAAACTTATATTATATAATATTATACCATATATGTGCCTAGTTAATAAATGTTTTATATGATGTTCTTGTAGCTTTCTTCCCACTAAGGAAAACAAAGAGATAAGGAGGTTGAAGAAAGAGGTGGACATGTTGATAATGAATATCATCCATGATCGTAAAATGCAAAACCAAAAGAACGATACAAATGAGAAACAAAGTGATCTATTACAGAAAATACTAGAAGGTGTTGCAAGTGACACGACTTTAAAGGCTAGTGAAAATGGTATTTTCAAGTTCGAGAATAAAATAAAGTCGAACCAATTGATAATAGACCTCTGCAAAAATATATACTTTGCTGGCTCTGAGTCAACCGCTCTTGCCGTTACTTGGGCATTGCTGCTCCTTGCAATACATCCCGAATGGCAGCAACGTGTCCGGGCTGAGATTTTTGATACTTTTGATAACAGTTCACCTCATTTGTTTCATGACATGAACAAACTTCAAAAAATGAAAGTGGTTAGTACATCCCTTCATCAAAACCAACCATATTTACTATAATTTTACATTGATTACTACTAAGCAGTTATTTCATTGTGTTGACATTTCTTAATGTTATTTTTTGATTGGCTGTGTCGTATATATATATTCTCTGATTAAGTTTCTCCCATTGAATATTGCAAGATGTTCTTGCTAGAACTATATAGCTCATGTAAGAACATGTCTAAGTCCCCAATATAGGACTCCATTTCCTTTTACTACATGTATAATTAACTATTCTCAATAGTCTTTATTATTTATTCACTAGTTTCATCATAATACAAAAGTTATCCATTGAACACGTTCAATGGTATGACACAAAATCACTGTACTACTTTGTTATCCTACAAATCTCAAAAATTGAATTTAGGGTTTCCTTTTGCAGCTAACAATGGTGATTCAAGAGAGCCTACGTCTTTATGGGCCTGCAATCGTGGTTTCCAGGGAAGTTTTAGCTGAGATGAAGTTGGAAGAATTTGTGCTACCTAAAGGCATCTACATGTGGTTATTCTTGCCATCATTGCATCGTGACGCTGATAATTGGGGACCAGATGCTACAAAATTCAATCCTGAGAGATTTGCTAATGGTGTTTCTGCATCATGTAAGTATCCTCAAGCATATCTACCATTTGGACTTGGGAGTCGACATTGTCTAGGTCAAAACTTTGCCATTACAGAAATGAAGGTAGTACTCAGTCTTCTTCTTTATAATTTCTCCTTTGATGTTTCACCAAACTATTGCCATTGTCCTGTGTATAAAATGGTGTTAATGCCAAAATATGGTGTTAGACTTCTTGTTAGCAAGGTTCAGAACACAGAAAAATGATTATGGTTCTGTTATGCTCTTTCTATTTTCTCAAAGTACAATCACATAACACTAGTATTTATGGTGACTTTGTTGGTTTTAACTAATATTAATAATACATCATGTTGTATCAATAATGCATCTTATTGTCTATATTCTCTGGTGCATTCTATCTTGTGCATATGTTGAAATATATAGGAATTTTTAAGAAACAAAAACTTTTTGAATCCTCATTGAATTTTATGTATCTCGGTTTTTAAGAATTTCATTACATTGCTGATGATGATACCATTTAATTGGAAGATAATGAGGATTAGAATCTCAGTTGCGGAAGTATGTGTATGATGCGTCTCACGTGATTCAAGTGGATGTTTTGGAAGTAAGGGATAATTTGACCGTTGAAACTTGGCCAGTTAGGATTGAGGATCGGGAGGTGAAGCGTTTGAGAGGCTAAGAGATCGTTTTGGTAAAGGTGATTTGGGTTGGACCAATTGGTGAGAGTGCTACCTGGGAATCGGAGAGTAGGATGAGGGTTTCGTATCCGGAGTTGTTTCCTTGAGGTAATTTTTGTGGGCGAATATTCTTTTTAGTGGGGGAGAGTTGTAACAAACCGTTTTTCGATCAAAGTATAAATAATAGTTTTCCATAGTAAAAACGGGTTGCAAATCGCCTATACAGAATTCTGAAAACCCTCGAAGTACCGACGCAAGAGAAAAGAGTAAAAAAGAATGTATGTAAAGGATTTGTCGGACCACCTTTATTTTTAATGCACTTGCATTTGCACTTTTTCTTTTTCTTTAAGTTTCTATAATTTAAACTTAATGTCTTAAAACCTGTCGAAAGACGCCACACGATCTCGTCTCATTCGTTAAGCAACCTACGAACTCGATGAACGCACACCAACGAAATGCACAACATGTCATAGGATCTCTGTTTTGGTCCTGCTTGTTATAATAAAACCAGTCGGTATTTGTTTACGAAAAACACCGATAAACAGCTACAAAACGTGAAAGTGACATGGTCATCACCCAACACAATAAAATAACGGTAAAGTGGCTGAAAATTCTCTTTTAAAATAGATTTTGAAAATTCAAAATCAACTTACTCACTTAATTATCCGATAGTTTGGAGATTACCTTACATAAACTTCTTTTGAAGTTATGCTTCAGTTTTGTGCTGAAGAGAATCTGCCAATTATTATAGAGAGCAATATTTTTTTAAAGATTATCGAGAGCAAATACAGCAAAAATATAAATGTTTATCGATCAAAGTCAGATGCTTACGCATAGTTGTAAAAAAAACTATGCGTTTGTGTAAACATGTGCTAGTTCAACATTAGTTAGTAACTAATTAATATTAACATAGTATACGTTTGTGTAAAAAAAACATTCTATACGTACTGGGAATGAATTAAAAATGCACAAAATTTAAGTGGTATTTTAGAGAATAGATATTGTCCTCTGTTCTAAACTAAAATATAGTAACCGTTTGTTGTCAATAATTGCTCTTTTAAAAGGACGATTTTTCTATGACGCCATAATTGCTTGCTTTATTACGGTAACATGACGCGTCTCTGACGTCATTGAAAACAATTACCAATGAAAAGTATGTTGTCAACTAAAATTGATTTCCTTATTTTGAAAATTTTATTATTTATTCTCTTTTGTGTTGTGTGGTGTGGATATTGTACAATTCAAGTGGTGCAAAAATGACCCCTTTTTTCTACCTCATGTCCCAAAACACTTTTAATTAGGGCTACAAATTCACCCCCAACCCCTTCACTTCTTCCGCACACCATTCTCATTCCTTCTTTCGATTCTATTCCTCTCTTCATACCTAAAACTAAAACCACTTGAAAAACTAAAACCTCATGTCCTTTGATGCTCTTTCAAATAATATATATCAAAACGCATCAAAAAAAAAACCACAACAACTACCTATGTGCATCCTCAACAGAAACCTTCCTCTTTGGCTATGAGTTCAAAGAGCCTTGGATTATGTACAGAGATTCTTGGTAACGAGAGTGGCACTGTCATTGTAGAAAACGACATGTTGTTATCTTCAATAGGAACAATGGAGGACCAAAGAGAACCTTGTAGTTCAGTTTTAGTAGCTACTAAGAAACCAAAAATCCAGAATTTTACACCACCTTTGACAACAATGAGAGCAGGGGCGGATCTGTGTGAGGATGGGTGTGACATGACATAATTTTTTGGTCTAGTGGTGCAACATTTGTGATTGTGCCTGTTGGTTGCCATTTCAACTCACATAAATAAATTTACTTGTAAAAATAAACTCAGTGAAAATCGAACTTGTGAACTCCAAACACATTGACTTGATTATCTTCCACTAAACTATAACGCTTACTATATTATTTTTTGCAACTTTGATATATATATATATATATATATATATATATATATATTTGTGTGTGTGCGCGCTTGCTCTAAGATATGTATATTAAATTTTTGCAACTTACGTCGTACATTATCTATAAATGATTGATGATTTGTTATGATTAATACATATGTTGTTATTTTTGTAATTTATTTTGCCAAAATTTTTAGTCTTACTTCCTTTAAAAAAAATAAAATTAACCCCACTAATAATTTCATCCCAGATCCGGCGCCCCTCATGAGAGGATAAGAATCTCTTCGTGTTAGACCTCACCGTGAAGATGGAAGGTTAGTAATTGAAGCCACAAAAGTCCCACCAAGTACCTCATGTTTTCAAGCTGATAAAAGCCATGGTTGTCTTCGCCTCTATTTTTTGACAAATGCGACTGCAAGTTTTGACCCGGAAGAAGAACAGGAACAAGAAGAGGATGTTGATGTTGATGATGATGATGTCGTAGATAATTAAACGATGATGAAGACATGGATGTTCCCCTCAAGCTTCTTAAGAGAAGTGTTAAAATTGAAAAGCCTTAAGAATGTTGGATGAAGAAAATATTTTTTGAATTGCTATGGTTGGCATTGGGAATGCGAATGTTATGCATGTTTATGTTAACCAGCTCGGTTAAACTTATTTTAATTATTTGGTCTGTAATGGTTTGGATTTATATTTCTATACTTATCTGATTTCACTATCAACTGACAATTTAAGATTTATTGGGTCTGTAATATAAATATAGCTCCTGTTTAATTATCTATGTTATTTATGACCATGTTATTTTAATTTCCAAGGTTATTTTTCTACTCATCACCTTTGGCCTTGAATGAAATTTATTAGATGTTTTGTATTTATTTACTAATGCAGAAATTCTTACCCCTACAAGGTATAGTTTATATATGAATTTCATTACATGACTTTATATATGACTAATACCTAATTTATTGTTATTCATTTTTTGTTTACAGTTACTTAATCAATTAATGGAGCTTGAAGGAATAGAGCTTGAAGAAATACATGGAGATTGGTGGATGCAAAGCAGGTTGAAGATTAACTGATCAATACATTATAGAGTTTTTTTAGTAGTATAATTTGATGGTTGTACTTATTTGATTCATTACTTAATGTAATCTTTTACATTGTACACTTATGATCAAGTTATACAAGTTAAATGAAATTCGTTATTTTATATTCATTATTCCTTTTCATATTATTCAAACAAATTAAATATGCATTTTTATAAGATACAAAATAATTAATTTTAATAAACACAATCTATTTAATTAGGTAAAATATGTACATAGTCATGGTGTAAAAAATAACACAAAGGGTGAGAGTAATACACTTCAATCCAGTATATGAGCCTATTCATTTACAAATTGCGGCCCACATACCTTTTACCCTATGACCCGATCCATATCTGTTGAGCCTATCAATAAGCATTCGAGAAAAGTAAAAAAAAAATGCGGATTTTATAAGATATGTTATGCTGCAATAGTAATCGCTTATGATATCACATGAAGTACTTAATAAAGCAAGGTAATAGGTTTCTTTATTCTCGTGGATGGACTTGAGTTCGAGAAACTCTTAACACTTGGGGGTGAATGAAAGTTATAACATGTTTAGGATGAAATCTCATGCCATATTGAAACTTGAAAAATTATTGATGAGTAAAGGATGGTTGCATCCATCTAAAGAAATGACATCATTGGAGGCACTTGTTATGTTCCTTTGGAGTTGCGCACATAGTGAAACTAATCGAAATGTGTAAAATAAATTCGGAAAATCAGCAGAGACTGTCAGTAGAAAGTATGGAGAAATTTTGAAAAATTTATGTTTATTAGCAAAGGAAATTGTAAGGCCTCCAGATTTTAACCTTGCAGAAACTCCCTCCAAGATAAAAAATGATCGTAGGTATTGGCCTCATTTTGAAGGGTGCATTGGTGCAATAGATGGAACACATATTTCAATCATTGTTTCTACTAAAGATCAAATTCGTTATATTGGTAGAAAGGGATTTCCAACACAAAATGTCATGTTAGTGTGCAACTTAGACATGCTATTCACTTTTGTTGTTGTTAGTTGGCCCGATACTACACATGACACTCGTATTCTTTCATCTGTGATTGAAAAAAATGAAAAATGTATTCCCACGTCCTTTTGAAGGTACGCATAATTTCATTTTATAATAAATTTTAAGACTTGTGTATCTATAAATTTAAATTTTAAACATAAACTAACAATAAAGTTAATAATTTTTAGGAAAGTATTATTTGGTTGATGTTGGATATCCAAATATGAAAGGGTACCTTGAACCATACAAAGGTGAAAGATATCACATTCCTGATTTTAGAGATGGTAGTCAAGCATAAGGGATGTATGAAGTGTTCAACCATGCACATTCTCATTGAGAAATGTTATTGAAAGAAAAATTGGAGTTTGGAAAAAAAAAGGTGGCATATCTTATGTGATATGCGACCATTTTCACTAATCAAACAACAAAAGATCATAGTTGAAAAAACATCACTCCACAACTTTATTCGAATGTGTGGAGTTAAAGATGAATAGTTTAATAAATCTGATGTTATCTCTGAATGTATGATTGAGTGTGACGAAGAAAGCAATATGAATGAAGAAATCGGTTCATATACTCCAAGAAGAGTACAAGATTGAGGCTACATGAATAGAGTTAGAAAACAAATAGGAGTTGCGTTGATGGAGAGTAGAAATGTTTGAGTTTATGATGATGCGAATTTGTATTCATGTTACACAAAATAAACGTCATTGAATAAATATAGTATTTGTAAAAAAATATCTTTTATATTTTAAACATTTTTTCCCTTCAAAAAATATTTTAAACATTTTTTTATTTTTATGTTAATTCATCATAAATTCAAAGTTTTATACAATATTTTTCCAAACAACTTTTAACTTAAAAATAGCTTTAAAACTTAAAAAAATAATTAAGAAACCAAACAACTTTAGCTTCTTTCTTAAAGGCCTTTTATTTAACTTTGTTTTAAAGTAGTTTTTAGACCGTAAAAAGTCTGACCAAACGCTACTGATGACAAGTCATCTTACGTTATTTTTAGCATATTTTTCAGTCAATTGAGTAGGTTTTAGCAGCAAAAATGAGGATTATTAGAACGATTTGCCAATGATTTCAGAACTTTTGTAATATTTTCTACATTTGAGTCTGTATTTCTAGTTTTCCTGAAACATAGCAATTTTAAGGGGGTTATTGAAGTAATTCACGAAGAAATCAAGCAAATCGGCAAGCTAAGAACATCCGATGATTTGTGAAGACCAAGAATGAAGATTCATGAGGCCTCATAAGCATAGTTTTAAAACTCGGCTCGGTTATCAACTCGGCATAAGTATTGGGTCATTGAGTCGATTGTCAAACCATCGGGTCACTGGTTGAACCGCATGACTGAATCGGATCAAACCGGTTGACTCGGTAAGATAACCCGTGTTTAGATTAAATTTGTATAGGTATTTAATCAGATTAAATCGGATTGAACCGGTGACTCGGTCACTCCAAAAACTAAAATAATAACACATAGAATAAAAAACAAAATTCCTTAAAAAAACATAGAATAAAAAACAATTATCCAACAAACCTAATTTCATAGACTAATTATTATGAGCTTTAAATAAAACATTTGAGCTTAATAATTATATATACTTATATTTTATTTTTGAAATAATTATATATGTTCATGTTTTTGACAAAGATTATATACATTTATATGTTACCAAAAAAATATTATATACATTTATATGTGAAGTTTTATTAGACGGAAAAGAAATTCTAGATAATTGCTTTATAGTAAATATTCCGAAAATGTGAAATGATGTTTACCCAAAACATATGCTATTATAACTATATTGAAAGAACATTCAACACAAAAACAATTGGTGCTTTAGTGGTTGGGAGCATTTTCTATAATAGGAGGGTCACAAGTTCAACTCCCACTGATGTCATTTTCTACAGCATATTCAATTAAAAATTGTTATTGCTTCAAACCGGTCCGGTTAAGATAGAACCGCCGGGTCACCGGTTTTAGCCGAGTTACACCGGTTCACACCGAGCTGATTACATAACCGATCTAAAACTTAGATCGGACCAGTTAGGTGTCCGGTTCACGGTTCAACCGGTCGAACCAGACGGTCCGGTCTGAGTTTTAAAACTATGCTCATAAGACTTAACAGTGGGAGGAATTATGTTCCCATGTCCTCAGGCAAGTTATTTTAAGGAAAACACCTAAAACGATGAAAAAACAGAGAATTTGGGTCTAAAACACACAACCATGCAGCATGATCCATGCGCCTAGGACATGGTTTCCATCACACTCACATGTGCCTAGGGCATGTGATGTGTGACCCGTGCATCCAACATGTGCGGGACAAAAGCGTCTTTTCCTGCTTTTTTGTGGGTAAAGCCCGCGTTTTTAGCCCAATTCCTAGTAGAAACTCTCACTATAAATATCAACATTCCTCATTTAGAATATCTCGTTTAGAACTTGAGCAGTTCAAGAGGAAGGCAATTCTAGAGTTTCAGAGGAGCTTTTATCTTCTCCTTGATTTTTTTGTATGTTTTTATCTTTAGTAATTTGTTTTTAGTTACCATGTGTAACTAAATCTTTTTAGGTTAGAGCTCTAAGATGAACCTCTATTTATTTTGTTGTATATTTATTTAATGCCGTTTATATTTTATTTATTTTTTGTTTGCTATTAAGTTTTATTAGGAATTTAGTTTATTTATGTAGTAGCGCAACCCTAGATTAGATACTTAGGTTGGGACAAGGCTTAATATTGATATTACTATCCTGATGATTATATCTTGATATTTATATCTTGCTATTAATATCTATCTGTCTTGGAAGTAATTAGTTATAACTAGCGAAAGATATCGAAAACAAGTTTACCCTAGTAGTAAGTACTTAGGTGGTGACATTACTAATATTGAGTAAAATCTGCTGAACCAAGGAGGTAACTAGTTAATAATTAAGGAAACAAGTGTTTGCTTGACGAAATACTTTGTTGCCTAGTAGAACCATTCTCTTAAACCCTTGGTAAGGTAGACACTAATAGGGCTGCTCATTTGTAGAACTACCGGTGAAAGAGTGTGCGATGAGTTTCCTAAGATTCATAGATGGGTAGACCTACATAAACTGATAGACTTTTTAGCAAGTGTACTAAAACTATCGAAGTAATAAAAATAAGTATGTATCCACGAGGACTATGTTAATCTTAACTTAGCAATAAAGTTAATATTTAGGATGTGTAAATTTTATAAATGCCTGAGGCAGTAGGTTTGTGTGCATAAAAAGTAAATAACAGAAAGTAAAGATTTGATTAGAAAATATAGAGAGAGGTGAGAGCAGGTCTTTCGAATCATCTGGTTCCCCTAATTGGTAAATTGCACCTATTTCATACGAATGATTCTCTAGTTTCACGATGGTTAACAAAATAGCCATAATCAATCCCTTGACTTAGGACCCTCTTCTCCAATTACAGGCCCTACTTACTTAGGTGGTCTAATATTCTTTGAAGGTTTTAAGAACGTTAATTTAATATCACAAATAAACGATTATCCATTCCTAGACTAACCATGTTTATTTGAACAATTCAATTAGGTCTAAGTTGAAAACTATGTCAGTACCCAATCTCTAAAAATTAGCTAGACATAGTAAAAAGAATAAACAACATAGTAAAGAAAATAAACCGATAGAATTCCGTCGTTGCCGGCGTTACTTGTCAATTTCTTTTCCAATCGCTATTGTTGATGTTGTTTATCCAACTCCATGTGCCTCTCTCTCTCGATGCGTGAATTCCAAAAGCGTGATATTCTTTTCTGCCCAAAACGTGAATCATGTGTGTTGTGCGGCTCTTCCTTTTTATATCTCCCAAGTGACCGTCTTGCCTTTCCCCTGGTCTCAACATGATACGTTATAGGCAAGTGCACTTTTCACCCCTTAAGTTTTAAAAAGTTGCGATTTTGGCCCCCTATGAAAAAAAATGACAAAAGTGACCCCCCATGTTTAGGGAAATATGCTCTTTTGATCCCCTAACAGAAGGGAAACATGATCTTTTGACCCCCTATCTTCTCAAAAAGTTGTGATTTTGGCCCCTTTTTTGGGACACGTGGCATCTTATCAGCAATTTTGGGACGAAAGGGGCCAAAATTGTAATTTTTTTAATAGGGGGCCAAAATCGCAACAATTTGAAACTTAGGAGTCTAAAAGTGCAGTTAAGCCTTTTCTTTACTCTTAGGTCAACGTCATCCATTTTGGTCAAAGCCCTATTAGTTTTAATTTTCTTCTACTACTTGTGCTAGTATGTTTCAATAAATACCTCTTTTTCCTCATCAGCCTAGACGAGTGTCATATTAATTTCTTCTCATTCTCTTTAGCCTTAAAAACATGTCACACTAATTGACCAATAATAACAATAAAACAGTATTTGACCCCACTAAATCATAAACGATAATTTATTCAAAATGACTCTAAATTAAATACTAAAATAATAATAATAGACTAAAAACTTAACTAAAAAGACTCTAAAAATAGTGTATGACTGACTGTCATCAGGAACATTGGATTTCATTGCCTTTGGAAATCTTGGAAATTCCTTTTAAGTCTATGCTTTCAATTACCTTTGAAGTGGTAAGACCCCACACGTAAGGATCACATTGTGACCAGCAAGTGCAACCAAACATTGGCGGGTTAGACCTAGTCAACTAAGATAGTATAGACCCCGTACGCAAGGACCAGCGTGTAACTTGCTCTGTTGTAAACAGATAAAAGTTGAAAATGTCTAACCCTTCAACTCTTTTATTTTATCTTCAAACTCAAAATAAGTAACGCGAATTGTTTGTACGAAACGACAATCACTGTGGATATGATACTCTACTTATCACTTTATTACTTGGTAAACAATTTGGTACACTTGCCAAATCCACACATCAGGTACTCAAATACCAATCACTAAATATAAAGAGAGTCTCATGTTCTTCCTCCTTCATCTATATTTTTTCTTTGTTTAACCATTTTTCCACGCCGTGTATCTGCATCTTCCTCATATATCTCTACATCACGATCTGTTCGGTCACCAACATGAGACGTTTGCAGCACCCAATCACGCCTGAAGCCACCTGCACCAAACCGGTTTGCAACCCCGACAAACCGACTACCCGATTCCACCCACCGGAATTCATGTTATCGTTGTCTGTTTTTGTGGGTTTCGGTCGGTCGACGAATTCTTGCTCACCCCTAGTTTTAGCCTTATTTGAAGTGTGAACAACAATATTCCAAGAAACTTTTGTGTTTGTATTGCATTTGCGGTAAGATTGATATTAGAAAATTGCTCTTCTCCAATCACGTTTTGCTCATTCCCATACACATTTTCGAAAATACCCCCCACGTGACTTAAGTCACACTAAATTACAACCTGCGTGAGTTAAGTCATGTTGAACCCAACGTGATTTAACTCACATTGCGTGTCCTTTTAAAGATCAGTCATCAACTTATTTCCTCATTTCATAATTTCATATCTCAAATCTCCAGAAACTCTCTCAAATCAACCAAAACTCTAATTTCTTCAAGTTCAAATCAAACAACACTCCTCCAATAACAAGTAAGTTTTCATTTATCATTTTTTTTTTATATGTTATATTTTTCATCTTAAATTAGAAATAGTTTAGTTTAAGGGTTTGTATAATTTGAAGTTTTGAGTTTTAGGGTTTATGTATAATTTGCACTTCAAGTGTTTGATGAAATGTTTGAATGAGATTTTCATTGATTGTTTAATTTTTTATTATGTATATTTGAGACATATTTGCTAGATATTGTTTCTATTACTTCATCTAACATTACTAAATCATTTAGTAGATAAGCAAAGTGTATTTGACACGATTCAATAAAACTTTGAAATTGTTCAAAGATTTTAACAATGAAGTAAAAGGAATAAGTTTGAAAAGTATAAAGACTATACGAGTAAGTCGTGATGGTAAATGCTTGATTAATGAGTA
>Ga0315915_1001177_pt1 | contig 30958 bp, 26 predicted proteins | sample MpolbnodulesMG_FD_207738 | JGI IMG/M metagenome (GOLD analysis project Ga0315915, IMG submission 207738) | Medicago polymorpha root nodule microbial communities from Los Angeles, California, United States - branched nodules | ecosystem: Host-associated > Plants > Roots > Nodule | place: USA... | reverse complement strand
TATATGCTTAAGTGCTTAATTGAATAAGTGATTATCATGAACCTACTTGTTGAAATTCGTACTCTAATGTTAGTGAGATGTTTGGGTATGTTAATTTGTTGATAATTGAATGGTTGATGATAAATTTACATGTTCATGATATATGTATACATGGATAATTGATGAATTGTGTTCAATTGAGGGATTATGACATGATGTTGTTGAATTGTGATGGAATACATGATTATAAGTTGTGGTTGTTGTTGATTGTTGTTGATAATCCCATATCTTGGCTCGGGTATGAGTTATGGCTGAAGTTGTTGTAGATGATTTGAGTTGTTGTTGAGGGTTTTGTAAAAATGGGTTGAATTGGTGAATTGTGTTGAAATAACATTTGATTCCATGTTTGATGTGTTTTTGAAAGCCCTTTTGAGTTCATAAGTGTGCTCCAAGCGTACAGCCATTGGTAGCTACAGGACCCTGCAGGCTTAAGCGTACAGGTGCACGCTTAAGCGTACAAGTCTAGTTTCAGCACCTTTTGATTTTCGTTCCGGGCTTCCAGGAACCAATCCGAGCTTTGTAAAACACTTCTTTCAACTTTTTTAATCACTGTTTATGATCTTAAACTTACTGGAACATCTCCTAGGTGGGATTGGACTTGATCTTGTGATTTTGGAACTTAACTTTGAAAATTGTCCAAGAACGCCGATTTTTCCGAAACTTATTTTCTCAAGGGAATGGAGTAGGATTAAGGTTGTACACTGATTATATGATTTCTAAAAATTGTTATGATTGATTTCATCAAGTTGGAACTTGTTTTGTTGTGAAAATGGAATTCTTTGGAAAAATGATAAAGAGAGACGAACTTGTGATTTTGAAGATTTTGTCGAAGTTAGCCAATGAGACACACATGTATACTCTACTCCACTCTTATGTGATCTAAGTGTATACATAGTTGAGGCATTGGACCTTGTTTAGCTGGTTTTGATTCAATTGTTTCAATCATTTTTAAAGTTGTAAAATGAGAGACGAACCTTGTCGAAAATGGTCTTTAAGGCCGAGTACCTTGCAAATCTTTCGTGAATAGTTCCATATGATTAAACGAGGATATGTGAATGATTGTTATGTGTTGAAAATGTTTTTTATCATAAAGCGTTGTATTTTCTCCTTTACTTGGATTGTGAGAAAGTGTATGAAGCCATGGAGCCATATTATATAGTTGATGTGGATTAATATATATATATATGACGATTGATGTGGATGTTTGTTGATAACGTGATAAGGACTCTTATTTGAATTATGAATTGTTGATTGTGTGGACGTAAATACTTGATAATGCAATTGTTGTCAAAGTTGGTTAATGTAAATGGAAATGTACTTTTACATTGTTGTTGGTAGATGAATATGTTGAAAGTTTTGCATTATTAGGTTTTTGCTTGTATGTCCATGCATCATAAATCATATTGAGTCATATGAGAAATGTAAAAGGAGGTGTACTTTTACATAGTTGAATCGTAAGAAGAGGTGTACTCTTACATGAGATGTTCGGTTGGCATCTAGTTGTCGAGGATATGGTACCACATGCATATATGTGTCGTATATAGGCGCATATCATATTGGTATGAGTCTTAAGTGATGTATGTGAATGATGGTTGTTGTTGGTAGGTGTGTTTGATGAATATATACTCGTGACATTATAATTGTTGTGTGTATATGTATATGAAAGTTAATTGCTCGTGATGATTAATTGAGATTTAATTTGATTCAGTTATGTCAAGATGTTTATGTTGATTATGATTGATGTGAAGCTTACCCCCAGTAGTTTTGACCGCCTACCTGTTTGTATGAATGGGTAGACGGAGTGCAGGAGTAGTTTGCTTTTGGTGAGTGCTTGGATAGTGGGTGCTAATCTCCGTTATCGCTCCTTGGAGTCTTAGATTAGGCTCTGATTTAGGACGTCAGTCTTTATGTTTATTGGATTTTGATGTTTTGAGATTTGACCCATATGTCGGGATTTAGAGATTTTATATGATGATGTGTATTGATCTCATGGCATGTATACTTGGAGATGTATAATTTTATATCCGCTGCGACTGTTGAGAATTATATATATGCATGCTAACTTTTTGTTATTTGTTGATGACGTGACGTCTATTTCTTGAATAAATGCTTTATTTGCGTGTTTTATCGCTTTAATAGAAATAGGGCGTTACACACAGGCCAAATCACGTCGGGAGGGGATTTGTAGGTAAAAATCTCTAGCGCCCCCCCGTATTATGAAGGTCATACCGATTGAAATTTTTGTTCACGCTGGCAGGCCAAATCACGTCGGGAGCCCGTGCTCGGGCCAAACCACTCCGGGAGGGGTCCCGTAGGCCAAAATTCCTCGCGTGCGCGTGCGTGCGCGTATTATTAAGGTCATACCGATTGAAATTTTTGTTCACGACTGGGACTCGACTTTCCCGTGCCCATGCCAAGCCACGGCAAGGCGGCATTTTGCAATTCGGGAGGAAAACCGGGGTTGTTTTTTTTCGTTTCTTCGGCTATTGACACTTAGAATATCCGTAGTTAATGAATCCCATGTGCAAAATCACCAAAATTTCTCTGTGAAGGTACTTATGATGTCCCAAACATGCCTGAATTTTTGGGGAACAAAATTTGTCCCGTGGGTGCGCATTTCGAAAACTAATTGCGATTTTGCGCGTTTCGGTCGAAAAATCATAATAAATCGAAACGTTGTTGGTTTTCTACAAAACTTTGCAGATCCTCTAGACGTATTTTTATTGAGGTGTCTGCAAAAAACCAGATAAAAAATTGATTTCTAGGTCGATGTATTAATTTTTTGGTTTCTTGAGTTTTTGGCGCGTAAAAAATTCATATTTAATCCATCCCTCGTCGGAAAATTCCAATTTTTTTGTGGGAGATGTTTTTTTTATGTCCTAAAATACACTGCAAAAAATCGCGGAAAAATTCAACCTCTAAGTCACTTTTTCGGAAAAATTCACCCCTTTTTCTACAAAACTGGACTGGGTATGGCTGGGCGTGGCTGGGGGACTGTCTGGGGCACACCCAGGCAACCCCAGCCATTCCCCAGCAAGCTTCTCCCCCCAAATCTGCCCTATTTTCATCAATTTGAGCCGTTTTCATCAATTTTTTTTGATAAATTCGGATCTTTTTGATGAATTTAGAGCGAGATTTGGTGGGAAAGAGGGGGAAATCTTGTTGTTCTTGACTTGGGCAGGCACAGGCCAAACATGTAGTTCAACATTTGTTCATGCCTCGTCTTGGCCAAACTTTGTCGTTGTCATGGATGAGTAGGATTGATTCATATTTTCCACGTCCCGTCGGTAGCCCAGCCAGTCCCCCAGCATGGGAAAGAGGGGGTCGTCTTGCCGTTCGTGACTTGGGCAGGCACAGGCAAACATGCAGTTCAACGTTTGTTCATGCCTCGTCTTGGCCAAACATTGTCTTGGTCATGGTAAAGCAAAATCTCTCGCTCTTTCTCACGCCCAGGTATGGTGGGGTGGCTAGCGTAGCTAGTCAAAAATCTGTGACTGTCCCTTCTCGGAAAAACTTGTGCCCTTGTAACGCTACAGGGCGTCTAGCACTTGCATACAAAACTCTTTCGTTTCATTGAATTTGGGTTGACTCACATCCTCGAAATCTTTGTTGTGTTTGAGTCGAGTTGCAGTGCAGGTCAATAAACATAGCCGTGTTGGTCCCTTCTCGGAAAAAATTGTGCCCTTGTAACGCTGCGGGGAGACCAGCATTTGCATACAAAACTCTTTCGTGGCATTGAATTTGGGTTGACTCACGTCCTCGAAATCTTTGTTGTGTTTGAGTCGAGTTGCAGTGCAGGTCAATAAACATAGCCGTGTTGGTCCCTTCTCTGAAAAACTTATGCGTCTCTTTAATTTTCATGCTTAGTGAAGCGGAGTCGGCGTTGTTGGATGCTTCCATATGCCTGCGTGCCTTGGCATTGTGGGGTGTGGGATATTCTGCGATGTTGGTTCTTGCTGACGCGAGGGCTTGTGAGTGGTAGCGTGGATGTTTTTGTTTGCTGGCTCATTGCTTTGGCTTTGAACGGTTTGCACATGATCCTGATTATTTTTCATTGTTGACTTTGTGTCTTCGATGTTTGTCCGTTGTTCCTGTTCGGTTTACGTCTAAATTGGTACACTAGTGGCTTGTTGGACTTTGAACCATCCCACACCATTGCCTGGTGTTGCGGTGGCTTTTGAATGTATACGTATGTTCCGCTTAGATCTCCTATGTGGTGTGTTTTGTGGGTTGCTGATTCCTCTAGCAACCACGCCTATTCTCATGGTTGATTGCTATTAGAATCCTTGAAGAACGAAACTTTATGTGTCTCAAGGTTTGCTAGACTATTGTCATGTTTCGCAACCCTTGTCTAAATTCACTTGTTCCAATATCAAAGCTCCGCCTTCGCATTATGAATTGATATTTGAGATGATGAATTAACAAATACTAACCCTCCGCTTTCGCATTATGAGTTTGGCATTTGTTAATTCATTATAAAAACGGTGAATTAGATTAGAAAGTAGATTTATATAAAATTAGGGTTTATGGCTTGGTTTGATTAGGATTACGTCATTAGACTTATCCAACAATCCCAAGACAAGAAAGGTCTACTCACTCATGATCATCGTAGCCATAGAAGAGGAGAAGAAGAACATAAAATAAATAAGAAAGTAAAAGAAGAACTTTTATTAAGAAAGACAATTGTCACTTATTGAATTCCAAGAACAAAAGATGATTTTACAAACTAGAGGGCTGCTCTATTTATAGTCTAACCAAGAATTAAATCACTAAATTGTTGCACAAGAAACCATGGGCTCTAAGTCAGAAATACTAAAATAGGCAGCTTCTGTCAAAGAAGCAAAAGCAGCAAAAGGGTAAAAGGGGGCGCGCCACTTTGTTATATTTTTGCACAGGATCTTCAAATTCTTTGCACAATATATTTTTGTTGTGAGATCTTCATATTTTTGGCATGAATCCTTGCACAATATGTTTTGTATGAGATCTTCATATTTTTGGCACGAATCAGCTCCAACTCTCCTTTCTTTTGCTCCAAGACTAAATCTTTTGAATATTTGTTCCTGAAATATAATAACTTGCAATTGAAGTAAAATAGTTCTAGAAGGAAATAAAAACATATTAAATCTAATTAAAATAAACTTAAATATTAAATAAAAGACACTAATTTAATGACCAATTGTTGACTCATCACTCGCCCTCAGGCTCCATCTATCCTGAGGGAAACTTTGGAGGGAACCAGCTACTAGAGGATTCGATTAGTCTTTCGCCCCTATACCCAAGTCAGAAGAACGATTTGCACGTCAGTATCGCTGCGGGCCTCCACCAGAGTTTCCTCTGGCTTCGCCCTGCTCAGGCATAGTTCACCATCTTTCGGGTCCCGACAGGTATGCTCTCACTCGAACCCTTCACAGAAGATCGGGGTCGGTCGGCGGTGCAACCCACAATAGGATCCCACCAATCAGCTTCCTTGCGCCTAACGGGTTTAGTCGCCCGTTGACTCGCACACATGTCAGACTCCTTGGTCTGTGTTTCAAGACGAGTCGAATGGGGAGCCCACAGGGCGACGCCAGGAGCGCGCATGTGCCGAAGCACGCTGAAACAGCGCGCGCTGCAGCCCACAATCGTGATGATGACGTCTCCGCGAGCATTTGAACAACCCAGGCTTGGGCCACCATCACAATCTGCGTCGGTCGATGTCCCGAGCCGATTCGCGGACCGGCACAAACCGTTTCACATCCGACCGAGACACATCGTCGGCCCCCATCCGCTTCCCTCCCGACAATTTCAAGCACTCTTTGACTCTCTTTTCAAAGTCCTTTTCATCTTTCCCTCGTGGTACTTGTTCGCTCCATCTTCCACCCAGTTAAGGAAACTGATCCCTTCAACGGACAACCCCACTTCAGGGTCAGCAACCTTCAACTCGGCCACATCATTATCAAACCCATGCTTGATCCCATTCAGCATGTCGACCTCCAGCGCGCCCATCTTCTCCTACAGGCCAGAACGGTTTAAACCAGCGGTGTCTTCAGACTCATCATCCAAGGCAGAAACTTCAAGGATTTCTTTCTCTTTGGCGAGCCTCACCCTGGCCTCAACCTCCTTTTCAACAGCCTTTTGAGCATCTCTCAGCTGCTCACTTAGCTTAGCTACCTGATCATCAAACTCTTGCTTAGCTTTGCCCGCATCCTCTTCCAACTGTGACACCTTGGCCAGAAGAGCTTCCCTCTCCTTCCCTAGAGCTTCATCCATGACTTGCCCCCTCAGTCGAGGAGTTATTCACGACCACAGCGACCGCCAGGGACTTCATCGCAGCAATGATCCCCTCGGTCATTGCCTTGCTCCGACCAATAGTTCCCAGATCACGAATAACCCTCAAATCCAGGTCATTTAAGCAGAAGGAAGTATCGGGCCCATAACAGTCGGGTTCAACCCACAAGCCAAGTAAAGGAAGTAAATCCCCCTCAAAGCGAAGAGGGATAGCATGGACGGGTGAACTCACCCCCTTGCCAGCATCATCCACCCTCTTCCTCTTGGAGGATTCCACCTTCCCCTTCCCCGAAGGCTCCTCTCTAGATGGGTTCACCACTAGAGTAGAAGGTACACTCGAGGTCGCCCCCTCAGCCAGATCAACAGGTGGGACACTCTTCTTCTTCTTCAGCTTCTCGTTTGTCTTGTTCACGAACTCCTGGAAATCCTTCATTTTTCCTGTGAACACAAAGTATGGACAATATGTTAAAAACACAAGACAAAAACAAACAAGCAACCAGGCAAGGAAAAAAAGAAACAAAGACACTACCAAGCAGGTCCATCGACTTCTCCTCTATCATCAAACCATGGGTATCGATGACACGGGCCATCTGGACCTCATTCCCACCGGCGTCTAACGATTTGATGGGGAAGAACGCTTTCACATAAGCACACAGCTTATCGTAAGCCTCCCGCTCCTCTGTTACCAATCGCTCGACGAAATAACAGTAGTCTCCAGGTTTAAACTTATTGTGGTCATCACTCCACTCCAAGGGGAAATACGAAGTCCTGGCAGGCACCGTCCCATCCGCCCTAGGCGCTCTATTGGGCTTCAGGATATTATCCAGAGCCAAGGAACTCTTTGGCCTCACCAAAAAGTAACAATCTTTCCAGCGCCTCACTTTCCCCTAAAAAATGCCAAAAAGCTTTCCCTTTTGGCAGAAAAACACCCAACCAGAACCACCTCCCTTCTCCGACCCTCGCTAGATAGTGAAAAGGGCAAAGAAGACATTTTTAGAGGGGTTGTCTTCCAAGTGTTGACACACCAACTCAAACGCACGCATAAACGCATAAGAGTTGGGATGAATTTGAGAAGGAGAAAGCTTTGTCCATCGAAGAACCTCATGTTGGAAAGCAGAAAACGGAAGGTGGAAACCCACATCTTTAAATTCCACTTCGTACATTGTGAAACTGTTGTGCAGAAAATGTGAACACACCCTATCAGAAGTCCTAGGGAGGTCCACTACCCAATCCGCATCCGCTCCAATCGTACGGAAAGGGATCTCCGCCTCTCCGTCCATCGTAAACGTAGAAATCGTCTTTTGTGGATCGTCCGCGATCCAAGATTTATCGGCCATTGGAGAACCTGAAAGGCAAGGAAGGAAAAAAGGGAATCCAACAGCTAGATCCACCCTTCCTTCACCTATCAAGTCGACCACGGCGAGGAAGGGGTCGAACTTCTCCAAAACAATCTTGAAAGTAGAAGAAGGCCAAAGACCAACAACCGACCGCAGAAGGAACGAAAAAGGAATTTTTCCCATTAGAAGAAAAAAAAGCCCCTTTCGCTCTGAACCGATGACGGGTCAAAATCTTCATCAACCGAAACTCAACCCACCACCAACGGTGTCTCCCTCCAAGAAAAACTCTAAACAGGTTTAAAATCCTAACACTCCTCAAAACGCAGTGGTAACCACCAAACAACGGTAAAAACCACCGCAACGGAGTAAAAACTACTGGCATGCAAGATTATAGTTTTTAAACACGAAAACTACAAGTGATCACAAGCCAAACATTATGCAGAAGAAAAGGGAAAGGAAGTGACGAACCTGTGTTAAGAACGAAAATCTGGAAGTTGATGTTGATGAAGTGGAGGACCAAGTTGCACTGGAAATCTCCAAAGGGAATTCTGAAAATCTTAGATTGCTAAAACGGAAAAATACTAAGTGTTCCAAACATATGTTTGAAGCATATTTATACTCCCTTCGCAACCTTTCAGAAACCAAGCAAACCCGATCCTGTGCAGTCCTTCACATACGACTCTTCATCAAATAAACGTGACAACGCTCTAGATCATCCCAATCAACGAATCCAACGGTTCTGATCAAACTCTTTTGATTCTCAAACGTCAGGAACGGATCAACGGTTTTGATAATGTCTTGGAAACACAAATCGAGACGCACTCAAGGCACTACGTACTCAAGTACCCCCATAGCCTTTATACGTGGCAATCAGAAATCAAAGGTCATGTCCCCTCAGTCTCATCCTCGAGACATGGGCATTAATTACTAAATAACAAATGACCAACTCTCTGACGAGGGAATCCTTTTCATTCCTGACCAACATTGACGAGCTCAGATAGGTCGGGCGCCTCTCCCATACAAGACAATCTTGGCATAATGTGGCGAACAAACGGAGGGATCAACGAGCATATGTCCTTGCGTACTACGAGCTGGATCCCAACTACAAAGTAACCATGTGTCAAAGTCCTTTATTCCGCTCGCCTGCATCGAGCAAAAAGATCGTCCACTACAAACTTCAAACCAACACTCTACTAAGAGAACTTCCAAGTTTCTCCATGTGGACTTCTCCGAACACATTCATGACCTCCACAGTCGGCCCCCCCGCTTCGGCTTAAGTCATCACTCTTAGTCTAGAGCAACGACTTGTGGGGCTATTGTTCTGGACCGGTGAAAGACCTGAGCTTAGCTCAACAACAAACCAAACCCAAATGTTGCATTTGGCAGAACTATTTGCGACACACCCCTTCCCTGCGAGGGGGGTACACGAAGCAAGGAAGAACAGTTCAAACATCATGCAACGTTTGACAACGTCTCTCTGCCCACGTTCTCGCGAATATCTCACTGGCGGTTACACTTCTTAAGATTTTGTAACCGCCGGTCACATGTGTGCCTTACAATGGCTCTGCATTCACCCACCTCTATAAATAGGAGACTCCTAGAAGCCTCTAAGATAGAATCTTCTTCACTCTAAAACCCCCCATTCTGAACCTCTACTTACTTGAGCGTCGGAGTGTATGCAGGTACACACTCCCCATTCGGTCCAACGCTCAGTGGAAGTGCAAACAACCACCGTGAACCACCGCATTCAATACAGCACCGACAACCACCTTCTGGACAGGTACGATCATATATATATATATATATATGTATTGTTTTTTCCTTTATCATTTAAAAAGTGTAACAAACTATATGAGTATATTTATACTTACTTTTCCATTATCCCAATTATGCCCTTAAACAACTTTTTCTATAATAAAGATCGTTGTTGGTGTCATTAAAAATAAGAATTTAGATTATATTATTTTTGTTATATTGTTGGTGTCATTGAAATAAATAATCATGATTAGTTTGATTTGTTATAATTTGAAAGCAACAAACATTTATATTTTTAGTTTTAATTCAAATCAAAATTTCATAAAAAAAACACTGTTAATAATTTGCAAACATTAGCGCACTAAAAAGAGCGGAAAAACCGGCACGTGAGTGTCCGTCTTTTCGATAGTTTAAGATAATGTATCCATAGAAAATAATTTGTATTTTAATTTTTTTTTTGGATTTGTTCCTTATTTAAGGATATAAGAATATGATTTAATAATATGTTTTGTATTGCAATTTAGTTTTATGTCTAGAACGAATAATTAAATTCAAATTAGTTTTCCCCATGTCATATAGGATGTGTTTGTTTCGACTTCAAAAAATGGTTTTCTTTAAAAAAGAAATCTTCAATTTAGAGTTTTTTTTAAAAATCGTGAATCTCATTTATGTTTTTTTTTCTTTTCTTTTTGTGGTGGTTGGGATTCGAACCTAGGACCTTGCATATATTATGCATTGTCCATACCAACTGAGTTAAACTCACAAGGAAAAACCCATTTCTATTTGTTTATTAATATTCTTTTTCAAAATTTAAACTTTTTATACTCAAGTCTTAATTCTAAAAAAAAAACAATAGGGAATAAGAATTCCCTTATACTCAAGTCTTTAGAAAAAATAGGTTTTGAAAAACCTGTTAAAAATAACTTTTCATTTTAAAGTTAAAAAAAATTATTAAAAAAAAAATAAAACAAACACTATTAAAACAATGAAAATAATAGTTTAGTTAAAGATATTTTCTTTTTATAACCCTAAAATCTATAATAAACAGGTCCATAATTCGGTAATACAAAAAGAGAAAGAGAAAAAAAAACAATAATCACCAAATCCTTTGAGGACTTATCCTATTTGCTATATCAACATTTGTCAATGAGAAACTCTTTAGTTTATTACAATAATCACGAATCTGATGTGGCATTCTTGATTTATTTTGTTAATCATTTAGCTTTTAAAAGATAATTTCCTTCTCGCCGCCCATTGTTGTGAAACATGACAGTTGTTTAATGTACAAATTCTTTAGATTTTTCCCTGCTTTAAAAGGTGATTCTGCTTCCTAAAATCTAAGCATCAATTAGCAGAAGAGGCCCCATACATTACTATATATGTTATGAAGTATTCCTACATAATAATTACCCTACTTTAACAATAATTTTTCTCTTAATCATTATTTAATAGTTGATTTTTTCCACCTAGAAAGCATGTCATAAAACAGGATTAGGTTTTCTACCACAATGAGAAGAATATGTTACTTGCGTTCACATTTTCACACTAGAAATACCCGAATTCATAACCGTGTGTCCAGTTATTATTATTATAATTATAACATTATTAGTAGAAAATTTTTCATGATTGAAACATGTGCATTTACATTGAAGCCGTCTTATAACGACCGCTAAAATATATGTCATAATCATGTTGCTTGTTGTGGATTATGCAATTTCCATGATGCATGTATCTCTTATAATAGTTTCCATGTGTGATACTTTACCTACAAAGAATACGAGTACTCTAAAGACATTCTTTAAAGATACAAACAATACGAGTATTCTAAGGACATTCTTTAAAGATTTTAGATTAAGAAATTATTCACTTAAAAAGTTAAATACTTTAATTTTCAATGCATTAAATTCATAAAATTTTATAAAAGTTTATTATTTAAAGTGTATTTAAGACACTCGTTAATATTTCTCTACAAACTAAGAAAACTGTCAAACTTGTTAGACTAAATAGTTGCTATTTAATAAACAAAATGTGGGGATTTTCAAGGTGGTTGAGCCTTAACGAGGCTCGAATTGTCTGAAGATTCGAATGAGCTTATTTAAATTGACTAAATAGGTGAAACATCCACCATTATGTAACTATTATAGATTTTTTTTGACGATCCATTATTGATGTTCTTCCTTTGTGTTACTTCTTAAGAAATGAAATCCACAAAAACTAAAGTTTAAAGGGAAAACAATTGTTAGTAATAATTATAGATAGAATCCAAAGAAATCGAATAGAATATTCTCATTGTCATTTCACTAAAACCATCAATTATTGCGTTTATGGTTTTCTTCTGGAAAAAACAAGCAACTTGGTTTTGGTTGGTTCTCATGGATTCTTTCCACTTGAAGTAGCATGACCCTTTTTGTAATCAAATTCAAACATTATAGACTTGTTGCAGTCTAGTCCTATTCGCTAAACCAACACTATGATAATAAACGACATGGGTGTTGCAAGAGGCTATTGACCATAATTGATTAATGATTTCTATAGGGAACAATGAAGATTTTCAAGGACCACATAAATCCCATCGATGACCCAATATAATTTCTACAGAAGACCACGTAAGCCTTTTTGCCAATCTAATGAAGTTACAAATGATAAAAGTTTTAGTGTTTAGCCATGGATCACTAGATACAAGTTATAACATATCATCAATAATAAAGAATGAATAAAGAAATTGTGTACCTTTGAATTAGGTTGATGAAGGATAACCGCCGACAACACCGACAACTATGAGAGGAATAACTACCTTCATTCCGTCTAGCTTTAGGTTTTCACAGTGTTGTTCAGAATGTTTAACGGATAACGTTTAAATAACTAAACCGCTGAGGGCAGGGACCTCTCATTGAGCTTAGCTAAATGGTCCAAGTCCATTTAGAAAGAATAACTCAATCACACATATTCATCAACTAATTAGTGCTCAACACAATAGACCATTATTTATATTATAATATTAACTTATAATAATTGATTATTGTCAATCCATAATAGATTAATTAAATAATTAATCCAACAACAAATTGATGTGGCCATAACATGAGGAAATGGGTATTTAAGATGTCATGCTGCACTATACAAGTTCTACCAATACTTGAATCAGATTAGACTCGATAAAAATAGATTATAAGAAAAAGGGCAACCCTTAGCATATACCTGATTTTTTTAGGGAGAGTCAATGAGTTAAAATCAATTGTTTTTTTAAAGGATGAGTTAGAAAATATTTTTTTTGAAGGAGAGTTAGAAACTTAGAATCAATTTAACACTTAATAGAGTAACCCTTAGCATACAGCTGGTTTTTTATGGAGAGTCATGAGTTAGAATCAACTAAAACACTTAATAGAGAAACAATGTTTTTCATTAGATGTTATAAATAGAAAGACCTCGTATGGCAACATATATTAAAAATTTATTATAAGTGTTACTTGCTATTAAAAATTATTGGGTCAACCCTGTGTAGCCTTTAGAAAATCTAGAAATAAAAAAGTATACTATTACGAATAGTTTCTCGTAAAAAATTATTTTTCAGAGATATCTTTTTCTTTAAATATATCTAAATTACTTTAACATGAATATCTGAATTATTGAATGTCAAAAATACTCCTTTAGTTTATATCGCAAATTTAAAATAACTTTTACTATTTTTTATTATACACAAAAATCATTTTTGAAAATATAAATTCAAAATAACTTTAAAAAAAAATCTATAACAAAAGTACATAATTGTGTGAACTTATACACAAGTACCTCCTCTCATTTGTTTCTCTCAATTTCCTTCTTTGTTTCTTAGCCTATGATAGAGAGTCCCTACACGACCAATCAATGAACAAGTCTTCACGTGTCTCATGGACCAACCCATGCCCCCACCAATTTCTTATCTAAATTGGTCTTTTTTCTTTTGGTTAAATTAATCCAATGGTCCCTCAACTAATTTTCAGTTTTTGTTTTGGTCCAATAAGTCTTAAAATCATCATTTTGGTCCCTCAACTTCTAAAACAAATTTCAAAAGCGTTCTTTTCGTCAAATAAGTAACTGTGCCGTTTTTGATTTGATTTTAACCATTCGATTGAATGTCCATTGTACTTAATGTGGTAGGTCAACACCTAATTTTTTTTTCACTTTTCATCATCTTCTCTCTTCCTATTCTTCATCATCTTCAACATCATATTCATGAACATTCATACAAAACTCATCAAAAATTTCCAAAAACAACAATCATCACACAAAATAAAACAACATGATTTTTTGTGTTTCTTTTCTTTTCAAGGTTCGAAAAAGACAAGCCTAAATCAATTCAAATTTGTTTGAAAACACAATACCAACATTTCTGCCGTAATCAAGTTGTTTGAAACAAACCATTAATGTCGTAATCAATTTATGCAGTAATCCCATCACCAACAATTGCAAATTCAATTGGAAAAGATGGGGAAAATTGTCTCTCATGAAAATTGCAAATTCATGAGAGAAGATGAAGATGAAGGTGAAAAAATTGCAAATCTCTCTCAGATCTTCTCTCTTCTCTCTATATGATTTTTCTCTTTCTCTTTTCTTTTCCTCTAAAAAAACGACACGTTTTTCTCTCTTTTCTTTTATATTATTTTCTTTTTTACTCTTCCAATGGAAAAAATAATCCAGATTTTCAAGATTAGGGTTTGTTAAAAAATTTCAATCTTGGCCCCTTCCTTCTTTCTCTCTCGCTCTCTCTCTCTCTCTGAAGTTAACATGAATATTCTAGACAGAGAAAGTGCCATTTCAAACAAACATTAGCTTCCACTTCCAGCACCACACCTCAAGCTTTTGGACCTTCCAAAATCATAAACCCCGTAAACTGCAACCTCTTCTGATTCTTTCAAAACAAACCTTCACTCAAAATCACAAATCGATGTTTCAAACATGATTCACCTTGTAGAAACCCTTACATTCATTGATGTATATTTCCATATCTGAATTGTAACTTGAAATTCCGCTCGATTTCACTTGTTGTCAGTTCGATTTGTGTTTTTGGTTTACTTTCATTTTCGAATTTCATTCTAAACAGGGATGGCGTTTTTATGATGTTGCAGGTTGAATAGTTGTTAATGTTGATGATTATTGAACTTTTTATTGTTGAGTAAGAATTGAGAAGGAATATGGTTAGGGTGGAATGAATGATTTTATGAATTGAGAAGGAATTTGTTTGCTGATGGTTTTTTCTTTCTTTTTGAATTTAATTTTTTTTCCTGGATTTTTGTATGAATGTTGTTGAATATGATGTTGAAGGTGATGAAGAAGTTGAGGGAAACGTTATGAAGGTTTGGTGAAGAAAGGGAAAACTCATGAATTGGGTTTTCATGTTTTTGACTCACAATAAGATACAATGGACCTTCATGATCCAACAGTCCTCATTTTAAAATATAGATCGAATGGTTTAAATTAAAATAATTAATAGGATCTATGGTGGACCACTCTTAAGGTTGCTGCATCATAGACATTTGGGGTTAAAGTTAACAGCCAGTGACCAAATTGAATAACGGAGCAAAAGTTGAGGGACCATAATGATGATTTTAAGACTTATTGGACCAAAACGTAAACTGAGAATTAGTTGAGGGACCATTGGATTAATTTAGCCCTTTTTTTTAAGCCAAATAAGTTTGTCTCTTAAAAATTAAATTTAGTTCGGAAAACACTAATTTGTTAGTTTCTTTGTTAATTCAAGTTGTTAAGTGATATAATAATCATACTTAATTGGTTAATCACATTAGAGATTTAGTTTGTTATGGATTAGTTACAAGTTTCCTAAAATATAACTTATATTTGTTAGGGTTTGTTACCTAGCATGTTCTTGTATATAAGCTACTTTACTTGTACTTTTTTCATATCTCAATAATACAATACAACTACTTCTATTCTCAATATACTTTCATTCTTCAATTCTCTCTAAACCAACAAAAACTCAACCCTAAATCTTAACATGTTGATCAAGTTACATTTGCTTCTCTAACAAATTGGCATCAGGAGCCTTTAGTTTCGTTCTATGGGGTAATTGAGATCTTCAATCACGCAAATTCAAGGTAGAAATGCTGAAGGAAAAACCATGAATGGTAGCAGCAGTTTCAACACTCATCTTCCAATTCTTGAAGCACGTAATTGGGAAAGATGGAGTGCAATGATGAAGAACTTGTTTGGAGCACAAGATTTGTTGGAAATAGTGCAGAATGGTGTTGGTGGTCTAGCTGCGAATGCCACAGAAGTTCAAAGGAATAAGCACAAAGATCTGAAGAAGAGAGATTGCAAGGCTTTGTTTTTTATTCAACAGAGTCTAGATGAAGGAAATTTTGAAAGAATCTCAAAATCAGTTAGTTCAAAGGAAGCATGGCATATTCTTTCAAAGTATCATGAAGGGGATGATAAGGTGAATTTGATTAAGCTTCAATCACTAAGAAGGAAGTTTGAATTGATGTAGATGGAGAAGGAGCAGAAGATTGCTGAATACATCTCCAAACTCATCAGTGTTGTGAATCAGATGAAGGCTTGTGGAGAAGCTATGACTGATCAACAAATAGTTGATAAGATCATGAGGACATTATCATCAAGGTTTGATTTTATTGTTGTAGCTATTCAAGAATCAAAAGATGTGGAAACCTTGAAGATTGAGGAGCTGCAAAGTTCACTGGAAGCTCATGAATTGATGGTTTCTGAAAGAAGCAATGAAAGATCAATACAACAAGCCTTGCAAGTTCAGGCTATCAAGAAAGATGATTATGATAGGAAGAACTTCAAGAAAGGGAAGAATAACAATAAGGGAGGAAACTGGTCTAAAGGCAAGAACAAAGCATCTGAGAAAAGTGAATCTTCAAAGGAAGGAAACTCTCATCAAAATAAGAAGAATGGTTTTGATAAGAAGAAGATTCAATGCTTCAAATGTGAGAAGTTTTGACACTTTGCTTCTGAATGTTGGTATGGTAAGGGAAAGCAAGCTAAGATTGCACAAGATGATTCAGACTCTGATTCATTATTATTGATGGTTACAATAACTAGTACTGTGAGCTGCAATTCAGAAAGTTGGTTCTTAGATACTGGTTGTTCTAATCACATGACTGGAAATAAGGTGTGGTTAAGGGAGGTTGATCCTGGAAGGAACACAAAGGTGAAACTTGCTAATCATAGAACTCTAACTGCAGAAGGAATGATGGAAGATTATTGCTGAAGGAAAGAATGGAAAAATAGTAATAATTGAAGATGTTATTTATGTCCCTGGTATGCAGTGCAATCTACTTAGTGTTGGTCAACTCAATCAGAAAGTTTATTCAGTTATTATGAAGGATAACTCCTTGAATTTTTTTGATAAAAATCAAAGGTTAGTTTTGAAAACTCCTGTTGCAAAGAATATGACATTTTAGACTAACATGAAGGTTGTGGAACTGAATTGCTTGTTTGCTATAGTGAAAGATGAAGATAGCTGGTTATGGCACTATAGGTTTAGTCATCTTAATTTTATAGGTCTTAATCAATTAGTTGATAAAAAAATGATTCTTGGTGTACCTAAAATTATGATACCTAGTACAGTTTGTGATACCTGCTTGATAGGCAAGCAACCTAGAAGTGCATTTAGCTCTGGTACAACACATAGATCAAAGGAGCTACTTAATGTTGTGTATTCAGATGTGTGTGGTCCTTTAGAGGTTCCTTCACTAGGGGGTAACAAGTAGTTTATCAGTTTTGTTGATGAGTTTAGTAGGAAAATCTGGTTATATCTGATAAAGGCTAAGAGTGAAGCATTTGATATATTTCAGAAGTTCAAAATCTTAGTAGAAAAACAAAGTGGAAAATCTATTAAGATTTTAAGAATTGATGGAGGTGGTAAGTATACTTCAAAGGTGTTTGAGAAGTTTTGTGAAGACAATGGCATTGTGCATGAAGTAACTGCTCCATACACTCCACAACATAATGGTTTGGCTGAAAGAAGAATTAGAAGCTTTCTTGACATGACCAGAAGTATGCTCAAGATGAAGAAGATGCCTAATACATTTTGGGGAGAAGCTGTAAGAACTGCATCATACATATTGAACAGATGTCCAACTAAGAAGCTTGATCAAATTCCTGAAGAAATTTGGTTAGGAAGCAAGCAGTTTGGTAAGCACTTCAGAGTTTTTGGTTTCTTATGCTATAAGCATATCCCTGATGCAAAGAGAAGAAAGCTGGAGGACAGGAGTGAGCCTATGATATTGGTTGGATATCATGAAACAGGTTCATACAGGTGTTTACCGGTGCTTTTGGTAAACAAATACCGACTGGTTTTGATTATAACAAGAAGGACCAAACCAGAGAATCTAGGACATGTTGTGCATTATGTTGTTGAGCGTTCATCGAAATCGTACGCTGCTTAATGAACGGGACGAGACCGTGTGGCATCTTTCGACAGGTTTTAAAAGCGATAAAGGTGCATTAAGTTTAAATTGCAGAAACTTAAAGAAAAGAAAAAATAAAAATGCAAGTGCATTAAAAATAAAGGTGGTCCGACAAATCCTTTACATACATTATTTATGACTCTTTTCTATCGCGCCAGTACTTCGAGTGTTTTAAAATTCTGTATAGGTGATCTGCAACCCGTTTTCCCTATGGAAAACTAACAAACAAACAACTAATCAACCGATCACTTTACTAATTGGCTAAACACCAAGTTTCGCACTATGATAACAATTTAATTACTCATATTGGGATGATATAGAAATGTAATCCCCTGATTATTATTGATGAGAATTGTGATACATATACAATTGTTTCTAATTCTGATATAGAAAATAATAATGTCTAATGAATATACAATAATGTTTAATCAATATAATTACATATTTGATAATTCAAATAGTAATGTCTAATGAATATACAATAAACATAATTGATTCTAATAAATGCCTAATGAATATACAATAAACATAATTGATTCTAATACTCCCCCGCAGTCGAAGCGGGAGGTGGACGAATGCTGAGGCCGCCACAGAAATCTTGGAATAATATCAAGGGAAGACCTTTTGTGAAAACATCTGCAATTTCATATCATGATGGTACGTGCATAACTCGGACTTGGCCACGAGCCACCTTTTCGCGAACAAACTAAATATCCAACTCAATATGTTTTGTTCTTTGATGTTGGACCGGGTTACCAGAGAGATAAATTGCACTGACATTGTCACAATAAACCATGGTTGCTTTGTTAATGGGAAAATGTAACTCAAGGAGAAGATTGCATAGCCAACATGATTCAGAGACCACATTGGCAACTCCACGGTATTCGGCTTCGGCACTAGATCGGGATAAGGTGGGCTGCCGATTAGATGACCAAGATATCAGGTTATCTCCAAGAAAGACACAGTAGTCAGAAGTAGAACATCTGGTGTCGGGGCACCCACCCCAATCAACATCTGTATATGAAATTAAGGAACTAGTGGATGAATGATAAAGATGCAAACCATATTGGTTTGTGCCCTGAATGTAGTGCAAGATACGTCGAAGAGCATTCATATGGTCTTCCATCAGATTATGCATAAAGAGACATATTTGTTGTACTGCATAGGAGACATCAGGACGAGTGAAGGTGAGACATAGAAGAGCTCCTGCCAGACTACGATAGAGAGATGGATCCTTACATGGATTACTAGTTGTGGCACTCATTTTTGGTTTTGTATCAACTGGGGTTAGACAGAGCTTACAAGAGGACATTCCAACACGTGCAGGAATTTCTTCAAGTTCTAATCGTGATTTTGCAGCGGCAAAAGTGGGAAGAGGGTCATGTTGTTGGACATATGTCACGAATCCAGCATACGCATCAGTGAGACCTGCGATCATTTTTAATACCAAACGGGTATTAGTAACAGGAGAGCCAACATTGGTCAGTTGGTCGGAGAGAAGCTTAAGGTGGTTACAATAAGCTTTGGTGGATGGAAATCTTCCAGGTTGATGTTTAGCCAATTTATTTTCGAGTCGAACAACACGAGCATGTTTGTTGTCATTAAACATGGCTGCGATACGTTTCCAACATTCTTCAGCAGTGTCATTAATCACAATGATAGAGGTAAGAATATCTTGTGTGACAGTTGCGTACATCCACTGTAATAACACAACATCAAGGTGATTCCATAGATCAGAATCTTTTTCCTTGGCAGCAGTCGCGGCTTTGCGAGGGGTTTCATCAGAGGGTGGGATGATGTGATCAAGAAGGTTGTGAACGCGGGCTTGCACTAAAAAGAGTGCAGACTAGGATAGATAGACATTAACATCATTATCCAACGTGACCGGGATGATGGTTTTGACGTTGGTAATGAAGAAAGCAGTGTGAAAGTTTGATTTTGATGTCGTAGGAGCAGGTGGGTTTGACACCGACGAAGTATCGTTAGCATCGTTTATGAGGGGATTGGTGCTCGCAGGCATGGCTAGGATTGAAGGAAGGGAAGCGGTGGTTGGAGAGAGAGAGTGTTTTAGATTTGGATCGGTAAAGCTGATACCATATAGAAATGTAATCCCCTGATTATTATTGATGACAATTGTGATACATATACAATTGTTTCTGATTCTGATATAGAAACTAATAATGTCTAATGAATATACAATAATGTCTAATCAATATAATTACATATTTGATAATTCAAATAGTAATGTCTAATGAATATACAATAAACATAATTGATTCTAATAGATGAAACATAAAAAAATAAAACAAAAATAATAATGTAGCAAGTAAACTCATAAATTAAGGTACCTCAAAATCTTCAATATTCTTTCTCTCTCTTGAAATGATAGCATGAGAGTCTTTCTCATCCAATCTAATAGCAGGATACGCGATGTTTACATTCCGACAGTAGTGGACTCAACACAAACATTTTCAAAATACGTGTAAGCTAGATGGCATAGGACTCACTAGTAGAAAAATTTGAACTATAGCTCAAGCAAGAACTTATTTCTAATTTTGGAAAAAGTATCCTTAAATTGGTTAACGAACACACTATTTTTATTGTACACGTCTTTCCTTTATGTTTCTATATGGTGAAAAAAATAAAGTAGAAAGATTTGTGAGATCTCTTTTTGTTGTTACTTTTCCTCTTCAACTTGGCTTCTGAATGATGGCTTTTATTCCATCTTGTCTTGTCTATAAAACAAGCTATAACTCCAAAAACAAAATCCTAAAACTCTAATTCCTCCTAAGTAGACAGTCTTCATACGTATTCTCATGAGTCATAACTTAGGAATAGTTGACTTAGTCACTCACAAAAAACTTCTTTAAATTCTGGCCAAAACCTAATTTTAACTCAAAGAATCATCACAACACAACCTTCTATCTAATAGAAAAAAAAATGAGTTTCTTTGGACAACAAAACATTCACTTCCTCAAAGGATTCATTATCTTGTTTCTTAGTTGTATAGCCACAAGGTTTAACTTTTGTCTTTCCAACATCCCTTTTTCATTAAAAACACTTCCACTACAAGGACATTTGAGTTTTGATGAAATTAGCCTTAACAAAGCATCAAGAGATTTTGGCAATAGATACCAATATCATCCTATGGCAGTGATGTACCCAAAATCAGTTTCTGATATTGCAACAACAATAAAACATATATGGCATATGGGACATAGCTCTCATCTCACTCTTGCAGCAAGAGGACATGGACATTCACTTCAAGGACAATCACAAACTCATGGAGGAATTGTGATCAAAATGGAATCACTCAAAGTACCTGAAATGCAAATCCATGTTGGGAATTCTTCTCCTTATGTGGATGTCTCTGGTGGTGAATTGTGGATAGACATCTTGCATGAGACTTTGAAATATGGGTTGGCACCAAGATCATGGACAGATTATTTACATCTAACAGTTGGTGGTACTCTCTCCAATGCTGGTGTAAGTGGACAAGCATTTAAGCATGGTCCTCAGATCAGCAATGTTCAGCAGCTTGAGATTGTTACAGGTTTGTATATAATCTTCTTTTGAATCCCTACGACCCTTTTACAAGAAACAATTTATTTTTTAAAATACATTGAATAAATTATGTATTTGATTTAGATTTTATACTAGATACTTAAATTACTCAATGTATCTGAAAAGTCAATTATTTACTGTAAATAAGACCGGAGGAAATGTTTTTTATGTTTCTTTTACAGAAAAAATTTAGTGTGTTAGTTTTCAATATTTGAATCTTTAGAATTCTCTCAGATGCCCCTTAACTCACCAATCGATTTGTTTGCTTAAAACTAGTATTTCCTCGGTCCCAAATTAAGTGAGTTATTTGTTCATTTCATATATATTAAAGAAAATGTATAAGAGAATGCAAAAAAATGGTTATAAGTAGTCTTGTCAAGTATTAGTGGATTTATTGTAAATGCAAACTGAAATATATTGAATTAGAAGACATTAAAATAGAGTTAATTCGAGTTATAATTAAAAAAAGTTATTAATATTATATTAAAAAGTGAAATGAGTCAATTATTTTAGGATAATATTTTTTTACAAAAAATCACTTATTATAGGATAGTAAGTGAGTATTGTCTTTTGTAAAATGAGGATTCATTGGACCTTGTTGACGTAAAAAAATGTGTATCTAGTAAGTGCTTGTAAATTATCCACTCATGTTAGTTTTCAAGATTTGAATTCTCAACCTTCTTTTTGTAACATCTTTAATGTTCTTTAGCTCACAAGCTGAGTTTATTGCCTGAGTCAACTATTTTGTCTTTTGTGAACCAATAATTTATTTGACCTTGTTGACATAGAAAAACGTGTACCTAATTATTGGTTGTAAATGAGTTTTCTTTTTCAAATGAAGAAAGTGCTTTTTTTTTTCTTTTGACTAATAAAAGGTGGTCAATGAATGAATGCAGGAACAGGGGAGGTTGTAAACTGTTCTGAGAAGCAAAATGAAGAACTCTTCCACAGTGTTCTTGGAGGGCTTGGCCAGTTTGGCATTATAACTCGTGCAAGAATTCTTCTTGAACCAGCACCTTCCATGGTACTAATAAGTAATAAGTAATGAGCATTTAATTTTTATTAAAGTTTGTAAGCACCAAATGATAAAAGGGGGAACTCGTGCATTAAAGTTTCTGCATACGCAGGGTCTGAGAAAGGGTCCCACCATTTGGTGTGTTGAACGCAACCTTACCTTGACTTTTAATCAAGAGGTTGTTTCCAGGACTTAAACCTGGAAAATAACAACAACTTCACAATTTGTGTCAAGATTACCCCTCTATGCACCAAGTGATGTCTAATAAAAATTGTATTGTTTGCAACAGGTAAAATGGATTAGAGTGCTATACTCAGATTTCACAGAATTCACTAGAGACCAAGAGAGATTAATATCTGAAGAAAATGCATTTGATTACATTGAAGGATTTGTTATAATAAACAGAACTGGTCTGCTAAATAACTGGAGATCATCCTTCAACCCACAAGATCCAGTCCAAGCTAGTCATTTCAAGTCAGATGGAAAAACTCTCTTCTGCCTAGAATTAGCCAAATACTTCAACTTTGAACAAATTGATATAGTAAATCAGGTTGGTGACCAAGAACTCAATCTAAAGATTTTATATACACACATTGTAGTAAGTGATAGTTTCTTAATTAATTAGTGATAGTAACTAAGTTAGATGAAATTCAATAAATAAAGGTATAATAATGAATAAAAATTATAAATGCTGCATTTGTATTCTAACGTGACAATTACTTTGAAACAGAGAAAAAATGTAAAACAATTATTCTGAGACGGATAGAGTAATAGGATATTGGTGTACATAATATTTATCAAATTATGAAAATCTTTCTTTATTAATACGAAGACTCAACACTTGTCTACATGGAGACTAATTTTGATTATATTGTTTATTTATGCAGGATGTTGAGAGACATTTGTCACGTTTAAACTATATCCGATCAACCCTTTTTCAAACAGAAGTCACATATGTAGAATTCTTAGACAGAGTGCATGTATCTGAGGTCAAATTGCGTTCAAAAGGGCTGTGGGATGTTCCACATCCATGGCTCAATCTTTTTATACCAAAAAGCAAAATACACAGTTTTGCACGAGTTGTCTTTGGGAATATCCTTACAGAAACAAGCAATGGCCCTGTCCTTATTTATCCAGTTAACAGATCAAAGTATATATCTTTTACCACTCAATACTTAGAATTTACCAAGGATATTGAATTTAATGTCACTACTACATACTCATACAAATATTTTAGCAAAACATTGTGATATGACATGTGTGAAATTTTTAGGTTTAAATCGAAGATTTTGTCCTCTCATGTCAATGTTGGTTTTTTTTTCACTGAAGTGGCAACGTCAGCGATGATGATGTCACATCAGCAAAAAAAACCTCGAAATTAAATAGGGTGAAAAATCTTAAAAGATGTGAAATAGAGATAAAAAAGCCCGGTTTTAAAAATGAGCGGATTAAAACTTTAATTTATGCAAATTAGAAGGATAAAAGTGCATTTAGGAAATTTTTTATATTTTAGCTACTAAGTAGTTATTAAACTTCAATATAATGTATATATGTTTTTTGCAGGTGGGACAATAGAACTTCAGTTGTTATTCCAGATGAAGATATTTTCTACTTGGTGGCATTTCTTACCTCTGCAGTTCCTTCTTCAAATGGAACTGATGGCTTAGAACACATACTAAATCAGAACAAAAGAATTTTAGAATATTGTCAAAGAGAAAATCTTGGAGTAAAGCAATATTTGCCCCACCACAATACACAAGAAGAATGGAGGGACCATTTTGGTACTAAGTGGGAGACTTTTAGTCAAAGAAAATTTGTGTATGACCCATTTGCAATACTTGCTCCTGGCCAAAGAATATTTCAAAAAACAATAACCACCTCCTGACTTTAGACAACAGCCGCCATGTTTTATTATTATCATTATTAATCTGTTAAAATGAAAATATATCTTATGGCACATGTGACACATAAAAATGTTACATGGTTAGACATGTTTGAATATAGGACCACACAAATTGATAGTGTACAGAAAAAAATGGAGAAAAAGAGATTTATAAAAATATGAATGGTTAGATATGTAAATGTATGTCTTTCAAGTAAATTAGGAATGTTGACTTTGTACAATTAATATTGAATGAATATTGATGCCCAAGTTGTGGTTTATTCTTGTTGGATAAGCATTTCTTTGTTGACTCTGTTTTCAGCCTATGTATTTTCAGCATGAGTAGTGATATATGTAAATCTATTTGATGACAACTTTGAGGACAACCTTGTTCCTCTCTCTTCTTATTAGTTAAAAATAATGGAGAGAGAAAAAAGAAGAGAGAGAAAAAGAATATCATGTGAGTATGGAAGATAAAGTTGTTCAAAAGTTGTCATAAAATGGATGTACAAATATCATTTCTCTTCCAGCATATCTCCTTGCCTTTTCATTTGTTTGATGTAGTTTTGTATTGTTCATCCCAAATTGAAAGGTGTTTTGAACACCTTCCAACTTGCGGGGGACTATTGAAAATATATGTTAGTCATCTAATTATTAGTTAGTTAGTCACCTAGTTAAGTTAGTCACCTAGTTACTGGTTAGTTATTGCTTATAAATAGGATTAAGATGTCACGTTGTAAATAACTTTCTCTTTTATAATAATATTTATTTTCATCAATACAATACTTTCATAATTTTTCTCTCATTTCTTCCCTAGATACCATGTCTCGTAGCAACCAAATAATTCTCCACGTGCTGCTCTCAAGCTATTCAAGTATCAGACCAGGTTCTTCCCATTTTTTAATTAGGGTTAATATGTATTTACCCCCTTGTAATTTGGGCGAGTTCCGATTTACTCCCCTGTAAAAAAAAAAGTTTAGATTTCAACCCTGTAAAATAAGATTCTTTGATTTTAGCCCCTGAACCATGTGACTGTGCAGAATTGCTGACGTGGCGAGCTGAGTGGCATGCTGACTGTGCATATCTGATTATGTGGCATGCTGAATGTATAATTAATTTTGTTTATCATTTTTTTTAAAAAAAAATTAAAAAATTAGTAAAAGTTAAAAATAAAATCAGGATTTTTTTTATTACAAAAAATAATTTTCAAATTTTTTTAATATTTTGAAATATACATTTTTCGAAAATTCCAAAATTTATAATTTACGAAGAATATATATTTAAAAAAATTTTAATTTTGCATAAATTTTTGAAATTATTTTCGAAAATTTTGAAATACATATTTCAAAATTTTTATTTCGAAAAAAAATTTAAATTATTTTCGAAAATATGGAAATATATATTTTTCGAAATTGAAACAAATTTTTTTTTTCGAAAAAGAAGTTTATTAAATTTTCTCAACAAAAAAAAATCTGGAAAATATTTTTATTTTTAAAAATCTAGATACAGATTTATTTAAAAATTTAGGAAAATTTAGATATTTTTTCGAAAATTTGATTTCAAATTTTTTTTTACAACGTGTTACAGATTTGAGAATATTTTTTAATATTTAAAAATTGAGGATAAAAATAATCTGGAAATATTTTTAATATTTAAATTTATTCTTATCTATTTGCTACATGTGTTATTTGTATTGAAAATTGAGGGTATTTTTGAAAAGAAATAGCCAGTCCAAAAAAATTGAAAAGGGTTGTTTTCTTTATATATATATTTCTCAAAATATTATATATAAAATAAAAAAATTTCTAAACTTACTGTATTTTGAAACTTTTGAAATTTTTTTTTAAAAATCCAAATTAAATTTAAAAACATTCGAAAAAAAATAATATAAGCTAATTTTTTTTTAATGTTTTGGTAAAAAAATATTAATATTTTTTGAATTTTTTAATCCAAATTTTTTCGTTTTTTTAAAATATTTTTTTTTCTTATTTTAAAATTTTTGAAAATTAATTTTCAGGTTTTAAAAAATTAAAATTAAAATAACTACACAGTGGCGTGCCACGTCAGTGTCCATTACACACGTGTCAGGTTTTAAAAAAAATAAAAATAAAAATAATTACACAGTGGCGTGCCACGTCAGCGTCTGGATGAGGTTAAGGGTGTTTTGTGGAGAATCTTCATATTATAGGGTTGGAATCTAAACTTTTTTTTTTACAGCGGGGTAAACCGGAACTCGCCCAAATTACAGGAGGGTAAAGACATATTAACCCTTTTAATTATTAAAGGAAAATCATGGACTAAGAAAATGCAATTCCTATGCTTCAAAACCAAACAAATTGTGAGTTAAACTTTAATAAAAGAAACCATAAATAGTAAAATGAATAAAATATTATTTTTTCTTGTGTGCATTTTTTTTTAGGTTTTATTCCACTTGCTTAATGAACTTTTGACCTCATCAATTACTAACATATATGTGATTAATCCCGCTATGACACCAGTCAATACTTAGGGGCAGATCTCTTTGGAGACCCCCAGGTGCCACTGCACCCCCTAGTTTTAATATAAATATCATATTAGGCATGATAATTGAGGTAATACGTCGTGTGGCAGTGGTTATGTGATCAATAAATCCATTTTATGTCTGGAGTTCGATCCCCTTGGCACCCTCCTTTTTAATAATTCTTAGCAAATCTTTCATATTTTATTCAAAAAAGTATTTGTACCACTACACCAGTTTACTATATTGTATATTTTTTGAAACCGTTTAATATATATTTCATAAATATTTGGCACCCCCTATATTTTTTTTCAAGATCCGCCACTGTCGATACTCGATATCACTGAAAATACTAATGGTTGTAACTATTATTACAAAGTTCATTTATATGTTTGAATTCAATTTCAAATATTTAAGTCCGGTATGTATGTCCTTCATTAGATTATTTTAAAAAGGAATAATTGTTCCAATCACTTATAAAGGAAAAGATCTATTAAAAGGTTAACAGACAAAAGGAGAAACATGTTACTACTGTCTAGGATATTCCCTCACATAGTGTTTCAAGGGAGAATGAACGATAATTAGGTGATTCTTGAATACACATATCATCCATTGAAAGTTGCTTTTGGATTCTGGTTTCAGAACCACTCACCAGAAAAATCATACAAAATGGACTAAAGCATAATAATCTTTACACGTAGAGAAAACACAATGCATTGGTTAAGAAAATTTTTGCTGGCTCAAAAGTTTAGACCATTCAACAAAAAAGCTAAATACAGTTAAAACAAAAAAAAAAGAGCATTGACTTTTTGTATAGATCCTTTATTGCTTCGGAAAATATATTGATAGAAATATTAATGAGTATTGGTATATAAAGCGAATGAAACTATCGCGAATGCATAGCGAACTAGAAACTACCCAATCAAAACTTGGAATTGAGCAGAATTCACGGTAGGGCAATGCAAAAAGTGGAATTATATTCAATCGGATCTTGTTAATTAGTGCCTCCGGAGCACTGGTTAAGGAATCCAAAAGTAAAAAAATTGTCTTGGAAATATAAACTGTTACATTGTCCTAACTAATTATTATTATACCACTTTTTCAATAAAATCTTACTTCTTTTGTCTGCTTAACCAATGCCCCGGAGGCACTGGTTAACATTGTCCTATTCAATAAAAAGAGGATGGGTGGAATACATGGTCAGGATGATTCGTGAGAGTGTAATTCGCTTTAACTAAACAAGTAAGTATTTTCCATTCTATTAACATGCAATGTAGTCCGTATAGGCTTTTTTATTTTATTTTATAATTTTAGCAAAAAGTTAGTGTTTAGGTTAGTTTGAAAATGTCTTTTTTTTTCCATCAGATTAGGATGTTGTAGTTGTATGTTGATGTTGTCATTGTTGTCTAGAGTAGGTTTAGGTACAATACGGTTGTTTTGAAGTTCAATTAACACTAATTTTGATCGTTTTATGAAATGCAATCAAGGTGTTTGATGAAATGCCTAAGTGAAACATTCAATGTTTTTTGAGATTTTCATAGACAAATTTCATGTGGGGTCTTTATGAATTCAGTATAAAGTCATTTGGAAAAATAATAAATATAATTCATAGTGCATTAGCTTAGTTTAGTTACTTTCAATATTTTGAATGATGGTTCCTGTTGTATAATCAAATGCTAAATCCATTTATTTTGCTATTTTTGCTTTTGTTTTTGCACATATATATCTAGGGAGGAGGAGGAGCGGTGTAGGATTGACGAGTGTAGGATGTGAAAGGGTAAAACGACTATGATGAATAGCTATAGGAAGGAGCAGACGACGGTAAACCCGCATATTCCTAAGCCCCGAAGACGTAGAAACCTGATAGGTGTAGAGAGCTCACAAGTGGCCTAGTCGCAAGTGGTTGATCCAACACATGTGCCGCAGTATGACGATGGATACGATCCTACTGAGCATCATTATGTGAGCAGGCAGATGATCCGTACTTTCAGCCGCTAGAGGTAGAGGAGGATGGTGCTGAGGCTGAGAGTGAGCATGAGGGCGAGTATGAGGGTTGTTATGACGCTGAGGATGATGGTATGGATGGCGTCCCTGTTGTATGGCTTCCCATTTCTAGAGGTCCTGAGAACATATCAGTTTTGTCCAGATATGCAAAGCATGTTGTCGTGCCGCTTTTGTTTAACACTGATAATGTAAGTTCTTTTTTATTCTTTATACATTTTATTTAATATTATTGATTTTGTAAATTTTAAATGTTATGTGTTTACGTGATTAAGTGATCAATTGTTTTATTGTTAAGTGATTAATTGCTAAGTGCTTATGTGCTTAAGCTATTAAGTGATACTTTTTTTTATTAAGTGATTCAATGTTAAGTGTTTATGTGTTTAAGTGATTAATTGATTAAGTGATTAAATTATTAAGTGGTTAATTGATTTATTCTAAATTTATTTGTTTCTTAGATTTGCTTTGACGACACATATAGAACCGTTAATTATGGGAGAAAGGTGACATAGCTTGGGGGGGTCCTTGAAGAAGGTTTGGATTGGTTTTGGCGACATGTGAGGGCGTCTAGATTGAGTGATCTCTTATACATTCGGTATAAGACTGTGACACATGCCATGATATGTGCTTTGTGCGAGAGTTGGCATTCAGAGACTAGCAGTTTCCATATACCTGTGGAAGAGATGAGCATCATGTTAGACGATGTGCCTAATCTTCTCCACAGTCCCATTGAGGGGCGTCTTCTAGACTTTGAGAAGAAGGTGTCGAGGGAGCATGGAATGAGGATGATGACGAGGTATTTAGGTATGTCGGATGCTGCTGGAGTGAAGGCTGCAAGTCGGAGTATGGTGTTCATCTTACTTTTGTCGCTTTGAAGCGACTTTATGAGGACCATCTGATTTTGGCTAGAGAGTTGGATGTGCCACAGTCGAGGGAGGAGTTGCATGAGAGAAATAGAAGGAGGGAGTGGTGTGTTAGGAGTTTTCTATTATATCTCGTCGGGTGTATGTTGTTCGCTAATAAGATGAACTGACACATCGAGGTGATATATCTTGAGTATATGGTGGACTTGACTGCGTTGAATAGGTTGTCGTGAGGCGGGATGACGTTGGCGCACCTATATCATTACCTGACTGATTCCGTCTGAGTGAAGACAAAGACGATTGCTCGTTGTGTGACCCTCCTGATGGTAATAAATTTAATTATGTTCGTCTATTTAATTAGTTTTTTATCTATGTTTGTCTATTTAAATTAGGATTTAATTAGATTTTTTTCTATGTTCGTCTATTTAAATTAGGATTTAATTAGATTTTTTTCTATGTTCGTCTATCTAAATTAGGATTTAATTAGATTTTTTTTTCAATGTTCATCTATTTAAATAAGATTTAATTGATTTTTTTTTCAATGATTGTCTATTTAAATTAGGATTTAATTATATTTTTTTTCTAATGTTCGTCTATTTAAGTTAGGATTTAATTGAATTTTTTTTCCAATGTTCGTCTATTTAATTTAAGATTTAATTGAAATTTTTTTCTATGTTCGCATGGATGGATTTTGGAGAATTTGTCAGGTCCTTACCCATGGAAGAACAGTGATACTTGGAAATCCTATATGCCATGTGTTGGGAGATGGCTCCCTATGAAGGGGCGTTCTCGTGTGATGTATTATCGGACCGCGCTGTGTAACTCCCTATTTCTATTAAAGCGATAATACACGCGAATAATATAAATATTCAAGAAATAGACGTCACGTCTTCACATCAAATTCAAATAACATGCATATATAAAATTTCTCAACAGTCGCAGCGGATATAAGTCATACATCTCCAAAATATACATGTCATAAGATCAATATACATCATCATAAAAATCTCCAACTCCCGACATATGAGCAAAGTCTCAATCAACATAAATCCAGCATAACAATCTAGAATAATCATAAAGACAGACATCCTAGATCAAAGCCTACTCTAAGACTCCAAAGGAAACGATAACAGAGATAGCTCCCGCTATCCAAGAACTCGCCAAACAACCAACAACTACTCCTGCACGCCGTCTACCCATTCATACAAATAGGTAGGCGGTCCACCACAGACCACTGGGGGTAAGCTTCACATCAATCATAATCAACATATGAAAACATAAGCATTCAAGGATTCATACATATCACATA
>Ga0315915_1001173_pt1 | contig 30986 bp, 16 predicted proteins | sample MpolbnodulesMG_FD_207738 | JGI IMG/M metagenome (GOLD analysis project Ga0315915, IMG submission 207738) | Medicago polymorpha root nodule microbial communities from Los Angeles, California, United States - branched nodules | ecosystem: Host-associated > Plants > Roots > Nodule | place: USA... | reverse complement strand
CAACCATGGCATGTTTTGTGTAATTTCAGTCTAGTCGTTTTTTTTTTTTTTTGTCTTATACTCCTGTCACAACTTTGCATATCTTCTGGCCGATTCCGCAATACACCGTCAAATTATAGTGCATTAATACACAGTATCCTTACCTTTGAATTATGTATGTATACGTGGATAGTAATGAAAGAAAACAAGGATTAAAATATTAAATAATTTTAATTTTATAAATTGATTACTGTCCATGTGTACACACAAAAATCTATGGTAAAAATATGCTCGTGTATTCTTCACTTCTAAACTCATCTTTTGAAGTTCTTCACTTCTAAACTCTAGTATATCATAGAAATTGCCATATGTGGTTGAATAATGTTCAATAAGTACTTTCCTGTCGGTTTTCTCCTTACACTTCGTGGTACTTGTGCTATTGGCACAAACGTGGAGGTTTTTATCTATTTTCTTTTATAATATTTTGATTTTGGATTTTGGAAAAACTAGTCATAGGCATCCATGCAAAGGATGTCGTGCAACAGTTTTGGTATTACAATGAGAAAATATTATTATTTGTACAACGATTTTGTGACCACTTTTGAATAACTCTCTTTCATGTTCACGTTATATTCTTATTTATTTTTTCTTTTCTTTTTCTCTCTATTGTTTTTTACCAATAAAAAAAAAATTGTCACAAATAGTTGGATTTTTGTTGAAAACTAGGATACAATTCAACATGAAAATTGCTCTCTCCCTTTCGAAAATAACCAGTTTACATACTATCTAGTCCCTAAACTATTATGAAAAACAACCAATTTTGTAAAGTGAGAGACTAAATAGTTAGATTAGAAAATATTTTAGGGACTAAATTAGAGAGAATGATAATTTAAAGACTAAGCCGATTGTTTATTCTAACTTTATTCTTATTGGATCGTACTAAGTAACATTACTTCAGTAAATAACCAGCACCTGGGTAACTAGGTAAGTATGTTAAATAAGTTGTGTACTTTGTCAAGCACCTGGGTAACTAGGAAGTATGTATAAATTAGTTGTGTGCTTTGTCACAAAAAAGAATTGTATACTTATTACAAAAGAAAAACACTGTATCACAAAAAAAGATAAGGGAACATTATTTTTTATAGATTCTTTAATCAATGTCATTAGCAAGACTCTTATGATAAAAGGTTCTCAGACGATTGTCTAATTTAAAAAGTTGTTAGATTAGAAGATAGTAAAAAAATTAAACGCGCAATATTATTTTTCAATTTTAAAAATACATCTAGCCTTTTCAGAAATTTTGTAAATCACTACCGGAAAAAAAGAAATTTTGTAAATGTCAAAATATTGTTTTAACTAAATCTGAAAATGCATTCTTATTTTATCTTCCATCTTTTTCTATTACAATTGTTTATTTGGCCTCCATTTTTATCAGTGTACATGTAAATTTGGGTTAATTAAGTAAATGATTTTTATAAATATTTTAAATTTTGTTTTTAGTCTCTACAAAATAAAATCACATTTTTTTAGTTTCCGGGACATTTTCCTTTAGTATTTTAGGGATAAAAAATGTTGACAAATTTTTTTGGAGTAGTAATGCTGATGGAAAATTTTATAAGGATAAAAAATGTTAACAAAATTTTATAAGTAAAATTTTATTTTATAGGGATTAAAACTGAAATTCTAAAAAATTATAGGGATTATTACCTTGATTAACCCTATAAAAAAATTAAAAAACTAAAATGTTTCCATAAAGTAAACAGTATTTTGGTTTTTATGATTCAAACCTACGACCTCGTGCTTAAAACTCATACAGTTCCATTCATTAGATGTGATCTTATTTGAAACGTGTAAGACATTTGTTTGTTTTGAAAGATGATCTTTATTTACATTAACATTTATAGAAGAACAAAACTTAGATGAATTTTTTTATATGCTTCTCAAAGATCATTAAAATTAATTGCATGGTTTTTCCTATGATTATCAAAGATCACCTAATTGAACTAATTTGAAACTGAACCAAAAGTTTCAAGGTCCTAATTTGAGTCTTCAATTCGGTTCAAGCCAACATTATGTGGATAATACTCATCACAAAAGTTTTAGGAGAGAAAATGTTAGGTAAACATGAAAAATAGAGACGAAAGCCAAAGCCAGTGTGAAGCGATGAAGCACTTAATCAACATGAGTTCCACAAATTTTCTCTTCTCCCTTAAAGCGCGAAGAAAGCTTCACATTTTCATGTTTCCTTTTTTGTCATTCTTTGTCAGGGCTGGGCCATAGCCTGTCTTTAATGTATTTATCTTCTTAAAATACAATTGTTTATTTGAAAGTATTAAAAAAAAAAATTGCCAACTCGTCTTTAATATATTAATCAATAATTGAGAGTGTTTATTTTATGCTGAATACCTTCCTTTTTAAATTCGTTTAAAGATTTAAAGAATATGCATCGTCAATATAATCTCTCAAAAAAAAAATGCATTGTCAATATAAATCAATTTTATATTGATATCAAATAATAATTCACTATTTTACCACATCATCCCGCTATTGAAAGTATATACATTTTAAAATTATGGTGTTATGTGGAAAAAATGAAGATTTTTCATTTGATTTTAGTGTGAAATTTATTTACACGCATAGCATGCCAATTAAAATAAAATAAAATAATTTTTTAGATCTTAATATGAAAATTGTTGAGTAAAAGGCCTTACTTTTCTATTATATTTATAAACAAATTAATGATGGATTAGAATAAAAATATTTGAATTTAAAATTTTTGTATCATCGTTGTAAATCATTTTTACAATAACATTCAATAAAAAATCTACTATTTCGATGGATCGCTCCACATTTTATTTTGGCATAAAAACACCATTTCACTTTTACAAGTTTACTTACTTTAAAATTGAGGGTCTCTTCAAAAAATAAAAAGTTTACTTCAATTTATGATGACGATGATGATAAAAAAAAAAAGCAAGTCCGTTATTTATTTTTTTTGGTTGTATAAATAAGATATATTTCATGCGCAACTGTAGAGATTAAACACTCATTCCGTATAAAACCGCAATAAATTGTAAAACTCTCTCATAAAATTTAACAATGTTATATTACAAGAGATATATTTAAATTCATGACTTATGTTTAAGCTTAAAGAGATGTATTACCATCTATCTATGGTTGGATGTTTGTAGTAAAAAAAAAAGTGTAATTGAATTTAAATTAAAAATCACTCTTTTCATTCAATGGAATTACACATTCCCTTACATCAACGTCAATTAAAAATCGTTCGTATTTTTTCAACCGTAATTATTTATCATTGTCAACTTTTAAGATCAGTTGCATCAACTTAAAAAATGATTGAATTGATCTTAAAAATATAAACGGCGGAAATGTCGAGTGACTGATACAAGAGAATCAGCTAGAAGGGCAGCCCACATTAGAATTAGGGCTTTTTTTGGGTAAGTTGAAGCCCTTTTACGAGCGCCCTCTCTGTCTCGAATTACATTTCCATGGCGTCGATCACAAAAATAGTCGGCTACAATAATACCCGTAGAGTTATTGCTTCTCCCTTCCTTCTCACTTTCCGCAGGGCTATTGCTTTCAAGCTTTTCGTTGGAGGTATATATACATATATTCTTCACATTCCTTAATTCCTTTCTTAAATGTAATTTTTATCATTATTAAGAACATTTTCTTTGTTCACATTTTCAATGTTAACATTTGCTATGTTATTGAGAACTTATTCAGTGTTTTCTGCTGGTGTGAAAATTTTGCCATGGTTGCTGTTTTTTTTTCTCTCTTTTCCTTCTTGTACTTGATTTGGATGCATATTTCCATGTATTAAGTGTATGTTTGGTTCTGAGGCGACAAAAATTGATGTTGAATGAAAAGATTTTGTAAAATTGGCTTTAGTTAAAGATGAGGTGAACCCAAAGAGGTTTATGTTTGGATACATATCTGTGAACATGAGTTGAACAATAAATTCGAATATAAAAAATATGTTTGGACTTTGAATCAAAATCTACCAATCCTGGTTCCAAGTTAGAATCAATATCATTTTGCTTGAAAAACGTCCAAACATGTCAAAATTTACCAGCGAAGCTAGCCATTTTTTGCGAGGTGGCCAAATATAAAGAAATAAAATGAAACATATTTTGAGTGTTGTTTTGACAAGTTTTTATGTTAGTAAACCTCTGTTTGTAGTTGCTTAGCGATCGGAAGTGTCAAAATAAGATCAAATACTTCTATCAAACAAGTGGATATCTTTTGACTTTTTAATTTCTACTAGTTTTTGACAAATAAACTCATAGGGGTAGTTAAATATATATGATTGGGGTAGCTAATTATGGAATATGCTAACCTATTCAAATTTTATTTAAAAAAAATTAAATTAACTTCGGCACATAGCTTTTGATTATACATAGCTTCGCCTCTGTCAAAGTCAGTTATACATCTATAGAATCAACTTTGGCACCTCCAAAAGTTATTGACCTTTGGAAATGGGTAATTGATTTTGCAGGACTTTCCTTTCACACAACAGAGAAAACATTGTCAGATGCATTCTCAAATCATGGACAAGTTGTTGAAGGTAGCTTCAAAATAATTAATAAAATGCACCAACATTATGTTACTCTGTCATATATGGTTTTCTCATTGCTGGCCTTTTGCAATGTTACTTTTTCCAGCTAAAGTTATAACAGATAGGATTTCAGAGAAATCTAAAGGGTATGGTTTTGTTACTTTTGCTTCGCAAGATGAAGCTGAGAAGGCCATAACAGAGATGAATGAAAAGGTAATTGTCGAATTCATAACTCTGCTGCTCTTTTTAGCGTTAGAAGTGCGAACTAAAATATCTCTTTGCAGGCACTAAACGGACGTGTTATCTTTGTTGATTACGCAAAACCAGATACTAAACGCAGCATGGGAATGCCGATTGCCAGAGGGCCTCCTGAAGATCTGAACAAACAACAAACTGTGGATTCTCCTCAAGACGCGTGAGATACAACACAAGGTTTAACGTACTTGAGCAAGCAATGTGTTAAAATTAAGATTAAACTTCTCTAAGGCAAGCAATTTGATACTTTAGAATGTAAAATAAGTAATCTCAGCCAATACATAATCTTATGCACTCCCATAGCAAATCACGAGTGTGCTGGAATATCAACCTTAGGTTGGGATTTGCCTATTTTACTCTCTAAAGTCAATTGCTTACTTTAAATGAGTGAAATCAATAAAAAAAAATAGCACAGTTTTCTATCATCAGTTGTTACTTGCATATGGAGGAATGTGTTTTTTGAGGTTATAGAACCATGCAACTTCGAAGCATAGTGATAATTTAAGGATTTACGTAGTAAGTGTGGATATAAATAAAGAAGATAAAGTTTGTATTCACCTCTAGATTCTTGTATACTAAGATTATACGATATTCTTTAATTTAAGTCGACGATGAATATGGTTTTATTTGCTCATTTACTGGAGCCTCTTCATTATCTATGTTCTAAAACTAGAATACTATTATCATGTGGAAGGTTAATTTTGTGGCTGCTAGCCTTGTCTGTTGTATATCTACATTTGCGACGAGACTTTTAAATTGTAAATTTAGTATGAAAACTAAATTTATTGAACTTTCTTTGAAATTTATCTTTGGGTTTGAGGTATGAAATCATTAACTAATACTTTTAGGAAGAAAGAGTCACAAGAAAAGGGTGATCTATTTTAAGTGAGACAATATATAGTAAATCTTGATTCAAAGTAGGAAGATTGATTCATAACTCAATGAACGAGTGTTACAATCTAGTCTAACACATTTACAATTATATTTGTTGTCGTGTGTATTTTGTGATTGTTAATATTTTGAAATCTGCATACAAATCCAATTGCAATTGGAACAATGTAAGAGGCCAATAAAATTGTATACTTGTTGTAAAAAGATATATATATTAAGAGTCTCATACTCGATGAGTTAAGACATAAACATAAGTTTATAAATTGGAAGGAATTTTTATTTACAAGTTATTGGAAGGAACTTTTATTTACAAGTTAGGGTTTTGTAAAGGATAAATTAGGCTTAACATATAGTTATTTGGTGTCACCATTATTGAACCATGTTTCAAATGTACGGTTGAGCATGAGAGCATGTTAAGAGTCTCACACTATATGATTAGTGTATTGAGCATGAGAGCATATGTTAAGGTACTTAACTCAATAACTTAGCAAACAAATATTTTGATGCCTTGAAAAATATGGGTGAACTTTTTTTAACAAGAAAATCAAAGAATTCTTTTATGTGTTTGTAGTAGTAGAAAATAACTAAATTTATCAAAGATTCAAAACAAACTATTCATAGGACTTGACAGATTCATTGTTCTTTTTGTAAATGATTCTCAGGTTTTATATTTCCCCCTCAAAAAGCTTATATGCGCCGACTGTGGGGATCGAACCCACGACCACGTGGTTAAAAGCCACGCGCTCTACCACTGAGCTAAGTCGGCTTGCTTATTGTAACAAAAAGCAAAATTGTTTATATATAATTCTATTAACTTGCTAATAACAAAAAAATATATACGCCGTCTGTGGGGTCGGACCCACGGCCACGTGGTTAAAAGCCACGCGCTCTACCACTGAGCTAAGACGGCTTTTTTACTCTTTTAGCACGGTAAAAACAATAATTTATATAATTTTATGTATATTACATTCTTTTTTTAAGTATATTCTAATATATTCAGAAATTAGAGATCCAAATAAGCAAGATTAATCACAAAAGGATGAATAATAAAGGTAGAAAGTTTCTTCAATCAACATCCCTTTCCCATTCTGTACGGCATAGACATACTTAGCTTTTGGTTTTAAAGGCGAATTATATTACATCATACACTCCTCACAGCTCACGGTGGTTTATACTATGAGATATGTTTGCGGTTTTACGTGTATGTCACGCTTGAGTATTTGTTTCAAGTGGAGTAGGTTTGAAATTCGACCAAATTTGGGAATGATAACATGGAGAGTGAGTTTAGTTCTACCATAATACTCCTCCATTCACATGTTGGACTATTAAGTGCATGCGGTTTGCATTCAATTTTTAGAGAGATAGAAGTGATTTTAAAACTATGAAATTGACTTTGATATTTGTTTCCTTTAAAAAAAAGTAAAATTGATTTTGTCTTACAATTAATGTTTAAGAGTTAGCTCCATCGTAGTCCTCAGGGACGGATACATGTAGAGTTGTGTGAAGGCATGTGCCTTCACAAACTTTTCAATTTTTTTAGTGGTATTATATATATATGTGTGTTTTTATACTATGAAGAAGGGTCTGCCTTCACATAATTGGATTTGCTTCACACCCTTCAGCATAGCTCTCAACTCAGATTGATTTGGTGCGAAAGAAATACTATAAGACAGAAACCAACCATTGATATAGCCAGTGTTGTCTTCTTTTGCATATAGCCAATGTTGTCTATCATGTGTAGATTCTATTTATATTCATTTATTTATGATAATGAGTAACCAACCATTAGTTTTTTTTTTTAAAGGAAGCAACCAACCATTAGTTATAAATCTACAAGTTGATTGGATAAAATCTTCGGCATAGATTCTATTTATATTTATTTATAAGGAAATGTTAACCAGTATCCGGAGCACTGGATAAGAAATTATAAAAGAAAATATTGTATTGGAAACTGTGTATTCTACTTTTTGAAAGTTAAAAAAGTGTTATTTTCAATATAAACTTTTATCTTCCTACTTTTAGTTCCTTTTTTAGTATCTGGGGCACTGGTTAACAAGACTCTTATTTATAACCCTCCGTTATAAATGTACAAGTAGATTGGATAAAATATTCGTGTACACAAGTCATACAAATACCATGTTCATTACTTACAATTTTTAACTTAGACTGTCCTTTCTTTCAATTTAAAATTGTTCCTTGTCTCTTCTATTTGTATTTGGAACTAAAATTATAAAATACAACACAACAGTAGTATATAGAAATCAAGAGAGAAAGAGAGTGGAAAAAGCCGCAACGGACAAAGCAGCGAGACCGACGCAAAGCATATCCAACCTTCTTTCACTTCTCAACTTCCTTTCTTTCCTTTCCACCTTCCGTTTCACAAACTCCACGTATCTTTCTTTTCCTTCTTTTTCACTCCTTACTCTTTTCCTTTCACCTCCCAAAGCTCTTTGTAAAATTCCCAAACTATCCCTCCCATTCAATTGATTCCCATCCATGTCCTCTATCTGAAAACACGCTTCCCTCACTTGCATTTCCCTTCCCAACGTCACCAGTAAACTACACACCGTCGCTTCCGTCGCTGATCCCTTATCTCCGCCGTGTAACACCGTCGCAAATCTCACCTGAATATCTCCGGTTAGCCAGTGACGGTTCACTGAAACCGGTTTCCTACTTGAAACATTCACCGCACGCTTTCCATTCGGATCAATCACTATCCAACTCAAACTCAATTCCTCTTCCAGATTTTTACACTCTTCCTCAGTTTTCAGATACTCCATACCTGTTTCAACGGAATCCTTCGGGTCGAGAATATCAACCCGAAACGGAGAGCACCTGAACCAACCGGATACCGTCTCAGTCTCCACTACTCTGGATAGAATCATCCGTCGCCGGTGGAATAAATCAACCGCGGATAAAAATTCCGGTGTGGTGTTAATATTCACGCGGCGGTGGTGTTGGAAGGTTTTAGCGGTTACGGTGGAGAAAGAATCGGAGAAGAAAGAGCGAGAGGTGTTGGGGAAGGTGGAGATGACGTTGCGAATGCGTGGCGTGTTTGTGGCAGGCCACGTGGAGTGACATATATTTGTCCATAAATGCTCGTGTGATGAGAGGGTGTTAAGTTGAGAGCACGTGCTGGCTGCGGAAGCGAGTGAGGCACCGTCGAGGAACGTGAGGATATGAGTTTGGATAATATCTGGTGGCACGGCGGAGAAGGTGGCGGCGCCACCTTTTTCCTCCGTTGTTGTGGTTTTGCCGAGAGTGGAAATGACCATAGTGTGTATTACTAATTAAGCATAGAACAAGTTTTTATTACTCGTGTTGTTGTATTTATATATGGAGAATGAGAGGGAGAAGCGGTGGGTACAAACTAAACTACAAATGCAATGCATGATGGAGAGGTCAAATCAAGTAGCGTATTTAATTACGAGACTACCCTTCTACCACCGTTGACTTCAATGTTAATAACTTCTGCTTCATCATATGGAGTTTGTTTGGTCAGTGTTCAGATTATTCACCGGTAGCAGAGCTCGCACGGCTCGTTTGAAACGTGTATATTTTTTTATAAATAAAATCATGACGTGATAATATTTTTTAATATTTTTTATACTTTTCAAAGTTTACATTTTTTCCTAGAAAGGTGATGTTTGAACAACCATTTCATACAACTTTTATGACAACTTCTTTTTCTCTCTTTTTATTGGTAAAAAATAATGGAGAGAGAAAAAGGATGAGAGCGAATAAGATAATAATGTGAGTATGAGAGAGAAAGTTGTCAAAAAATTATCACAGAGTGGTTGTACATATATCATTTCTCTTTTTACAAATAGAAAAGGCAAGATTTCTGTCCTGAAAAAAAAAAACTCAATTGACAAGAAGACATAAAAATACGATGAATGATCTTTGTATTTACTATGAGAAAGGTTAATCCTTTTCTACCATGGGAAAGGTGAATTTGAATCATTGATATATTAATAAAAATACTTTTTGTTTTAAAGATTTCACAAAAAATTTGACCCCGCATGATAGGTTTAATGATATTTTATTTTATGGGTTATTCGCACAATAATGGACAATGGGTCTATGAGTAAAACAAAAGCCCAAACCAAAATATTCTATTGGAACTCCCGCCTACATATTTTTGACTCCGCCAAAAATCAAAAAATTAAGTATTATTTGGTTAAAGGTCTCTTTGGTAAGGCCAGTAAATTAGCTTATAGCGGACAACTTATAAGTTTGTATGTCCAAAAAGCTCCATTTGGTAAGTGTCTTCTTGTCGGAAGCTTATAGCGTATTTCACGAGCTTATAGCTTATAACTTATTGTTTTTTCTTCCGCTTTTATCCTTACTATTTTAATCAAAATCCATTTTTACCCTCTGCAATATTTAATTACGTTTATGAAAAAAGAGGTAATGTTTAATTAAACTTCAGATTTCAAAATTTTAATAAATAAATACTGTGAATATTTTTTCCTTGAAAAAAAGATATATAGTTTGTGTTGTATTATTGTTACGTTCAGTATTTTTTAAAAGATTCACATTCAATTTTATTTTTTTTATAGAAAAGTTTAATTTTTGGTGACATATAGAAGAGTTGCATTTACTTTTTTTTTTATGTTTAACTTCTATTAAGTATAAAAAAACTGAAATAAAATAATATTAAAATAGGATTTTAGAAAATAAAAATTATTTTAACAATAAAAAAACTCGTAAATTAATCCTTTACCATGAAAAAAAAAATTTGACAAATTAAAAGAAAAAGTTAGATATCAACAACAAAAAAAAATTATGTGATAAATCATTTATGTGTAAATGGGTGAGGTGCATATATGATTTCATAAAAGCAGGGGTGTACTAGTAAACTTGTTAATACTATTAAATATTAAATTTTTGAATCGTTGAAAAAACAAACAAAATAAAAGCAACTTGTTTGAGTGTCACATGGAGGTAAAAAGTAACATTTCCCATTAGGGATGGCAATGGGCAGGGTACTATAATAGCCGTCCCCGTACCCGCATTTGTAAAAAATATCCGTACCCGAACCCATACCCTTGCGGGCAAACTACTCGTCCCCATGCCCTATGGGCATCTAAATGCCCATACCCGCGCCCATTACCCGCACTTTAATACAAAAAACAATAAAAAAGAAAAGAAACATTACTGAATTTAAATCAATACATAAATTTTTGCAAATAGTAGTATTTTGCCAAATCAAAAGCATTCAAAGTTTGTACGAGAAACCAAATAAAAAGCATTCAAAGTCTGTATGAAAAAAAGTGCATAATACGATAAATTTCAAGCAAAATATAGTCATGAACTTGTGACTCCTTAGCTCATGTTCTCCATTTTCTAAGGAAAAAAAAATACAATTCCCAAAAAAAAAGGGTAGTTATATTATATGTTAAAAATTAGAAAGTCTTAATAATAAGTTGCCACTAAATTTGCTATAATTGTTTACCTCATCTTCAGAATCGGACTCTTGAAAAGAATGCAAACGTTTGTCTTTCACATGTAGATATTGCTTTGGCCCAATTATCCCAATAGAAGCTAGAATAAAAAATAAAATTGATAGTTAGACCAAATACAATTTCATTAAATAAGTATATAAATATAACACTGGTTACGTTTCTTTTCTTGTTTCAACCAACTTTGTGCATACATAAGCGCCTCCAAAGTATTTTCATGAAGTTTAGATTGCGATTTTGGATTCCCCAATCATCATCAATGTAATGAGCAAAATCGCCTCCAAACCTTCTCTATATATACACACTATAATATTTCTAGATTAGATGATATCTATATTCATAACACAAGTAGCACCGATGGAAAGAGAGTACACAAAAAATTCAAAGCAAAATAGCTAGCCCATGATCAAAACATGAATTATGAAACATCAACTTGATTTCTATACTAATAAGACCATATTATATTCATATAGATTAGCAAGGTATATTTAAACCTGTCAAGAAGCAAAAAAGAACATGACTTCAAATGATTATATTTTGACATGGCCATAACATACAAGTGCATCGACATGCCAAACTCCAATAACAACAAGACAAAAATATTAACATGATCCCTTCCAAACATAACAAATCACCTAACAGAGATAAAAATTTGATACTCAATTAGATAAGATACATGATTAGCAGATAAAGTTACCTGACTGCTCTAAGAAGAACAGACGTGATCACTGATCAATAAGCCTTGGGAGAAAGATGCAGTGGCAGCCGACATCAATTCTCTAGGTTTTAGGTTTAGACACTTCTAAAAAAATGTTTTGGTTTAAATACTTGTAAAAATGTTACAATTAACTAATTAATTTTAGTGGTATATAAATTTAAATATATATAATATTATATTTATATATATGCGGGCTGTGGGGCGGGCTGGGCATTAGAGTGCCCGTGCCCATGCCCGTTAAAGTTTGCGGGTAATTACCCGAGCCCGGCCCCATACCCATAAGTGCGGGTATTTACCCGCCCATTGCGGGTATTTTTTGCGGGTGTCCGATGGGCTTTGGTCGAATTGCCATCCTTATTTCCCATGGTGGGAAAGGATTAGGCCTTCCCATGGTAAATGCCACCATATAACAATTTTTTGATAATTTTCCATCTCATACTTATATTATTTTGGGTCTTGCTAACAAGTGACCTCAGTACAATGGTTAAAGAAACTATAAATAGAAAATTTGTCTTGAAAATATAAGTTTTGACTTTTGATTAAGTAATAATTACACTATTTTTTTTAAAAAAAAAAGTTATTTGTTTTGGTAGCTTAATCAATGCCCTGAGGCCTGAGGTCACTATTTAGCATTCTCCATTGTGTTTTTATTCTCTCTATCCTTTTTCCCTCTCTATTGATTTTGACCAATCAAAATAGAGAAAAACAAAGTTGTCATAGAAGTTGTTTACAAAGAGTTGTACAAACACCACTACTCTTAAAATATACAGAGGTTAAACCTTTTCACTTATTTAAGTATGTTGTAAATTCTCGATCATTAGATTATTTGAAGGAAAAAAAAGCAAGAACTTATTTTCTTTTCTTTTTTTATTCAAACTCATTAGAGAATGAAAAGAAATCTTAAAAAGCACTTATTAGCGTGACTCTAAAATGAATCACTCATCAATGTCCCAAAATATCTATACCGTGAAACATCTCTTTACAACACTTTTTTTTAATGGTCATACTAATTCGTGTCTATAAAGCACATGTTAAGGAACTCAAAAGTAGAAATATTTTCTAAAATTTGTGTATTTGATTTATTACAAGGGTTAATAGTGTTTTTCACTCCTGTAATATAAGTCATTTTTGGTTTTCGCCCCTATAAAATTTTCGGTTTGATTTGCATCCTTGTAAAACTTTTTTTTCTCCAGAAAACACCCTTCCTCAATCCAACTCATCAAATGCGCATATGTGGCGCTGACTTGGTTTTTTTTTTCCTTTTTATTTATTTGTAATTGTCCACATCATATTTTATATTTTAAAATACCTGAAAATTAATTTTCAAAAATAAAAAAATCCAAAAAATATTCAGATTTTTTCCAAAAAATTTAAAAATCGAAAAAAATTAAGTTTTTTTTCTTCTAAATTTTAAAATATCAGAAAAAACTTTTATATTTTTTTTTCAAAATATTAAAAATTAGATAAAATCATAAATATATTCAGATTTTTTTTCCAAAAATTTATAAAATCGAAAAAAAATAATCTTCTTAATTTCGAAAAAAATGAATGTTTTTTCTGATTTTAGAAAAAAAAATTCTAAATTTAAAATTTTCTAAATCAAAAAACTGAATTTTTGAATATTTTTCTAAATTTAAAAAAAAAACTGAATGTTTTTTTCTGAATTTAAGAAAGAAATTTTTTTTTTCTTTTCGATTTTATAAATTTTTGGAAAAAAAAATCTGAATATATTTCTGATTTCATCTAATTTTTAATATTTTGAAAAAAAAATATAAATTTTTTTCTGATATTTTAAAATTTATAAAGAAAAAAACTTAATTTTTTTGGAAAAAATCGGAATATTTTCTTATTTTTGAAAATTAATTTTCAGATATTATAAAAAATAAAATATGACGTTGACAGTTACAAATAAATAAAATTTTTAAAAAAAGTCAAGTCAGCGCCACGTATGCGCTCTTGATTAGTTGGATGAAGGAGGAGTGTTTTCCAGAAAAAAAAAAGTTTTACAAGGATGCAAATCAAACCGAAAATTTTATAAGGACGAAAACCAAAAATGATTTATATTACAGGGGTGAAAAACACTATTAACCCTTATTAGAAATTCAAAAATTAAATTCAAGACACACATTCTAACAAAAAAAAATTATTGCTACTATAGTCAATTCATTAATTTATGTTTTAAGGGTATAAATTAGTTTTTCTCTTTTTCTTAAGGAAGCGGTTGTAATTTTAATTATAGCTATTTATAGATATCTTGAAAAATAGGGGGATCAATTTAGCTGGAAATGTGATAAGGGTTACCGTCTGAACTAGTTTTCTCGAATCACTAAAATATAATGAATGCGTATCGTATCATCACCACAACCTGCGGGATACTCAATTCTCTTGGAGCGATTCATAAATGTCCTTGTCAATTTCTCATTTGCTTTCACATGTCTGCGTAAGAGAGTCGATGATAAATGTTTACAAAAAATAAAGAAGAAGGGTCCATTTAAAAAATATATTAATGGTTGAATTGGTGATTTATAGTATTTAACTTTATCATAGATAGATCATCCAAAATCATGTGACAGGCAAATGGCGTAGGAAGGAGTTGGTCCACAACAACTTGGGCGATGACACTCAGGTCGAGTTAAAAAAGAGAATATTAATGAATATGATAAAACTATGAAGTTTGTATTATATGTCTCACTTTTTTGTTAAAATGTACTCTCACATGTTACATTTATAAGCAAGAATAATTTTTTAATTTAATTAGATTACTAACGTATCTTACCTCTTACCTTTTTTTATCAGAAATATGCCTCTTACATTAATTTCATTGTTTTTTGCACGAGGCACACGATATATGCACGTCGCACGTTATGCACTCAACAATAAATAAGAGGAAAATGTTGATGCTAACTAATTATTATTTTTTTTTTTTTTAAGGAAGTTGATGCTAACTAATTGAAAGGCTTCTCTTCCTCTTGGATCTTTTTCTGAAGTATCCTGGATCTTTTTTATATTAAAAAAAACGTCTATCAGTATCAAGAGTATAGATAGAATTTGTTGGTAAAAAACAGAGTATACCACTTGTTTCGAAATAAGTTAAAGCTTGTAACCAAAAAAAAAAACTAAAGCTCGGCCCATCAATGGACATCACTAGTTTATAGACAAACCATTAAATAGACTTACCTTGGGGCCACCTTGGAGAACCAAGTCATGAATGATCAAGAGCAAATCATGGTCCATGTACATTCCACACTCCTCCATTGAGACCGTTGTCTAAGGTGCCATTTTTGTTCCTAACACCCTAATCCTCATATTATGAAATTTAATTCATGATTTATGTCCAAACTCAATTACACATCTTTTGGGCTATATAAGTCATTCATCACTAGTTGGTATACTTCATTTTAAACCTAATCACCACCTTAAACACTTATAATTTGAACGTCAAAATGTGTGTAGATACATCATGCTTTTGGAACCAAATACGACAATCCAAGAAATTTTCTTTCACTGATCCGTCGTCTACGATTCTTGATTGAAACAATATTGTTTAAGGAATTCATAAAAACAACTTTTGTCTTGGTGTTAAAATTTTTTAATGCATGTGTAAAATAATAAATTCATCATTTTCTTATACAAATTTTCTCTTTTGATTTTTAAAAAATACTCCAATGACATCTATTAGCATTCATGTAACAACTTGTCTTGAAAAAACTTAACATCACAAAAAAATAAATCAAAGAAAGGATAATCAACAATATGCAATCGTTTAATCAAACCACAAACATGAAACACAATTTTTTTATATAGTTGATAAAAAAGAATTTCATAATAAGAAAAATGTTGGTTAATTACCTTTTTTATTCTTCAACTTAATTTTTGAGGTTCACTTTAGCTCGACTATTTATAAACAACTCTCTTTTTTAAACCTAGCCGTCAACACCTTTCTCCTTTTTGGATTTTGAGGGGCGGAAGAAATAGACCAAAAAGCATAATTTTGATCGGGTTCAAAGGGAACAACTAAGGATGAGGGCTATGATGGTTAGTATAATTCTTAAACTTACTATTAGGTCGGTCTTTGTGCTCATGCAATTCCGATTATGTAGTCGAAAACAGTTTTCCCTAAATTCTTGACACAAGAGGGGTGTGTAAGGAGTGTTTGAATTTTGTAATTTGATCAAAAAAAAAAACACACTTGTTATATTGGGTTTTCATATTGTATAATCCGAATAGGTGAAACATTCATTTTCCACCCAAAAACTGAGAGAAAACTCGATTCAAATAAGACCACAGAGTGAAAGTAGTTACGGCCTTAGAGAATTTGAACACTATTTTGAGAGCTCAAAATAGTTTGAAACTTTTTTCCAGCAAAAATCATATTAGATGTATACATTAAAAAAATAGTTTGACTTTCTTTTTTTCAAAATTACAATTTCCATTTTCCATATAAAAAAATGTCTATGTTGATTTTTTAAAGTGCATCGAACGCGAACAAAGTTGTTTTTTAAATTTAGTTCGAACTTCTCTTTGTTCAATATATCTAGTTTAAAGTTGATTCAAAATAAAATGATAGACAAATGCTAAAATCTAGTCTAACATGTGTCATAAAGATCGCGTGTTAATTAATTAAATCAAAATTTCACATGTTAAGAAGTTTAAAATAGTAATCTTGCATTAGAATTTGTACATTTCATATTAAATACATATTTTTAAGTAAATAGTTATTTATTTTCAATAAAAATTGTTACTTTTAGTTGTTTTAGCACACGCAGTGTTGCACATGTTAGATAAACCCATATATTAAATATCAAAAATCCTATAATGAATAATCCTTGATAGCTTTGACTAAAAACAACAATGGTTACATAAAAACATTAATTGATCACAATCTGTCTTAGGCCGATTCCATCCTATAAAATCAAGGAGAAATTACATCTGGGATCCTTTAAGTTTGAGGTTTGTAGCAGATTTGTCCTTTAAGTTTGACGTCTGTAACATTTTGATCTTTTAAGTTATTTTTGTCACAATAAGTCCTTTAAGTTTGAGGCTGCTAATAGATTAGTCCTTTAAGTTATTTTGGTCACACATAAGTCCTTTAAGTTTGTAAACGTTTTCAATTTAGTCCTTTTGGCACATCATCGTTTTGGTTAATGGACGGACTAAATTGAAAACGTTTACAAACTTAAAAGACTTATGTGTGACCAAACAAAATAACTTAAAAGACCAATCTGTTACAAATCTCAAACTTAAAGGACTTATGCGAGACTAAAATAGTATAAACAATCAATCTGTTACAAACCTCAAACTTGTTGTAATTTAACCTATAATTATCTTACTTCACGACCGAGTTTTAGATTAATAAAACCATTTTTTCATGATGATCAGATAGTTAACTATAAAAAAGTAAAAATAAAGAGATATTCTTGTATGAACTCTCACCCAACATATTATTCTTACACCCAACCAATAAAAATACGACATGTGTTATTAACTTTAAAAAAATGTGATTTTAATTAAGGAAATGGAAATATAAATGGTGGTGGGTGGTTCTTGTCGGTTAAAAAAAATTATGATATTAATTCTTTTTATTATTTTAATAAAGTATTTAATTTTAATTAGTTGGATGTAAGAATAATGTGTTAGGTAAGAATTCAGTAAGAATTTCTCAAAAATAAATTAATCAAGTAGATCAAATTGAACTTGTCCTGTTAAGATATTATCTGTCCGGAATGGCGTCTTCTGTGTGATATATGTGTCCTCCACGTATGTACATTTCCATTTCCATTCTCATATAGATAAAGGAAAATCCACTTGTGCCACGTCACCTCTCATTCTGTTTCTTTTCTTTCCATTCCATTTTATTTCTTCCAATCTTTCCCTCTTCTCCGTTTTCTCTGCGAATCTGAAAATTTCCCTCCAATTTTCCCTCTCCTTCATTCATGGCGGTTAAACTTCGCCACAACAATTTTCCAACGTTAAGGTAATAATCAACTCTATCTCTCTCTTTTTGATTCTGTTCTGATGAATAATTGCAACTGAAAAGTACACAAATCAAGAATTTGTGTTCTTGGAAGAGTTCTCGCTATTTGTTTTCACTCTATTGAGCTTAGTTCTTGTTGCATAAAATTCTGATTCCGCGCGTATTTGTTTCTGATTGAATTTCTTTGAACAGTTCGTCGAATTCTTGGTTTTCGAAAGATCAACGCAATGCAGACGCAAAGGTGTTGAACTTGCATTGCCAGCTACTAAACGAGGGAAGAAGTTTGAAAAAGCGACGTTCAATGCATCATGCTTTGTTTTGGAATTTGAATAGTGATAATGTTATGGTGGATTATAGAAATTTTTCTTTGAAATTTCATCGAACTAAAAGAAAGGTAAAGAATCTTTTATTTGTATCCTCCGATGACAGCGTAAGTGTTAATGAGGACTCTGATGGTAGCAGCATTAGTAATAATACAGACCTTGACAAAATGAGGGTGAAATTGAATAGGCCATTGGTCGAAGATGGTTTCTGTGACGGGCTTCTGCAATCTTTATATGATGCTGCTAGGGTTTTAGAGTTGGAAATTAAAGAGCAGAACTCGCTCTCAAGACAATCTTGGTTTTCAATAGCTTGGTTTGGCGTAGACCGAATTGCGTGGGAGAAGACACTGTCATATCAGGTAAATTCAGAACTAATAGTTGATAATTATTATTTGGGATATATTGTGTGAATTGTATGAAATGCATTTCTGAATATATATTATTTTCTCATGTGAGATTTAATATATATACAAAATTACGTATATATGCTAGATGAATAATAATAGGAAGAAGTGTTGCTACTTGCTGTAGGTTATGCTAAGCCTATATTGGTGTTCTGAGACACACTTACATTAACATATTGAAACATTCAAACATAGTTACGATTATTTGAAGAAGCTTTCCATAATTAGACTCATTTTATAGATATGGAAGATTGATTAGTACGACTCTCCAAAACTTTAAAGTCACTAAGTTGTTTGTTTTTCATTGGCTGGAGTTTTTTGTGCCTTCGTACATGTTTATAAGAAGGTATGTTACGTGTCTATGTTTTGAAGCAATGCTTAAGTTGACTTCATTGCTTCTGTTGTATATTCAGACTAACATGTTTAATAATTATCCAATTACCTAGATAGTTTTGCCAAGGCTCCCAAAGAACCATTATTGATACTCAAGCTCTGACTACAGCTTTGGGTAAATTAGCACATTGTCCGTGTTTTTACCTTTTGAGATCTGGAATCATTTGTAGATTTGAAATATAATCCAAATGTTGATAATTTATATCGATGGCGCTAAATCATATCTTGCTGATGCATAGATGTATTCTTCTGTTGTAAACCTGTCCTTGCTATTAGAACCGACACCATCATTTCCCAGCTTTACCATTCATCATATTTCAATTGGACTCATTATTTCCACATTTTCCAATAATTTGATTTTATGCAAAACTGAGAATCAAGTTGAATTAATTCTCTCAGGCTGCTGTGTACTCCCTGTTGCAAGCTGCAAGTGAATTTTCATCCCAAAGTGATGGGAGAGACAAAAATGTCAATGTGTTTGTCCAAAGGAGGTAGCATGTTGCTTTGTGTTTTGGTTGGTTTTTTTTAATCAGTTTCTTTCCGATTACTCAGAAAAAAGTGTAACAATTTTATCAGAAGGATTTAGAAATTCAAAACTTGTCATTAATTGTGCAAAACACTTCTTCCTTTTATTGAATTATACCTTATTATGTGAAGATCATTTTTTGGGGCTATTTCTCGAACGTTCTGATAAGATGAAGTTATTGGCTGGCACAAGTGGTTTTTTATATTACTTATCACATCTTTAACATACGAAAAAAACCTTTTGGGTTTGAACCATTGACAGCACATAGGCCAGCCTATCTTTCGTTCAACTTCAACTTTTGATTAAAATATTGAGTGAAGTAAGGATTGATATTGAACTTGATACCACTATGCTGTAAATGTGTGCTGATATGATGCTATGGACCAACTTTGCCAAAAGCCAAAACTGGTAGGTGAAGGAACACAATTTCATTACATCTCTAGCAATGTATTTGAAATTCGTTATTTTTTTAATACCCCATTTCAAATTATTTGTTGTTTAAGGTTTTTTCACATGAATTAAGAAAATCAATAAATAACTTCACGAGTGGAACAATTTTACTAAAGTGTCCTTATTACCTGTTGGAGAATCAGTCATTATCATTGTCATAAATGTATAATGGAATATAGCTTGGAAGTGATGCAGATAGTAATTATTTGAGGAGTAAAATTGGGAGAAAAAATTAGTACTACATTGAAACAATTGAATGATACCCAAGGTAAAACTGTGCCGAATCTCTATGACATGGACCAATTCTCTGAAACAAGAATTAATTTGAAATGGAGAGAGTATTATGATTAGATAGATCGATAGAAAGTGAAAGAAAATATTTGAGAGGAGGAGAGATAGTAAGAACTCTCTCTGGATCAAAAAATGACTGAACGAGCAATTGAGTTATTCTATTACACAACAGTTTATAACAGAATGTGCTAACTCAGCTAACATACTAACTGTTATTATATTTTTATAAATACTACCCTGACAGATAAGCAAGCTATAGACTACCAGTACATACATATTGTAGTAAAGAGAATGCGTAGTAATACTAGTGATACTCTAATACTTCTAAGTTCATGGTTTTATGTTTTATGAGAAGTGACTGTTATACAGATTGCGTGCATCTTGATGTTAAACTTTGGTCTGAAATATATACTCTTTTGTTTCCCAATTGAAATATGGTTTTCATCAAATGCTATGAAAACCATCTTGTTTGAGTTTAGGATCTTGTGTTTATGGTAGATACTAGATACTTGTGTTGTACTTTTCATAAGAAAATTATGTATCATATGGAGGAATTCTGACACACCCGTACAAAAAATGGTTGTGTACTTGAAAACTAGTTTGACTGCCTGTTGATCTTTGACATACTGGCTGTTTTATTAGTTAATTCCCTTGTTTCTTTCTATCCTCCTTTGTTCCTTTTAGTTTTGATATTTTATTCTCCTCCATCTTTTGGGCTTAGACTTTTTAAATGATGTATTGATCCAGTTTACTTCGGCTATTGGCTCCGCTGGAGAGTTTAATTAGAGAAAAATTATCAGCAAAACAGCCCAAAGCATACGAGTGGTTTTGGTCCAAGCAAGTTCCAGCTGTAGTGGCTTCCTTCATTGATAAGTTTGAAGGGTATGCATACTTTCCTGCAGCAATAGCTTTGTATTCCATCTTAAAATTGGTTTATATTGAAATATTTTGTTTCTTTAGTTAATTTTCCTTCACCTTTCATCCTTCATATGTATTTTCTTAAAGATAAATGCAAAAATAATCTTCAATGGATTTCCCAGGTCCAGAATAAATATGGGTGGGGGTTTAAGCAGTGCTAGTGATGTATCACTTCTTATGCTTGCACTAACAAGCATTGCTGTAATCATTAAAGTTGGTCCGGCAAAATTTTCTTGTTCACAATTCTCTTCCATGAGCACAGAGATAACTGGTAGTTTGATGGACTTGCTGGTTGATTTAATTCCGATAAGCCAAGCCTATAGTTCTGTTAGGGATGCTGGTCTGTGCGGAGAATTTCTTGTTCATTTTGGTCCTCGAGCTGCATCATGCAGAGGTAAAATTGAGCAAGGTCCACTAGAGATTGTTTTCTGGGTAAACATTTCTCAGAGGCAGCTACAAAAAGTTATCAATAAGGAGAGAATATGGTCAAAACTGACAACATCTGAAAGTATAGAGGTTAGTTCTGTGAAATTTTAAGTCAACTTTTTTCCTTTGAAGAAGAGGATATTTTATGGAATCTAGATAAACCATATTCAGTTGAAATGACTACACATATTTAAACTACTGTAGTGCTTGAAATGCATTATTCTACTGTTTGACTGATGTGGTTTTGATATTCTGTTCTTGACTTGTTTAATTGTATTGACATCTGTAATTTTGTTATGTGTTGGTGGGATCTGAAACTGTAAAGTAGTTTTTAACATCTAGAAATAGTTCCTCTCCATGTCAAAAAAGTATTTAATATAAATAAAAAAAAAAGGAATTGAGAAACGAGTTACATGATGCCGGCAGAGGTCGTAATCCTTTTCTGTTCATGTATATAATTTGTTATAAGTAAAGCTTCTATTTATAGTTTGCATAATGCAGGTTTTGGAGAAAGATTTAGCAATATTTGGGTTTTTTATTGCTTTAGGCAGAAGTACACGGTCCTTTCTTTTATCAAACGGTTTTGATACTCTAGATGACCCAATTGAAGATTTTATAAGGTATAACTTCTGTTATATGATATTCGTTTCTCTTAAATTGGTTTTGATTTTCATGATTTCTTATGTGTATTTGTTGATCCATATCGCCTTTTGTTACAGGTATCTTATTGTAGGAAGTGTTTTATATTACCCTGAGCTCTCATCCATAAGTTCATATCAGTTGTACGTGGAGGTTAGTATGTATGGTAATTCCATCTGACAGATGTGCTCCATTAATCAGTTATGTGGACTATTAAATCCTTTCGACTTTGCAGGTGGTTTGTGAAGAGTTGGATTGGCTTCCTTTTTATCCTGGAATCACCAGCACTACAAAACAACTACACGTGCATAAAAGTAAACAAGAAGGTCCTCCAAATGCTGAAGCAGTGCCCCAAGCACTAGATGTTTGCTCTCATTGGATGCAAAGCTTTATAAAATACAGTACATGGCTAGAGAACCCTTCTAATGCAAAAGCTGCTAGATATTTGTCAATAGGGTAACTACACCAATCTCAATTGTTGTTTGGTTATATGCCAGTTTTTTCATTTAAATTCTTACAAGTATTACCTTCTTTCATGTTAGGCACAAGAAGTTGTTGGAGTGCATGGAAGTTAGGATGCTTAAGTAAGCTATCAGCGAAATCAATTCATATATTCTGTTTTATGCACTCTGATTGTTACCCGTTACAAGTACTCATTATTTAAAACCAGGGTTTAATGCTCATAATAAACTATGTATGTTTTAAAGCAAAAATAAAAACTGAAGCTGGTGTTAGAACAGTCGACGCAGATTGGTGTATTAACTAATTCATAATTAGTTGCATATGACAGCATCTGTCAGCCATGCAATATGAAACTTGAAGTAGTAGCTCAAATTAAGTTTGGGCAGATTGTTCGCGGTGAATGGTAGTTTGTGTTTTTAGGTATCTGGTTTCAAATGCAACAAACTTGGGGGTTTGCTCAACTTTATTTTGGATTTCGCAATAGACATTTCATTTCTTGTGAAATTTATTATATTACTAAATTTTATGATACACAAATTTTGTGAGGGATAAATTGCTCCCAGAAAATTACTTAATAAAAGAAAGTTGCATGTAGTCACTCTTCAAATGAATCTAGAACATATACCCTGCTGATTGGTTCTGATTCGAATTATTAATATTTTCATATTTAGCATGCTTTTTAGTGCTATGAACTTAATCTTATCACTTATGTGTGCAAATTGTTATCATATTCAGCATGGCTGTGAGTCTGGCGTCTTAACAGCATGCAGTTGCATCTTGGCTAGATCCTAGACAACCCTTTAGGAAATAAAATTAGAGATTGTTCCAAGCGGTGTTGCATTTTATCTCCAACACAGTCATTACGTGGTTGCTATATAAGTAACCTGTTATTAATGGAGACATTGATTCATTTGCTAGAAAAATAAATCCTATCCAATGGATATGGGTTGAACTATGGTGCAAGAAACACCCTATTTCCCCCAAAGTGCTAGTTTTTCATGCAGCCCTCATACCCATGTAAACTTGCGAGTTTAGATTTTTCCAAACTATTTGTCTCGTTGTTTCAACAACTTTGTCGAAATATTATACTTTTGTCTTTATAGGATTTGCTGAAATTTGAGAGGCAATATTGATGCATACACAATTTTAATACAAATATTTGATTATTTAAAAACTGTTTCTCAAAATTGTCTGGAGTACTTAGGTTTGTGAAATGTGATGCAGAGATAAGACATTGGAGATTAGTGCCAACAGAACAGTTGAGAGATCTACAGTTCACTCAAGTGCAAAAGTGTCAGATTCTTTTGCTGAGGTGTAGTTCTCATTTTCAAAATTTGAATTCCAGCAAAATGATACAAGTTTGTTAAATTAGTAGTTTCCTAGAGTAGCAAGGTTATACGTTTATTTTTCTGTCCTTTTTGTTTCAGTTTTTGAATAAATTAAGTGTCAACATTCTATTAATATTCTTACTTCATACTCCATTGGATGAACTTTTTGTTTTTATATTTCTTAAGCTGTGTCCTAATGCTGGCCTTTATTTTTCAGGCTTTAAAAAGTGTGGAAGAAGTTGTGCTAAGACTGGAGAATTTTCTTCAAGAGTTGTATGCCTCAAGCGCTAGTTCTGGAAAAGAGCATCTGAAAGCAGCCTATTCTGTTCTGGAAAAAATACGGAAGCTCAAAAAAGAAGCTGAATTCTTGGAGGCATCTTTCAGAGCAAAAGCAGATTCTCTGCAAGAAGTATGTCTTCATCTCTTCCGCCCCCTTTATCATCTCCTTGGAAATGACCATTATGGTTAAATGTTGCTGCGATCACTTTGACTCTCACAGCCGTCCAATTTACAGTTCAATGTCTTTTGCTTATTTCCCTGAATTGGCTTTAAAAACTTATTGAATTTAACTTGTATGCTGGAGTAAAATAATTTGCTTCTTGATATGTCACTTAACGTGTCCCGGTAATTTTCTTTTTCAAAATAATGAAGTGTTACTGCTATGAGTTACACTAAATTTTATAATTTCTTTGCAAAGAATTTAATCATGGTCTCACTTGACTTGCATTTATCCCAGCAGTCGCATATTTGAGTTTTGAGTATCTTTGTATTTTGTTATGGATAGCATTTTTGTTATATTCACTCAGGGAGTTGATGTTGGTCAGTCCCACAATCCAGTTGGTGCGAAGGAAGAGTATTTTAAAGCGAAGAGCAGAAAGAATGCTAATGTGGATAGAAGGAAAAAGTATGAAACTTTTATAACAAAATATTGTTTTATTCATTATTTGATTTCTAAAAAATCACGATTGCTGGCTATTGCTTTATTATTATTATTATTATTATTATTATTTATGTTAATATAAAATATGTGTCCTTTTCAGATTCATCGGTAAATCTCAGGGGTTCAGAAAGGATTTTGTGCAGGTTGTCACCAGAAAGCCTCATATGGATGTCTATATATGCATAATCTTTGCCATGATTTGATGATTCTGATTTGATTTTAACACCTTTGGTTTGTTTTTATTTATGCATAATCTTTGCCATGATTTAATGATTCTGATTTGATTTTAATGCCTTTGGTTTGCTTTTATTGTGTTGAATACCTTTAGTGCAATAGCTGGCTGTCTATTTGGTTTTCCTGTTATTGTGTTAAATAAGTATTATGAGAAGGTGTTGGATAATCTGGTGGTACTGTTATTTGTTTTCATTGTCTAATAGTAACTCCAAAATTATTGAATTAAGTATTTAAAACTGAACATCTGGTTGCTGGCACAAAATCAATTATATTTGGCATTCTTTGTAAAGTTTAAGTGACAACTACACAGTTTGTTTCAAATACGTGACTGGCTGTTTGAATAAGCAATTTTCATTTTTGTGTGTGAAGAGGTTCTGTTAAGAGTGGGGAACATTTTACTTTGTTTGGTGCAAGAAGCATTTTGCAGACAATTCTCCTATGGTATAAAAGTGCACCAAAAATATTATCATGGTCATTTGTTAAAACTCATAAAGAGGGGGAAAAGACATTTAGAACAATTCAAACAATTCTTTTTATGAAAGCATTTTAAAAAAAATATTATCATATGAATATTTTCTAGGAAGAAGTGGATCCTTGGGTTGGGGTAATGGTTAGGGTTACTATTATGTGGCGAAGAGGCTATGATTTTGAGTCATGGAATAAGCCTCTCATGCAAATGATTTGCAAGGTAAGGCAATAGATTCATGATGGGTTCAACCCCTACTCGGATCTTGCCCTGTTAAGAGCTTGATAGCATTGTGGTGTCCCTTTTAATGTTTTCTAGCAAAGCATTTTCCACTATCTAGTCATGTTGTGAAGGTAAAGAATAAAAGATAGGTAAAGTAGTTAGGGTTATTTAGGCTGGCTAGTTGGTTTAGAAGGTATATCGATTAGATAAATACGAGAAACAAGGATAGATGAATTCGTTTTGCAAACTTGATAGTTCTATATGAAAGGAGAAATCTTTTGTGAATTGACAGCCCTTGGAGTAGATTTCTCTCTCCTATTCTTGATCATTCGTTCGAAACAATTATGCTCTTCTTTGGATTCTTGCTATCAATTTTTCATATCTGGTCTCTTTGGGATTGTAACAATCAATGTGGCGGAAGAGTATTCAAAAACGATTGACCATTTCCTGATTTTCAACCACCTTTGTATTTGCTTACCCCTGACATTTCGACAAAAGAAAGTTGTTGTTTTGAATTAGTCATACAATAAACAGATTTATGTGACTGCTATATTATCAAAATCAGTTTTATACTGTCATGAGCTTATAATACCATTTAGTCTGCTTAGTTATATTAAAGTTGCATTGCCTAAAAATCTTCCAATATGGTGTTTCTCTTGTGTGCTTTAGTTGGTTTGCAGATAATAATTATCTGTTCTAATTTGTTGATGGATATTATGTTGAACGTCGAGTAATGTGGGATTTTGTACTTCTTTGAAGGACAATAATTTTCAACTGTCTACACCAAATGAAGGTATTGTGGACCCAGAATCCAGTGAAATCCACCGCTTTGAAAACCTGAGAAGTGAGCTAACAGAACTGGAGAGACGGGTTCAAAGACGTGTTTATAAATCAGTGAAGGACGAGGTACATCTGTAATATTCAATGACAGTTACAAGTTACTAGTTTATGTAATTGTATTGGGCACAAACTATTACCTTCAAATTTGACACATGCAATATTTGTTTACTGAATTGTAAGCCTGTAGCATACATAATTTTTTTTTTTAAGATTGAAGTTGAAAATCACTCATAAGGGACTGGAGATAAATTTTCCAAAAACTATCTTCTAGTTAGTTTCTCTTAATATAACTTTGTATCTGCAAGTGATACAAACACATCAACTTATTTTATTTCTTACCGGACATGTGTTTCAAAATTTAACTTTAAAGGCATTCTTCTGCAACTTTTTAAAACTCGACTTGTCCTAGTTACTCATTGTAATTGATTACCTTGTTATAATCTATTTGTAACCCTGGGATTTTCTATTAGTTTGAGCATTGAATATTACCGTTACAGGAATTGGTGCCTATGGATGATGGTGCTCGATATAATGATGGTGCTCGATATAGTGATGATGCTGGCGTTGTTCAGATGGTCCAGGTTCAGAAGGAAGGAAATATCATAAAAAAGTCTTTTAGCAAGCTAAAGGAAACAGGAACAGTATGACTTAGTCTTAAAAATTTTCTTTCTTGGAAACCATATGTCGGTTTTGCATATGAATTCATCTGTATATGAATTCTTAAGATATAATTGTTTCTTGCCCCTAACATCTGAGTTCTGACGTCCGCTACTCAATAAACAGGATGTTTGGCAAGGAACTCAACTTCTAGCTATTGATGCTGGTGCTGCGATGGGTTTACTTAGAAGAATCTTGATGAGAGATGAATTGACCGAGAAAGAGAAGAAGACACTTAAGAGAACCTTGACTGACATGGCTTCAGTTATTCCAATTGGAGTTTTAATGCTTCTTCCGGTGAGTTGTGCATGTTTTAACACTTTAAGTTGGGCTAAATATGTTTCTGGTCTTTGGGAGTGATTTAGAGCTATAAAATAAAGAGAAAAGAGAAGAATGGAAAGCAATACAAAACTTCTTACACTTTCATATACTTCTATTTGGTAGATTCTCTGTATCCGTTACATGTGGCTATTTTTCGTAGGCTTTTGGTGTAGTATAATGTTCTAAGTAGGGCAACATCAATTTCCTACAGGTTACTGCTGTTGGGCATGCAGCTATGTTGGCTGCTATTAAGAAGTATGTACCAGCTCTGGTATGTACCTTCTGATTTGTCCGCTTTTATGTTATATCTCCTATCCAGAAATTAATTCTCCAATCATGAAGTTGTAGGAGTATGATGTATCTTCTTTCTGGCAGATTCCATCGACTTATGCACCAGAAAGGTTGGATATCTTTAGGCAGCTTGAGAAAATTAAGCAAATGCCAACCATTGATGTGGGCTCAGATGACGAAGTAAATAAAGTTAATTGAGCAGAAGGAAAAGCGCATGCAGTTTTTTTCTGTGGTATTGCCAGCAAAGTTATCATGCTTTGTGGGGTCTTATACAACTAGGGTTTAACATTCTCTATCAATTCCAATATACTTGAAACATATTTCTGTGTAGAGAAACTCATTCCACGTGTCTGGTATTTCAGATGAGCACCGATTGAATACAGTTCTGCAGGGCCCATCTGTGTGGAAGTATGGCCATCTTTCCTCTATCCTGACTATATGTGATGCTCAAAAACTGGAAATTTTCAGCTTCCATGTTCCATCTGTTAGATAATCAATCATATATGCATATAGTTTGGTTTTTATATGGTTCCGTTTCGAACTGTTGTACTTTGCACAAGGTCCTTTTCTTGTTCTGTATCCATGATTTTTTTTTTTTTTGCTTTTGCCTGCATTCCACGTTCCATTTTGACTTAAAACCGAAATGAACACATTGTTGATCCATTTTGACTTTTACGACGTCTCACAATCAGAAAAATTGTTTGTGAAATGAAGCAAGAGAAAAGAAAAAAAAAGAGAGGGGCAGAATTGTGCATGCATGCAGTGAAGTAGCAAGCGAACATATAAGGAGTCGTATACCGTGGAAGGTCACTCTTCAGGTTGGAACTTCTTTAAGTTATTGGAAAGATCTCTCACAATGAGAGACTATCCATGGAAAGGGCATACTGCACGATTTGTTGGATAACAACAAAAATAATACTAAGAGGATGAGAAAATAAAGTGCATGCGTCCGCATACGTGCATCTTGAAAATTGTTAATTTGTCAAAAGTTATCACAAACGAAGTACAAAACTTGTGGCCAACCTTAGCCATTTTCTTCGGTTTTTAACCATCCACCCATGTATGATTATATCTGCCCTTGATTGATTCAGATCACTTCATATGTTTTTCACGATGCGCACTTCCGGGACATATTGTAGTGTGTGCACTTGTGAAATTCCATTTTATTCTATTAATAAGAAAGGGAGTCTTTTTGAAGGGAGAAGTCTATTATCAGCGATTTTCCCCTCTAAAAATAAAATAGACTAATTTATCCATTTGTATTTATAAGAGAATTTTGCACGGATCAATTTTGCATATGTTCTCCCCTAAAAAAATTGTCGCATATGTTTTAAAAACCGATAAAAGAAGAGAATTTCGCAAAGGTGGGAGATCATCTCCATTTGATTGACAATATTTTATTATATCAATAATAGACAATGTCTCTTAAATTTTTATTTATTTAATGGTATGATGATATATCAATTATCTTAATGAATATGAAAATATGAGTTATCATATTTTGATAAAAAAAAGGAGTTGTTATATTTTTTAATTGACATGACAAAATATCATTATATACATATTTAAACTAATTTATTTATTACTGATTAAAATTTATTTATTACTTTAAATGAAACGACGTGACAAAGATCTCGTTTCATTCTAGGCTTCTAGCCCACTCTATAATATATACCAGTTCCGTCGTTCTCTGCCTATCATCGGCACAATCGAACCACCACATTGAAGATTCATTTATGACCAGAAGATTCATTTATGCAAGGTCCTTAACAATCCTGAAGGAAGTATATGTTGGAGTTCAACTCAGAACATGTCAAACCTCTATTGTCTTTGGATGTGCATTGAGTACAATAGTCTTTTATTACATCAAAATTCCGGACTAGTTATTTATTCTGCACTCCGTTAGTCAAAGTAGTCTCTGATAGAAATAGTCATTCAATGTTGACGGTAACACTTTTTAGATAAGGACTAATATGACAATAAATGAATACTTATAAGAATTAATATAAAAGTAAGTAAATATATTTGATAACTGATTTGACAGTATTAACAAGTGGTATTAACTTGGGTCCTGAAGTGTGCCCCTCCTCAAAGTCAGGTTAGATTCTTTGAAGTCGGGATAATTTAGCTTTTTACAATTGGACATTCAAGTATCAAAATGAAAGTTATGTTTTTCTCGGTATGTCTTGCACTATTTACACCAAAATGACTATTATTTCTCATTCCTATTTTTTTCCAGTAATTTTCCCATCTCTGAACCGCGGGACAGTCCCTCTCTCGCTGTCGTCGACTCACCACCGTTACAGCACCGCCTACCATCTCCGTCAGAGAACGCACCGCCATCTATAGGAAGGTAACTCACATACCCTCTCTTTCGTTTTGTGATTTTCATGCTCATTCAATTCATGCTCAATGATTAGTTTATTGTTTGGAAAGTGCATTTTTTTGATGCTGAAATTATTGTGGTGGTGCTTGAGTTGTTGTTTCTGTTGATAGTGTATAGAGTTATTGTTTTGGTATAGGATTGAGTTTTGTATGCAAGGCGTTTGTTGAAATGTTTCAATTAGTTTTCTTATGTTAATTTTGAGTATAGCATGTTTTTTAACTGTCGTAACGTGCTTGCAAGTAGATATTGTTTGTTGAGTGTGCATGATTTCTTGTTTGGTTGAGTAGAAGTTGATATCAAAAACCTTTCAGAAAAAAAATAAAAAATTTAGAGTTTGTTCGTTACAACTTTTTTTTTTAAGAAAAAAATAATCACTTTTACAAATTTTCATCTGTTTGTTACAAATTTTCAAAAATTAACGAGAATCTGAAAAAAAATCTAAAAACTACTTCAAATGAGTTGTTTTTAGGGTGCATTTGTTTCAGGTTAAAAAAAAATGATTAAGAATTTAGAGATTCGCAAGATAAGGCGATAGATTCATGATGGGTTCAACCCCTACTCGGATCTTGCCCTGTTGAGAGCTTGATAGCATCATGGTGTCCTTTTTA
>Ga0315915_1001171_pt1 | contig 30989 bp, 14 predicted proteins | sample MpolbnodulesMG_FD_207738 | JGI IMG/M metagenome (GOLD analysis project Ga0315915, IMG submission 207738) | Medicago polymorpha root nodule microbial communities from Los Angeles, California, United States - branched nodules | ecosystem: Host-associated > Plants > Roots > Nodule | place: USA... | reverse complement strand
CCAGCAATACGACAACATTTGCATAAGTCTGACATGAAAGAAAAAACTCAGCATCAATTGCAAAAAAAAAAAAAAAATCAATTTCATAATTAAAATAAGTGTGACAATAAAAAGATACAATTAGAAAGTGTAAATAATCAAATACAGAAGAAGATGAAAATGAAGAAGGGAAAAAAAGACAAAGAAAAGGAGTGTTACGACATCGTTATGCTACCTTGTATCTCTCTATGCGGTGGTGGTTTTAATCGACGATCGCAAACTAAAAGTCTAAAACTAACAATTACTTTCATATAATGTAATTTAACAATGAAGTGAGGGTGAAAAAAAATAGACAAAACCAAAATAAGCATATAGATAAATAATAACCATCAGACTCACATATTTTGCAAAAGACAATATAGGATATTGTGAATTGTTATGCAACCTGAACTTGTAACTCTTCATAATCACACAATGGAACATCTTCAAGCAAGAGAATAAGAGAATAAGGGAGCGCAATTGAAGTAAAAGAGTTCTAATGGCTTACAAAATAATTGTATTTAAATGCATCATAAGAAAACGCATCATAAAAATAGGAAATTACTGTTTTGATAAGTATGAGTGATTACGTTTAAGAGTCAGAGAAAGGAAAGGATGGAAACAATTTTGTTTTGTTTTCAATAAAAATAGGATAATTAGTTTGGAAACGATTTTGTTTTGTTTTCAATAAAAATAGGATAATTAGTTTGAAAATGATTTTGTTTTGTTTTTCATAAAAATAGGATAATTAGCTTAGGTAGGGAAATAGGATAATTTGTTAAGCAACGATTGTATTAATAGGAGCGATCTGTTTTTTCAAAAAAAATAGGAGCGATCTGTTAACAAAATAGGAGCAATCTGTTTTTTCAAAAAAAAAAAGAAGAGGGATTCTTGATATTTAGTTTGGAAATGACTTTGTTTTGTTTTTTAATAAAAGGAAATAATAGGAGTGATCTGCTGTTTTTTTGTTATGGATAAGAATAGGAGGATTTGTTTATTTGTTTAGTAAAGTTAAGGAGAAAAATTAGGAGCGATTTGTTTATTTTGATTTTCATAACAATTAACATTTTGATTAAATTAAATAGGGTTAATATAGTAAATTTAAGCAAAGAAATTAGGTTAAATCTAGGGCAAAATTTTGCTTTCGGGTTAACTTTAAGAAATAAGAGATAGGTAATATGGTAATTAGTTTAGTTTAGGTTTCATAAAAAAATAGGGGACGATTTTCTTTTGTTTTTAATAAAAAATAGGTTTGTTTTGTATTTTAATAAAAGGAAATAATAGGAGGATCTATTTATTTTGCAGATAAATTAGGAGTATTTGTGTATTTTGATGGAGCGATTTGTTTATTTTGATTTCCATAACAATTAAGTAGGGTTATTATAGTAAAATTAAGCAGAGAAATTAGGGTAAATCTAGGGAAAAATATTGCTTACGGGTTAACTTCAAAAAAATAGGAGCGATCTGTTAACAAAATAGGAACGATCTCTTATTTCAAAAAAATAGGAGCGAAAATAGGATTGGATTGGATTTAGGAGTGATCTGTTGTTTTTGATTTCAGAAGCATTTTGATTAAATTAAATAGGGGTAATACAGTAAAATTAATCATTGAAGTTATATTAAATCTAAGGCAACATTTTGCGTTCGGGTTAACTTTAAGGAATAAGAGATTAGTCTCAAATAGAAGTAAATATTTTTTTTTTCTTCTGATTCATTAAATAATTAATGTATTTAATTTATAATATAGATCAAATAAATAACTTATTATTCAATAAATTTATAAGAAAGTTATATTTGATGGAGTATAATCCACAAAATACCCTTCAACATTACATGTTAGGCATCTCCATTCTCCATATTCCTCTCAGGTATCTCCATTCTCCATATTCCTCTCAACTAATTTCAAGAAGTGGTAAGAACATGTCAAGAAACATGGTATCTCCTTTTGAATATTGTTGAGCTTATTGGATCAATTATGAGTTTTTTTTTTATAAGTCAATTAAGATGAATAGATAGTCAAGTTAGAGTCCTTTTTATACTAGTAGAATACAAATACAATGAAACAAAAATAGTAAAGCATGGATAGACGGACAACACGTGTTTGTCTTTTTTGGGTAATAATAATGTAAATTATTAGTAACTGCATAAGTTTGAGTGTTACATATTAGACTAAATCTCACAATGTACCGAATTAAGATTTAAATTTTAACTTTAATGTTACAAAACCTTCAATAACATTAGCTTGGGTAAAGAACATTATTGGAAGTTTTATAATAGAAATGAAATCAAGTAAAAACTAATGTAGTAATGAAATTCAAGTGACATCTAGAAGACTTGAGAAGCTTCACTAATGTAGTAATGTCTATGTTACTCTGTCATAAAGCAAGAGTACGATCCGCTCCTTATTCTCTGGCACTGGCTATTACTTTTGGACCACAAAGGCACTATTTGTATTTTAATTAAAAAAAATAATATTCCTACAATAATTTTATGATAATTTTTTAACAACTTTCTCACACTCAATGATGTTCTTATCTTCCTATTTCCTTTCTTTTCTCTCTCTCTATCTATTGTTTTTGAACAATAAAATAAAGGAAAAAGAAGATTCTCATTAATGCAGTTCTAAGAGTATTGTTTAATAAATTCACTTAAAAAATTGTTTTGAAAATATAAATATAAAATCAAAGCTTTTTTAATGATAAATTTTAATATGTTAATTGTTATATAAGTTTTATCCGTCAATAGTTCAAACAAGTTGAATTATTCAACCCACGGGATTCAAAGTATCTAGTACATCATTGTCTATACATAAGTTTTCTCTTTTGTTTTCTTAAACAATACTCCAATCATTATTATAACCAAAACATCATTCCCTTTTGTATCAGAATTTGTTACTTAACTTTCTCTTGCTGATAGAAAATTGAAAGTATTCCTCTTTTCATAGTTTACATTACTCTGAGTATATACTTTGAGAATTATTCAAAAATAAATACTTTAAGAGAGAGATACCATGGGAACTAATTACAATACCATTTGTTACAATTCCAAATTAATTGCAGCAGTTGATTTGTCAACTCACAACAATGAAAGAATCAAATGTGACAACATCCATGATTCTCAACCAATTTCTTCACTTTCTGATTCTTCAACACCTAGTAACTCCAAGGTAATATAGTATTTATTTTTTATTTTTTTATAGAGATATAATTTTCTTCTTTGAGTTTGAGTATGGATTTAGAATGATAATTGTGTACTGTTTGTTATTCTGTTATGTTGTTGAAGTTGAATTTGATTTTTTGAGGAATTTTTTATTTTGTGTGTGACTTATGGTTATTTTTAATAAAAAATAATAATTATGGCTATTTTAAGAAAAATAACCCAATTTTATCATTTTCTTAGGTATGTAGAGATAAGACTCGAGGATTTTATACTGAGGAGAGTCAGATCACTAGAGGCAGAGGTTGGCTAGACCTTCCGCTCACACCAGTTTTGACTTTTGTTCTAGTCAGGAATTTTGCAATTGGTAGGTGTTATACATAATAGACTCATATATAAGCAAACTTTCTTTTTTCAGATTCAGCTTAGTAACTAACTAGCAATGCATCAAATGCCTTGATTTCAAATTAAAAAAATTCTATTTCTTCATTTGTTAGCATGACCTGTATTGCAAGTTAAGAAACTTTGATTTTCATCTTAATATCTGTTTTGGAATCTTTGGCAAGAGTCTAAAGTCACTTGTTAGCATTTTTCTTAAAGTATTTGGAAGCATTTAATAAAGTGATACTCTTTAATCGTTGTCTTCATCGGACTCATAAGTGAATCCTTGTTAAAGTTATGCAAAGTTGATTAAATGAATAGTAAAAACTAAAAAGTTTTACAAGAAAATGAAAGGTAAGTTTCTGAGGCCTGGAAGTTTCAGCATTGAATGCTACAATGTTAGGACGTGTTCCAGTTTCAGAGTTAGCGGATATTAATATCTTAGTTATTTTTTTATCGCTTACTTCCATGTAGCCGACCCTACTTAGTGGGATAAGACTTGGTTCTTGTTGTTGTATTTGTTAATCGCTTACTTCTTGAATCTGAGTTTGAATTGACATATTACTTTGGTTTTCAATGTTTCACGTGTTAGAATAAAGTGCTGATCATATGCAGCTTTGTGTAATATATAGTAGGCCTTAATAACATATTGTACCATCTTGGTGTAGGGTTATTTTCATAAATATCGAGTATTCATCTTATTTTGTGCAGAATTACAGTTCTCTGGATATTATTGAACCTGCCAAAGTGGCTGTAGAAAACGACCGTAGTGCTGCTGATACTAGCATTTTGTTGATTGATCAAACAATGAAGAAACATACAGACAGTTTGCATCTTGTTCTGGAAGGTGTTTTAGCACGGTTAACTCAGCTAGAAACCAGAACTCACCATCTTGAGAGTTCTATTGATGCTTTGAAGGTATCTGTTGGAAATAATCATGGAATCACCGATGAAAAATTGAGGCTGTTGGAGAATATTCTTTCCGAGGTATTTTATCGATCATGCTCCCTCATGCCCTCAATTTCTAGAACTTTATCAGTCAGATTGTTGGCAACATTTGGTATATCAAATGAATTCATTTGCTTGATGCAAATACTAGCTGTGTCTGTGTCCGTGCTCTCGTGCAACCTATAAAAATTCCCGTAATTTATCATAACAAATATATTATTAATAGTTTAGTATCTTGAATACCTATAAACACTATATTGTCTTAAGTTGTCACTTTGGTTAACCCCTTACATTTGTCGCTAAATGGGTTCTCTCTATAAAATTGCGATATCTTCAACTTCAACATGGCTTCACTAGCAATAAGGCACCGATTTGTGCATGGTGGCTGAGAAAACGGTGGCGATATCAGGATCGTAGCCGGAAGATCTTTCTCTTCCAACAGTTATTATGCCATTCTTTTACATTGTTTTTCCCCACATAATATAGCAACTTTGGTTATGATATTATGATTTGATTTTTGAGCTATGAAACACAGACACTTCTCGAATTAGATGTGTCCCGGACACCGACACATATAATTACACTGAATTATGTGACTTTCTCAAATTATTAACAGTGTCTGTGTCTGTGTCTGTTGTCCGTTTCTGTGCTTCATAGGATTTGAGTCATGTTTCTGCTGCACTTTAATCATAATAACACTAACTTTAATATCGTTATGTTTGCACATGCTACTGCTGGTTTATAATTGCGACTCAATAAGCTTTAGTTCATATTTATTTCTTATAGTTTAGTCTCATATTGGTCCTTCTTTTACTCTTTTGTCTAACATACAAAATATACAGGTGCAAAATGTCCAGGACAAGCAAGATATAATGCAAGCTCAGCTGGAACTGGCAAAACTACAGGTGTCCAAGACAGACCAGCAATCTGAAACTCGAACTAGTGTCATATCAAATCTTGTGCAGCAAGCTTCATCTGTGTCTGCATCTGCTCCCCTGCAGTAAGCGATGGTTCAGGTTCTCCTGGAGCTGGTAACAGGGTTTCTGTCGAAAAAGTTGCTACTATGGGATTCCTTAGAGACCACGTGAGGGCAACGGCTCGAAAGCTGACAGAGAATGGTCAATCAGTTGACCTAAATACAGTGCTGGATAAGCTTATGAATGAAGGTGGTCCGTGATTGCGGCAACAAAGAGGATCTAAACTCATCATCACCAATCCTTCACAAACAAGAAAGGGCATGCAGCAATATGAAATTGTGGTTTGAATTAAAGCAAATAGGTTCAGCAACAGTACAATTATAAATAATGGGAAGGCAACAGGGAAAGAGATATGATTTTGGAATTTGTATGGAAAGGATATTGGGAAGAAGATGAGTTAGGTTATACATAGAAAAATGATTTTTCTTGTTTATGGTTTTTGTTATGAAATTTGAATTTTTTGTTGTCTATGAAGTTCTGGGTTTGTGTATGAATTTTATGAGTTTCTGGGTATTTTCTTGCTGTTGTTGATGATGTTGTACAAACTCTAAGGTTTCTTCTATTAAAACTAATAGAAATGACTAAATGTGTTAACAGAAATAAATTTAAGGGACCAAATTAAAATAAATCAAAATATAGTTAAGAGACCAAAAATGTAATTTAGCCTTTTTTTATACCATTTGAATATTTGAATATTCTGTCTCCTTTTTTTATACCATTTGTTTTTATTTCTTGGATAGTTGCAATTGTTATGCTTTCTTGTGGGTCCAATTAATCACTTTTTGATCTTGTGCTGTATATTTTCAATAAATAAAAGTGGATTTTCAATAAATAAGAGTATCCCCTTGTTTTCTAGTAATTATACTATAAGAGTAGATGGCTAAATTATTTTTACTGAAGCACAAAATTTAGGTACAATTCCTTAGGTACATTTTGTATAGTTCTTGGCTAAAAATACAATTTTTTTGGAGATAACAAACTTTGAGATAATTATGGATTTAAGAAAATCATTGTAAATTTAGTTAAGAACCATACGAAAAACATATCTAAGGAATTATAATTAAGTTTTTTTTTCAAATATAAATACAATGAAATAAAATAGAAAAGCGCCGATAGATAACGACAATACGTGTCTATCTTTTTGCAGGTAATAATAATGTAAATTATTAATAAACGAACGAGTTTGATTGTTATATATTAGACTAAACTCTCACTATACACGAAACTAAGATTCAAACTCTAATTTTAAGAAACGTCTATATATTTAATGTTATAAACCTCCAATAAAATTACCTTGGGGTAAAGAGAATATTGAAAACAAAAGAACATTATTATCACTTGATATTACCGACCAGTCTTTTTTCTTTTAAAACGAAAATTGGAAGTTCTATAATATAAATGAAATCAAGTATCAACAAGAAGATTCAAGTAACATCTAGAAGATTTGAGAAGTTTCACACTAATGTTCACGTCACTCTTTGACTCTTTGTTATTAAGCAAAGTGTACAGTCAACTATATGTACCGCGTATTATTATTGGACCACAAAAACCACCATTTGTATTACCAAGAAATTCACCGTCCACCTGCATATACGTCTCAATCAAATCTAGAGCAATGATTTTGTATAGATTTCATCTATCAAAATTGATATTGGAGAAATCGAACTCCATATTTTAAAAGAAACACACTCAAAAATCTCAAACCAATCATTATACACCGTTTTAAGAATATTGTTTAATAAATTATCTTATAAAATCGTTTTGAAAATATAAAATCGAAGGATTTAGTATATCATTCTCTATACAAAAGTTTTGTCTTTTGTTTTCTTAAATAATAGTCCGATTACTATTATAAACAGAACATTGTTTTTTAAATTTATTGAATAACTTATCTCTCTCTAGGTTATTGACTGGACTGTTAGTATATACTTTGAGAATATACTTGAGAATTATATCTCTCTAATTTATCTCTTCTTCTTCTCAGAGTCTATATAACTATTAACCGTTAGTATATACTTTGAGAATTATTCAAAAGTAAAGTATAGTAGTATATACTTTGAGAGAAATATTATGGGAACTTATTACAATACTATTACTACTACCATTTTGAACGATTCCAAAATATTTGCAGCAAATGATTCTTCAACTCACAACAATGAAAGAATCAAATGTGATAACGACTATCAACCTACTCAACTGAATCCTTCACTCCCTGATTCTTCAGCAAATTGGAATAACTCCAAGGTAGTTCATGTTATTTATTTTATAGAAATACATATTTTTTTCTTTAAGTTTGTGTGTGGATTTAGAATAATAATTATGAAATAATAATTGTGTGCTGTTATTTTATTATGCTTGAAATTGAATTTGATTATTCACATTTTTTTTGTGATTAATTATGGCAACTACTCATAGTTAAGACTTGTTCATAAAATTATGTTATGTGATTTTTATTTTTTTCCTGATTAATTATGGTTATTTTTTAATGAAATAATTATGGCTAGAAAAATAACCTTATTTTGTCTTTTTCTTTAGGTATGTAGAGATAAATTATGGCTATTTTACGAAAAATGGGAGTCAAATCACTAAAGACAGAAGATGTTTAGACCTTCCGCTCACACCAGTTGTGACTTGGGTTCTACTCTGAAATTTTGCAAATTGGCAGGTTATACATAAATTCTATTATAAATCTTCGACGAGGTTGGTGAGAAGGTAATTTGAATTGGAAAATGGTTGATAAGTTTAATGGACTCATATATAAGTAATGATTTTTTTTTGAAGTTCATTGAATAACTGATGTATCTAGTCTATATTATGAACCATATATACATTAATTATTTAGTGTAAAACTACTTTACACAGTACATGCCCTGATAACTCTCAGTTTATTAGAATAAAAATAGATTGTTAAGTTTTGTTTGGTATAATTGGCTTTGAGGTTGTCTCTATTTGATGAAGGTATATGAATGCTTTTTCTGTTGTTGCTTATGTCTTGTTAATTTTAGGAAAATGCTAAAATAGAAAACTTTACTATTTGGTGAGGGTCATTGGGGTAATGGCTAAGGACTCAAAAATAGAAAATTTTACTGAAAAGTACAACATAGTAACTATCAATGCATCAAATGCTTTGATTTCCAATAAAACCTCTCTATTTCCTGATTTGTTAGCATGGCCTATCTTGCAAAGTACAACATTTTATTCATTGGTAACTTAAGAAACTTTATTTTTCATCTTAATATTATCTCTTTCTTAATCTTTAACAAGTGTTTAAAGTCGCTTGTTAGCATTTTTCTAGCATTTAATGAAGTGTATTGCATACTCTATAATCGGTTTCTTCATCGGACTCATGAGTGAAATCCTTGTTAAAGTTATGCAAAGTTCATTAAATGAATAGAAAAAACTAAAAAGTTTTACAAGAAAACGAAAGATAAAATTTACCGAGACCTGAAAGTTTCGGCATTGAATGTTATTTGTTTATCGCGTACTTGAATCTGACTAATGTTTCATATGCAGCTTTGTGTAATATATAGGAGGCGTTAATAATATATTGTACCATCTTGGTGGTAGGGTTATTTTCATAAATATCGAGTATTCATCTTGTTTTGTGCAGAATCACAGTTCTCAGGATACTTTTGAACCTGCAAAAGTGGCTGCAGAAAACGATCGAATTGCTGTTGATGCTACAATTTTGTTAGAGATTCGAACAATGAAGAAACATATGGACAGTTTGCATCTTGTTCTCGAAGGTGTTAGTGCGCAGTTAACAGAGCTAGAAACCAGAATTCTCCATCTTGAGAGTTCTATGGATGATTTGAAGGTATCTGTTGGAAATAATCATGGAATCACTGATGAAAAATCGAGGCCGTTGGCGAATATTCTTTGCGAGGTATTTTATCAATCATGCTCCCTCCTGCAACTTCTAGAAACATTTGGTATATCAAATGAATTCTTTTGCTTGATGCAAATACTAGCTGTGTCTGCATCCGTGCTCTCGTGCAACCTATAAACACTCCCGTAATTTATCGTAATTCTGTAACGGGGAATCAAATTATTAAGAAGTGTTGAACTGAATTTAGCAATTCAGAGTTACATTTGTTTTAACATTAAGACATAGACAATACACCGTTTTGATTTAGAAACCTTACGAAAAAGCAGCAAGGGCTGAATTATTTAATCATCAACCTAAAAGGAACACATTCCATTGTTTTACAAGGTCAACACTTTGAAATTACTCAGGAGTTATCCTAAATGGGTGAAGAAAAAGATTACAGAAAACAATTGTATTACTTGTGAGAAGCAATAACACCAAATTTAATATAGCGATGTTTGTACATGCTAATGTTGGTTTATAATCGTGACTCTTTATCTATAAGCTTTAGTTCATATTTTGCATAGTATACTATAGTCTCATACTGGTTCTTCTTTTACTCTTTTGTTTGACATACAAAATATACAGGTGCAAAATGTCAAGGACAAGCAAGATATACTACAAGCTCAGCTGGAAACTCAAACTAGTGACATATCAAATCTTGTGCAGCAAGCTTCATCTGTGTCTGCATCTGTTCCCATGCAATCTCAACAATATCTTCCTTTGTCTTTTAATCTTCCGCAATCAATTCATGTGGTTTTCTCCGCTATTGCACCTCATCAACACGGTTTACCATCTCCAATTCAACTTCCAAATCAATTCGCTCAGATCCCAAGCCCAACTGTTCCTCAGAGAGATCCATACTTGCCACCACTTGTTCATTCTCAGGACATCCCAAATCAGCAATACCAACTGCCTTTAACTCAGCAGTCACATCCTCAACTAGGGGCACCGCCGCATCAACAATACCAGCAGACCCCTCATTCTCAGTACTCTCAGCCAGCACCTCATCTATCTCAACTGCAATCTGCCATGGGACACAGTCTAGAGGAACCACCTTATGCACCCTCTCAAAATTATCCTCCTAATCTCCGCCATCCACCATCTCAGCCACACAGCAGACCTCAGCCTCCTCAACAGTTCTATGGAGTACCCCCCCAAGGATATGAACCACCATCAAGTATATCTGGTGCAAGTTATTCTTCTGGATATGGTACATTATCTGGGCCTGCTGAGCCAAATCGATATGGCAGGCTGCCTCAGTATGGGACACCGCCTCAAGGATACGAACCACCATCAAGTAGATTTGGTGCTAGTTATTCTTCTAGATATGATACATTATCTGAGATTGCTGAGCCAAATCGATATGGCGGGCCACCTCAGTATGGTGGTAAACAACCACAGCTACATACTGCTTCGGTGGCTTACATCAGTGGAAGTGGTTACCCACAACTCCCAACTGCCCACGTACTCCCACAAGCAATACCTACCGAATCTGCAGTAAGTGTTGGTTCAGGTTCTCCTGGAGCTGGTAACAGGGTTTCTGTTGATCATGTAGTCGAAAAAGTTTCTACTATGGGATTCCTTAGAGACCACGTGAGGGCAATGGTTCGGAAGCTGACAGAGAATATTTTGATTCTTCTCTTTTTATATCATTTGTTCTTATTTCTTGGATAGTTGAAACTGTTATGCTTTCTTTTGGGTCCAATTAATGACTATCTTGTTTTTATGCTGTATATTTTCAATGACCAAAAAAGTTGATTTGGTAAGTAACTCCAAACTTTTCAAATTTCTGCTACACAACTAAATGTTATAAGATTTGGTGGTAAGTTTCTATGTTATCTTTGATTTGGGTTGATACATCATGAGGTTGTTAATAAGTATATTGTGGTTATAATCAAGTAGAAGCATATGTTTTAATGTTGCATATAGTCAGAAAAAATACACATTCAAAAGATTTTGAGTATTTTGAAACGACCGTTCTAAATTGACTATTTACGAATTGTCTGATTTTTATTGAATTGTTTGATCTCGAACAACGAGGTGTTCGAAAAATAAGTAGTAACAAGTAATGTTACTACTTTTAGTAATGTAAATGTAAGTTAATTTGTTGTAGGGATTAGAACTGTGAAAATTAAGAATGTATACATCTTTCCCTAGCAATGATGCAACTAATTTCCATCCATAATAAAATTGTTATCAATATGCATAAGCAAGGTTATTTTGATTGTTTATTACACTGAAAATAGGTGGTTCAGGTACACAGGTGATAAAATGAAGTATACTACCGGATGAATAATTTTTTATGATTTCTTACATGAATAATAAGCTTAAGTAGGGAAAGGATGAAGGAACTAAAATTAAATGAGTTTAAGTTTTTCAGATACGATTCAGTGATTTAAAGGCAGAAAAGTCACGGTGATTTTGTGTCTATCTCTCTTTTATATTACTTTCTCTCTCGTCTTTTTATTATTTCCTTCATCTTTCTCTTTCATAAAACACATGAAATTACACTAAAGTCATCGTGACTTTTCCACCTTAAAGTCACTCAATCCGTTTGGACTTGAATAATTCATACTAGAAGTCTAGAGAATCAACCTCAAGAGGATCATCATAAAGGATGTGTTGGTTCATTAGTATAATGTATAGTCGTTATGATTTATATAATATAGATTAGCACAAATCGTTAGAGATTAGTTAATTGAGTCACTTAGTTAGTTAAAAATTAACATGGTTATATAGTTTACTTGCTAGTCAAGTAACCATAGTTAGGTAAAGCTTTCCATCATGTATATAAGAGCACAGGGATGGAATTTGATATGATGTAGAGTGTGAATCATTGTTGATTACATTGAATAGAGAATAAACATTTTACAATTCAATAACGATTTTTCTCTCTTTTCTCTTTAATCTCATTTTTCTCCCTTCTCTTTCTTTTCACTTAGTTTTCATGATTCACTTGAGTTTTATCACAAATTGGAAGCTCATTCCAACAAATCTCAATCTGTAGCTAGTCATGATTAGCTTTTCCTTATGTATGAATATGCTCAAAATGGTTTACTCAACAACCATTTCTATGATCCTCAAAATATGGGTAAGATCTTGCTTCTAGGGTTAAGTGTTTTTTTTTTTTTTATTAAAAATAAAAAAGTGGATATATCAAATATCAAGTGTGAGTAAAATGTCTAATTGGATGAAAAGTGGATATTGAACATTTTATAAGTGTGAGAACCCATAAACCTAATGTTTAAAGTTTTTGGTAAACGTGTGGTGTCTCTCTCACTTATATGATTATTTAAGGTCTAATGTGATGATCCTCGGCCGCATCATGATTCAACAAAGAATATGAAGTGCTAAACGAGTGTGCGAATTAATGGATATATTGCTGAATAAATTCAATCTATTTATGCTATAAATATATGATTTTTTTTAAAGGGTGAATATTTATGAGTAAATATATTTCTTAATCAAAAGAAATTTCTTAATTAATTGTATTTATAGCTCATAATAAATATTACATGATTAAAAATGAGTGTATTAGACCATCCACAATGGTGGGTGCTTAACCTATTTAGAACCACATTAAATAAGCATCCCTATTGTGGAGTAAAATATATGAGTGCCTATGGAGAATGTTGGCTATGGAAGCACCTTCTCTCTCTTTATTTTTTATTGGTCCTATTTAATAAATCTTAATAAATTAAATAAATTTGTTGAAATGTAATGATATAGAACTATTTGTGGGACCTATTTAATAATTTCTTTTGAGATGTTGGGTTGGAGAAAATTGATGCTTACTGAATGTTACCGTAAAATTAATGATATAGACACATGAACCCATTTAAATACCCAATATGGGGTGCTCTGATGTGGATGGTCTAAATATCTTTACTCATAAATCATCTCCCTATGTCATGACCATGATATGTGTATAAAGATATTTATATTTATACACTCATTTTTAAACGATTTACCATTTTTTTTTTTAGAAATGATATTTGTACAACCAATTTGTTACAACTATCTCTTTCATACTCATATTATGTTTTTATTATCTCTCTTTCTTTTTCTCTCTATTGTTTTTGACCAATGAAAAGAAAGAACAACAAAGTTGTCTCAAAGGTTGTACCAAAATGGTTGTCAAAATATCACTACTCTTTTTTTTTCTTTTCTTTTGGTCAAAAATGATATAGAGAGCAATGGAGAATTGCCATAAAATTATTATACAAAGATAACTTTTCATCACAATTCTATGTGGTTGCAAAAAGTTTATCTCTAATTTATTTTATTTGTTTACGCAAATTTATCTCTAATTTGTTTGAAAAAGTGTCGTAGTAAATACTCAAATTTGGGCTTCAGTTCTTTCTATAAATAATTAAAAGAAAATATGATCCTATTCGATTCTAGACATTTTTTATGGTTCAATTGAATCCCAATAAAAAATAATAACAATTTTTTTTTGAGGTAATAACAAAATTAATTATGAACATATTTATATGGATGGCAAATTAGTTACAACTCAGTACAACAAAAGTTAACAAAACATAAAGGATTATTTGTCCCTAATTGAAAAATGATAAAGATTAGGTTGGTCTTTTTTTTTTTATCGTTGAGTGAATTGGGTCGTGAGAAAATTTCCAGGGGTCAAATTAAGCTATCTAAAAAAAACATGAGATAAATTTATTATGTATTTTATCTAATAAAGATTTAGCAAGATTTCAACAAAAACATCATCATTACTTCAAAAACAAAAACAACATCATGAATGTTTATTATGCATTGAAAAAATAATTTCCATTTGGTGAAAATTACATGATATACACCAACAAAAGGTGGGTTTATTGGTAATTAAATACTAAGAATTAACCTTAAAATTTATAATTTTAATCTAAAATTTTAAACGCAATTTACAGAAAATAGGGATTTAATTTACTGAACCGTATTAATAAAAGAAATTGCAAAAATAATATAAAAACAAAATAATTTTGATTATTATTTTAATGAAACTTCCTTTAAAAAAACTTAATGAAACTTACATAGAATTCTTATTTAATTTTGATTATTATTTTTCGAACAATTTTTTAAGTGTACATTTTATTTCGTGTTGTCTATTATTTTTATGCAAAATTAGAAGTGATTAATATCAATATCAATATGATACATTGACATATCAACAATGCCGACACACTAATGTACCATCGACATCACCTATAAAAAAAATAATGAGGTTAACAACCCACAAAAAGTCTCCTGAGCATAACTCAGTTGGCAGAGATATGCATTATTATATGCATGGGTAGGAGTTTAAACCACGAACACCTCACTTATACACCTTAAAAAAGTGAATTCTAGTCGGTAGACTACTTGAAAAAAAAATATCCACCATAATAAAGTTAACAAAAATGGGAATTCAACAACCCAAATCTACCTCAAAAAAACTTCTTTAGAGCAATGAGGAATGATATCCCACGAAATTAAGCCATCTAAAAATAATTAATGCGTATATTCTTAAAAAAAGTATGTTTTTTAAATGAATGAAATGTTAATAAATTAGTTTGTTATAAATAAATTTTTAAACAACACATCTTCGGAGGAAAGTGAATGATTAGCATATCTCATTTTTTAAGGAGACTACTATATTTATTTACTCTTCTTAATTGTTTTAGTAATCAAAGTAATAAATTAGTTTGTTTTATTAGTTTGTTAATTATAAACCAAGTTGTTTGGGCTCCAGCGGCAAGGAGCTTCTTACAAGGATGTATCTGGAGAATACCGGTTCGATTCTCAGGGGGAACAACGCTTGGCCAGTGCGTATACCTCTACGAATGAGCCGGATTAGTCCACCTTTGGTGGGTCGGAAACCGTGTGAAAGCCAAAAAAAATTATATAAAAATACAAATAGAAAGTTATAAATAAATTTTTTGTGAACAAACTCACATCACCTATTAATAACATACAACGACAAAATACCTACAAATAATATGATAAAATCTAAATCACTAGAATATTCATACTTTAGGATCTACAACGTTGACGCCCAAATCATTGATTAAATATGTAATTTACTGAAGCTGATCTTTCGATAAGAACCAAACAAACACCGCAACAAGACGCAAAATCAAAAAACGCCGCACAAGATGACAAATAACACCACGTCGTACTTGGACGACGAAATCACGAAAAAATACAAGAAAAAACTTGATATATATGAAAAATACTTATTTAGATTGAAAGAAAAGGAAAAAAAAGATGCAGAGTGGGTGATTCTAGGTCAAATAATGACCTAAAACCACTCATCTTGTATGAGTAAAAGTGAATTTATAAATAAAAAAAAAAAGGTTTCTCTAACTAAAAAACTAAAACCACCTGCTTTTTTCCAAATACATTAACTTTTATTTATTCATTTTTCTCTTATAAAAAATAAATAATAACATTCTTAAGAGCTTAAAACAATACATATATATGTATATTCTGTATCACTATCTTATATCGTATAAAGACAAATCCACTATTTTGAACAAAACTATATGTGATGCACTATTTTTTTTTTTTTGAAGTAACAAGTGATGCACTATTGTTTTTGTCAAAAAAAAAGTGATGCAGTATTGTTCGTTTTATATTTACTGCGTTTTAAGTGTCAATTTTTTATTAAATTCAAATTACTTATTACTTATATTTTTCTATAGACTGGTTTAGGGTATGTATACGTAAAACTCGGACAATTTTGATACACATATAATCACTTTTTATTTTTACAGCTAGGACACATTTAATTACCTAAGTTACTGTTTTTATTTTGAACTAGTAATATATAAAGAGGAATAGTGATGATATCGTTTCATCAATCATACACCATCAAACCGGTCAAGACAAAACCATATTACAACAACAATGTCCACTTTGCTCCTCTTCCTTCTTCCCATCTCCAGTGTCCGTGAACAACGGCCAATGGCAGATGCTACAAAAAGGCATTGGGATTGTTGCTATGCACATGCAACTTCTTCACAATGATCGTATTGTCATATTCGATCGTACTGATTTTGATTATTCTAACCTCTCTTTACCAAACGGACAGTGTCGTCATGATCCAGCCGAATTAGTTGTGAAAGATGATTGCACTGCCCACTCTGTTGAGTATGATGTCTTATCAAACACTTTCCGTCCATTATTCGTCAAAACTAATATCTGGTGTTCCTCTGGCTCAGTTAGGCCCGATGGATCACTCGTTCAAACCGGTGGCTACAGCGATGGAAATCGCAACATACGAATCTATAGTCCTTGCCCGACATGTGATTGGAGTGAAATCGATGGCGGACTTGCTGCCGAGAGATGGTATGCCACTAGCCATATCCTCCCTAATGGTAGTCAGATTGTTGTTGGTGGTAGGGGGCAATTCAACTATGAGTTTTATCCCAAAAGCAATGATATCAAAGCAAATTATAATTTACCATTTTTGGCTGAGACCAATGATCCTGAGCAAGAAAATAACTTGTATCCTTTTGTTTTTCTCAATGTCGATGGTAACCTCTTCATCATGGCCAACAATAAATTTATTCTCTTCGATTATACTAAGGTATTGTTGTTTTATTTTATATTATATTTGAAAAATATTAGTTTTTTTGTTTGTTTTTGTTTTTTGATAAAAAAAAATGTATTTTTTTTAATATTGCTCACATCATCCTACAATGACTGGTCCATTATTTCACAAGAGTTTGTGTGAGTGTTGTAAAACCCAAAATAGTAAAAAAAAAATAAAATAGGAAAAGTTAAATATTTGTTATAAATAATTTAAATAAAATTTGCTTATAAAGAAATATATATTTTAAGAGTCCATTGATAACCGATAAACATAGATGATAGCTCAAAATTTGCTATTGACATACAAAACCTTTGTGTAGAAAATGAATATAGATTAGTGTGTTTGTTATGATGTGTCACAAAATATTATTTTCACTATGGTTTTTATTAAATGTAACAAAACACACTACTTTAAATTTAATGGATTTAAAACCATATGTTATTATGTTTTGATTTGTGTACCAAACATTAATAGGGTATGGTGGTGAAAACATTTCCAGAAGTCCCAGGTGGGGATCCTAGGAATTATCCAAGTACTGGTTCTGCTGTTTTATTGCCATTAAAGAATCTACAAGCAAAAAATTTGGAAGCTGAGTTTTTGGTTTGTGGAGGAGCATCAAGAGGGTCTTATTTACAATCAAAAAAGGAAGTGTTTCTTAAAGCATTGAATACATGTGCTAGGATCAAAATAACTGACCCTAATCCACAATGGGACATGGAGACTATGCCATGGCCTAGAGTCATGAGTGACATGGTGATGCTTCCAAATGGTAACATTTTGATAATTAATGGGGCTTCTTCGGGGACATCTGGATGGGAACAAGGTCGTGACCCGGCTCTAACCCCGTTTCTTTACAAAACAAATAATCCAATTGGGTCGAGATTCAAATTGCAAAGATCATCGGAGACGCCTCGAATGTATCATTCCACTGTTGTTTTGGTTCGTGATGGGAGGGTTTTGGTTGGTGGTAGTAACCCTCATTTGGGTTACAATTTCACAAATGTTTTGTTTCCAACCGAGCTTAGCATTGAGGCATATTCACCTTCATATCTTAGCGATCGTTTCTCAAATTATCGTCCGAAAATTATGTCTCTTGATTCTAAGACTCAAATGGAATTAAAGTATGGTCAGAACTTGGAGCTTCAATTTCAAGTGAACAGAACATTAAAATACTTGAATTTAGTACATGTCACAAAGTTGTTGCCGCCTTTTAATACACATTCATTCTCAATGAATCAAAGGTTGTTGGTGTTGGACTCAAATAAAGTGAATCGTGTGAACGAAACAACATATCAAATTGAAGTTACCGTGCCGAATTCACCTATTCTTGCACCTCCAGGTTTTTATCTACTATTTGTGGTCAACGCACAAATTCCTAGCGAGGGTATTTGGGTACATATACTTTGATTTTCTTATGATAATAAATGATAAACTACTTGTTTATCATGGGTAGCATTATGGTTTTTTTTTCCTGGTTTCTTCTAGGTTTTCTCTACCAATGTAAATTGTATTTGAGATATTGTCGAACATGAAATGTGGGCAATTCAAAATTTAAACTTTGGTTTATCATATTGTGAGAGTCTTGTATTTGATATTTGTTTTTTGTTATTGTTGTTTTAGTTTTACTCAAGATATGTGTTATTTATTTGGAGGAAAAAAAACTATTTAATATAACGAAGTGTTATTAATTAAGAATGATAACACTATTATTTTTTGAATGAAGATTAATCTTGGTTTGACAAATGTATATAATGAAACGACGAATAATATCATAGTGACTATCGTTATGACAAACATATTAAAGGAACACTTTTTTTGTCATGTGACCTAATGGTTAGAAATTAATTTCTTAAAATTAGTAAATGAAGAATATGAAGAAGTTTGAAGTCCGATCCTTATTTCTCACAAATGTCTCTAACAAATTTTCTACATTCATGGGGATGGTACACCAATTTTTTTATTTTTTTTATCAACAACGGAATACCATCTTTAATACACATACATCAAGTAACTGAGTTAATATGGGAATAACTTATCATGTCTACAACTATATTATCCAACATTCATCAAACTTAAATATTTTTTACTATGTTAATAATGTCTCAATCGTTCTATTGAAAGAAAGAAAAAACGCAATCGCTTTATATTAGGAAAGTTAATTCTCCTTAGGACAAAACTTACCTACAGTACCATATGTACTGTTTTTGTTGTTCCCAATTAGAACAAAACACATGTACCATTTACTAACTCCATTTTAACACCGTTTAATTTCCGTTTTGTGTTTTTTAGCTGCCCCACTTCTCCATCTCAGTGTCAACTAACTCCCTTCCCTTTTCTCACAACGTTTGTGATTTACTTAGTTGGCGTTAGGGTCACGGATGTCGGTTTTGAAACTGTTGAGAATAAGTTTTTGTTGGCAGTTTATTTGTTGTCAATGGCGAATCCGGTCTAGAGTGGTTCTTGAACCAGGGAATGACAGAGTGTTTCGGGGACATGATTTGTCGGGTCATTGTTTAAAGAATCAGTTCGATGTAGATTTAATTGTTTTTTCTCACATGGTCGTGGGTTGGAATCCGTTGTGAAATCCACCGGTTTCTGATGGCTTACCTCCCAATTCATGTCGCAGCACCGCCAACAATTGTCAACCGGATTTCCTGTTAAATAAGAGTAGTTCCCTTCTGGGAAGGAACACATTGATTGAAAAAGTGAATAATAAAGAATGCACTGGCCAAAACTTGTGTTGCCATCGGAATTGGTGGTGAACTACAACATCAGGGTCGTATGTTGTTGGAGTACATGGTGGGGTTGTAGATAGTTTTAGTTGCTTTGATTTAGGGGTTGATGAGAAAGAACACAAGAGCCACTTAAAAGTTTAATGTTCAATGGAAGCATTCTACGATCAATGAATGCTTTGTGTGACATCCACCGTGAAATAAAGTCTTGCAATGGCTGCCGTTAAACAAAGGAAAGCGATGACGTTAAATTTGTGTTAAGAAAGTACACATGTCTTTGTTTAATTGCAAACAGTAAAAACAGTACCTAGGGTACTGTAGGTAAGTTTTGTCCTTCTCCTTAATACACATAAGAATTAGATTGTTATTCGTTTTTTTTGTTATCGATTGTTATTCGTTTTCGTGTGAGTAACTAGTCTCGCACCAAATATTTTATGGATTAAATTTATGATACATAGCAAAAGTGACCAAATATTAAATACTTTAAGATTTTGGGTAAGAATTTGGTGTCGCAATCCGTTGGTGATATCATACATTAGTATGTTGTTGCCCTTGACCCTTCTCGGTGCTATCCAACCATCGATATCCTTTTTTCCAACGGTCATAGTTATAGTAGGCTGAGAGACTTACTTGACAATTAAGCTAGATAGTAATTTTTTTATTTATTTGTCAAAAAAAGTAATTTTTTATTTATTAAGGGTGCGTTTGTTTCATCTTTAAAAAAAATTTGAAACTATTTATGTTCGTTAATGATCCATAAAAATCATTTTTCTTATAAAAATGAATTTTAACTTGTTCATATGTTGTCTCTTTGTTTTTGAAAAAAAATATATTTTGAATAAACTAATCCTAATAGTTTTTTATTTGAGTCAATTTTTTTTTTTTATAAAATAATATTTTTATAACCCTAAACAAACACTTCAAAACGACAAAGTGACTCTTTTTTATAAAAACATGAAACAAACGGACCTTAAACAAAACACAAATGATGGTATTGAAAATCAAGCAGTGCCTGCATTTGCTTTGCTTTGGTCCACTAGTATAAATTAATGGATGTATAATTTGATGATAGTTGTATGTATTTTATTTTAAGAAAATGTTAACTTGTACTTTTAAAGAATAAGTTAATGAGTTAAATATAGAAATTTTTGTTGGAATTCGTGAATTAATTTTTTAACTTTTAATTAATTAAATACACAAATCTTAAAGAAACATTTCTATTTTTAGGTTGTAAGTTAATGAGTTAAATATAGAAATTTTTGTTGGAATTCGTGAATTAATTTTTTAACTTTTAATTAATTGAATACACAAATCTTAAAGAAAAATTTCTATTTTTAGGTTGCTTAACGTATTTCTTTATAGCATAAATTAGCATCACCCTTTATTTTATATTTGAATACATTTCAAATTTTAGTAAGAGTTGGCACAAGATGCAAACATACAAATCAACTTTGCTTTTGATGGGTGTGTTAATATCTAGTTTTCACTATTGCATTAGAAGCCTATAAAAAGGCATCCTTGTAGCATGTTTTGATATAGATCAATTTAAGAACTATATATAATTAAAAATCTTCCTATTCTCTCTCGTAGCATGTGTGTATATGAATTTTGAGTTAAAGGGTTGACTGAAAACAAATTCTTTCGACCTCTGTCTCTCTTTGATGGATATGTACGTGCGAGTTTATTTGTGACAAAAACATGTCGCACAAATACTATAATTGTATCAAAGTAGGTTAGGATATGCAAGTGTCAGTGCCAAAAATAGTTTACGTCCGTTAGGAACAAGAGAGTTTTCATTGTGTAAAAAATTGTTGAGTATATTTTGAGAGAGGTGTGACAACTAATTACAGTATAGTTTGGTCCGTTTCTGAATTAAATGTGGAATTAGATTTTGGTTACTCAGAATTTTTGACGATAGCAAATGTAAAAAGTCACAATATTTGTAGCTCTTGGATTCTCGATTACAACGAGGGGTTGATGAAGTCATTCGAAGAAAGGACTAGTTGGCACTATCAAGAGTTCGTTAAGGAATTGAGTACTTAATTTTTGGCAAAATATAAAATGTTGAGAATGCTAAATAAGAGTGAGACATATTGAAGTTTTGTTACATAAAGGAGTAGCTAATGGTAAAAAAAAAATTATAATTGCAATCATTGTGTAGAGAATATGAAAGGCATGAGATTTTCATTTCTGAAACCATAGAACAATATTTTCTCTGTGTTATAAATCTTGTCAATAACATGAGGATGTATGGAAAAGATAATCTGGAAAACAAAGGCGGTGGAGAAAATTCCTCACATATGTATGTCAATGAAGTTTGACAATGTGGTGACTACAATAATTGAGTCCTATGACACAAACACCTTGTTAGTAGTTGGGTAGCATGAAATTATTAGAAGTCATTTCAACAAAATATTGTAAAAAACCGAAAAAAGTAAAAGAAGAAGCTTTGAACAGTCATGTGAACCTCAACAACAAAGTTGAATCCAGTCAAATTGGAGAAGGTAAATGTCATAATTTTAATAATGGTGGATGGGGAAATCTCCAGGTAGAGATCGAGATTAGAGGAAGATGGTGTGACAACTTCAACTAATGGAGAGACAACAATTCAATACCATTCAATTAAGGAAGAGGTGAAAACAATTTTGTGCCTACCAACTACGGTAGAGGAAGAGGTAACACAATCAAGAGAGAAAAAAATTATAGTTGTTTTCATCGTTGAAAATTTGGGCATAAAACAATCAATCACACATATAGAACTCTGAAAAATGTTGTAGAGAGTTCATATCAAAATACTAGTAAGTCTTATGAGAATACACAAAGTTTATTTTTAGCAAGCAATGTTTTTTTTCAAAAGAAGAAAATCTTTGATACTAAATGTAGGAATCATATATGTTGGAAAAAAGGAATTAGTATTTTCTCTCGATGAAAAAACAAAGGTTTGTCATAAAATTTGGAAACAATACAGGTATTTCAATCTTGGAGAAATGCTAAAATGAAATACTTGTATTGGTGGATCTCAAATTTATTGGTGATGTTTTCTATGTTCATGGTCTTCATCACATTCTCTTGAGTATGAGATAACTGTAAGAGAAAGGTTACATTATGTACAACGGTATTGCACGTGGATTGGCAAAAACTCAGATTCATCACAAATGTTAAGATGACCTAATCCATTAACATGAAAAAATTCCTTGCTCGAGTTCTCACAAATGCATATTCATACGTCTAGCTTCTCCTAGAAGTTAGGGTTGTTGTGACTTTTATCTTTTGTCTCAAGACAAGATGTAAGATTCCAAAACCTTCCAAAATCCGTCCCCTCGTTCGTTCATGTTTCTCACACACATAGACACTCTCTCTCTATATATATGTATAATTTTTTCTCAATATTAGTAAAGATTTCCTCCCAAGACTAGTCCTAACCTCTTGCAAATGTTTGTAATTTTTGTTTAAAATATTCAAGGGTTAGATCGATTCTTGTCACAACGGTTGACTAGAAAACTGTCAGATTCACATTAAGTTACACCAATTTCTTTGTATATCTAGTCTTTTAGCTCAACCAAGCTGGATATGCGACCAAACTCTTCTTGAGACGTTGATATCGACCATCACACGAGCCCAATCTGATCGACTAATTCAAGTTTTAAAACATTGTTATCCAACTCTTATACTGCTCTCGTAAAACAACATACACTTTTTGTATTTCTCATATATTTTCTCTACCGCAAGTAATTATATTTAAGTTGTATCAAATATAGAGCGTAGATACCTCTCATGATCGAGATTTGGCCATCAAATTTAATACTAGACTATCTTATCAGTGAATATTAATAATTTCTTTCGAATTAGTTTAGATATTTTCAGAGCATATTATACAACGACTTTCCATCTTGAATTTTGTCCAAAATGTTTAACGATATTATTATTTTAATGATATTATTATTATGCATATAAATCACATGTTTCTGCATATAATTGTGGATATTAATCTTTTTCAATGATATATAAAAACACATGAATTTAGTATGGTAAAAAAACTTGGGATAAAAAAATGAAATGAAAGAAAATAAATTATATTTCATATTCATTTTGATTAAAGGGTATTGCTTCCTTTCTTCCAACCCATTTCTCTTCTTCTCCGTACTTTCACGGCAACCACTTTCCGTTCAATTGCCGTCCGCCACCGTCAACTCTCATCGCCGCCGCAGCCGCTTTCCACTCCTCCTCCTATCCTAAGGTTCGAACGATTTTTCATAGATTTTCCGAATTTTCACTTATCCTAATTCAAAATCAACGAATTCAAATTGCTTTCGCTTTCATTTTCAGTTAATTTCTGTATTCTGAAATCAATTTACGATTTCGTTGATTTTCATTCACACTATAGTTGTTGTTGTTGTTTGATGATTTTGTGAAAGATGAGAAAAATTGAACGAAAGTTACGAAATAACGTTTTCGTTTCTAACTGAAGATTTTTTTAGGGTTTACAATAATCAGAGAGAGTTTTAGAGAGAGATAGATATCTTTCTAATTAAGCTATTAAGTTTTGTTAATTAGTTTTTTTTCCTTTCTAATTTGGTAAATTAATTGCGATTAAATTGTTGCGTGTATGTGATTTTGATTGGTGAATTTTGCGTTGTTTGGTGTGGAATGTGTTTAGCTTAAAGTATTACGTAGCACCGACATTACTGATCAAAGGTTTGTCTGGTGTTGTCCGACACTGACACATGTGATTACCTTCAAATAATTCATTTTATCAAATTATTACAGGTGTCGATGTGTCAGTGTCGTGTCCGATGTCCATGTGTGTCAGTGCTTCATAGTTGATTAGTGTTTTTGGTAAATTAACTGTAATTAAATTAGTGTGTTTGTGATTTTGATTGGTGAATTTTGAGCTGTTGAGGTATTTGGTGTGAAATGTGTTCAGTGTAGAGTACTCTGTAGCACCTCGACATGTCTGATCAAAGGTGTGTCCGGTGTCTGACACGTGTCGGTGTCTGACACGTGTCGGTATCACTGACACGACACTGATACATGTGATTACGTTCAAATAATTCATTTTCTCATTATTACCAGTGTCAGTGTCGTGTCCGTGTTTGTGTCAGTTGTTTATAGTTAGAACTCAGAGTGGCATTGTTCTAGATGATTTTGAATGATAGGAGATTTTTTGTCATTTAATGGGTAAACAACCGTTTTGGTCCGTAAATGCATGAGGCGTTGTCACTATCTTCCAGGAATGTATCGAAATGGCAAACACATTCACAAGTGTCTAATTTATTAGTCACTTTGGTCCTCAAATTTGTTTTAAGGTAGTCAATATAGTCCTCAAATGTGTTTTCCGTTGGTCAATTTAGTCCATAAAATTACTAACAAAAGAGGTTCTAGGGATATTTTGCAATTTTGATACATTTAGAGACTACAGTGACAACACCTCATACTTTTGAAGACCAAAATGGTTGTTTGCTCTTTATTCAATGCTTGCTTCTAATATGTGTTGTATTGTTAGGAATTCGGAGTCAGCTGAGTGTTTTTTATATGTTGCATCGCTGGCTGCTATTAATTGCATTTGTCGTCGAGTCATTTATGATCTTTGGATAATTTCCTTGTTAGTCGTTGATTGACGAGACCGGGACGATTTGGTGATAGGTGATTACGATTTACAAGTAATTGTGGGTTTATTGTTTTACCTTGCACGGAATATCGCGTAGTTCCCATGTTTCTCGGAAACTGTTGTGAGTCATCGATTAGCCTTGGATGTTTCATAAAAAGCTTGGATGATTTTCTTGTTAGGGACAGATTGGTGTTTGGTGATTATGATTTACGAGTAATTGTGGGTTTATTTTCTTACCTTACACGGATATTGCGTAGTTCATATGTTTATGGGAAACCATAGTGACAAGCAAAATTCTAATTTCATCGATTAGTGAGCATAGTAAACATATCTCACTCACAACAGTTGGATGGAAGATTGTGATTCGCAGTTGAGGCTGCATCATTTGATGTTTGTTTAATGGGTTCTGGAAATTCAAAATATTCTTCATCGCAACTTTTCTCCAATTTGTAGATTGAGATTTGCTTGGCAGTGTCAAATGTTTATTCTGACTTAGTGTAAGGATAGATGACTAGGAAACTCACCAAATTAAAAGCATACTTAAATTAATGCATATATAATTAGTCAGTGCCCTTGGGCCTTGTCCATCTACTATGGGAAAGATTGTTAATCTTTTATGTTTAGAGTATGGCATCAAATTATCTTATATTTAATCTCCTGTAATTTTTTTTATCGATGTAGGTCCATTTGTATTTCTGGAATTATTCTAAACAACATTAAGCTGGCTTGTCAATCCTAGTCGGGGAAGAAGATACCATAAAGATTTCGTTCATAAATGGAGCTGAAAGCTTCATCTCCAAAGCCAGAGTCTGTTGTGCCATCTGATTGTGCCAGTGATCCTGAAGAAACGGAAGTGAGTGATGACGACGACGATGATCGGAATCATAAGCATCGGAAGAAGGAAGATCGTTCTCAATCATTGGAGAGAGATGTTTCAGATCCTGTAATTAACAGGCCATTCAAAAAGCGTCACAAAAATTTTGGGAATCGTCATCCGTTCAGAGAAAATGAATCGATGGCCTTCGAAACACTGAGAACTTACAATGATGCCACCACAGATAAAGATTTTTACTCCAAGTTTGACAGAAGGCGCACTGGGATGACTTCAGGTCCTCGAATGCCTTTTGATATGAATCAAAGAATACGGCCAAACCATATATTTGCCGGAGATCCTGGTGCTGGTAGGGGAAGAGGCAGGGAATCCGGTTTTTGGAATCAACGTGAATCCAGGTTCAGCTCAATTGATGTTGCTTCACAAATGGTTCAGCAGGGACCCATTCATCCAGCCCTTTATACTGGACGAGGGTTACCAAATATATCAAATGCACAGAATGCGTCTTGGAATACATTCGGTTTACTTCCAGCAGTACCCAATGGTGGCTTAGACATGCTTCATCCAATGGGTTTACAAGGAACACTCAGACCACCCATTAATTCATCTTTAAATGTGAATATTCCTCGCCAACGATGCAGAGATTTTGAAGAACGTGGATTTTGCCTTAGAGGGGACATGTGTCCTATGGAACATGGTGTAAATCGAATTGTCGTTGAAGATGTTCAGGTACCTTTTTTTCTTGAACATGTTTGTTTTTTCTTGAGATAATAGCAAATATCCATATTTTTAAAGTAAAATTAATATTGAAAGAAAAATATTTTACTTGATTTGACAGTTATAGATATGCGCAATTTACATACAGAAGACTTTTCAAACTGTAAAAATATATAAAAGTAAATTGTGTGAATGAAGACATATCGTCATTTGTCTCCAATTTGACATTGTTAAAATATAATAATTAAATCTTATAGTATATAAAGCAATGCTAAGGACAGTCACATTAACACTCTCCATTATACACTCTCTCACATACAGGGCCACTTGTCCCACAACACACTTTTCTTAAATCTCGGTTACTTGTTTACGGGCTCTACAACAGAATAGTGGAACAATTTTCGAGATTCTGATAATTAAAAGGAAAACACTAATGATTTCTTGAACCTGTTCAACCAGTTACCCATATATGAGAGAGTGTTGTGGGCCACATGACCCTGTATGTGAGAGTGTCTAATGGAGAGTGTAAAAGTGACTGTCCTTAGCATTGCTCATTGTATGTATTATGTTAGGGTATCTTGGTGTATCTCTTAGGGTTAGTTTTTAATTATAGTGTATCTCAGGATAAGTTTTCATATTACCTATTATTATTATATAATTATTTGTTTCCTTGAGTGGTTAAGCCTCATATTTTAGCTTTTGCTCGATAGTTAAGCTTTGGTAACTTCTTCCTTATGTGATGGTTAAGCATATTTGCTTTTGTTAAGTGGTAAAGCCTTCAGTTATTGGCTTATAGCTACTTCTTAATGTTTAAGCTTTGATATTTTTGCTTCTGTCTTGAGTAATTGAGGCTCATTTTTACCTTCTTTCCTGATGGTTAAGCTTTGGTACCTCTTCCTTATGTGGTGGTTAAATGTATTCATTTTGGTTTAGTGGTTAAGCTTTGAGTTGTGGCTTTTGTTAAGCTGCCTTTATGCCTTTGATGTTCTTGTTTCTGCGAAACGGTTAAGCCTTGAGTTATTACTTTTCTTAGCGGTTAAGTTTTGCTCACCTGTTTTAGACACTCGGTGATAGTACCCAAATTGGGTTTCTTGATTATTTTGGAGCAAGTGTTGTGGCAATGCTACAAAAAGATCTTAGGTTGAAGACCTCTAAAATTATTCACTTGAGGGGGAGTGTTAGATTATGACAAATATCTTATATCATCTTTATATTATGTAAAGAGTGTCGTGCCGTATCTCCTGGGATTAGTTGTGCCTACTTTGGGCGTACTGTTAATAACTAGCCTCATCGACGACCTTTTAGTTGTATGTTGGATAGAGTTTTTATTAAATGACACGTTCTTTATAATTATTCTCCTCCCTGTTGTCTGTTTGTTGGCATTGCTCTCAGAAAATTAGATATTTATTTTTCTTTATGAGCCAACAAGGAACTTCGTATTTTTGTATGGGAAATGCTAACAAGTGCCCTTGGGGCATTGTTTAAGTAACCAAAAGTAGTAATTTTTGTATAGAAACTTGTGTACTTATTACGTTTATATGTGTTTGACTTGTGTTTTCAAGATAAAATTTCTTATAATGGATTCCTTAAACAATTCCCTTAGGGCACTTGTTAGCATAACCCTTTTTGTATTTATTTTGTAATAGAATAGTCTAAATGCTGGATTTTAACCAGCCAACAAGGAATTAAATCCAATGTTCTGGAGATGACAATGTTATGATACACGAGTGGACACATAAGACAATATTGAATTAGGATTAAAAGTATTAAGAAAAAGTTGCGGTAGCACCAATTGAAGAAAAGGTGATAGAGATTAGGCTATTTGAAGGTAGCACCAATATTGAAGAAAAAGTTGCGGTAGCACCAATTGATGGTTAAGCCCTGGCAAGGAGGGTTATTTGGATGGAGGATAGCCAAATCGTAAGAGTTAAGAGAGAGATCAAGGACAACTATAAATCAAATCATTAAGAGGGATTTAAATTTGAATGGTCTGTCATTAGAAGTTGCTTATGTTGTAGAACATTATGGTGTTGTTGGATAGCTGATTCGGCTGAGTTGTCCTAAGCTTTTGTTGTTTCTTCACATGATACTATTGGTTTTTTGTATCACAAACTTGTTTTTGATAAAAGCTTCAAATGTTCAATATGTATTTATTACATGTTGTCATGATCTTAATTTGTACTGACCAATATTTGTTGATTTATAGTTAAACTAGCTAATTAATTTGTTTTTTCATAATTCAGAGTCTTTCACAGTTCAACCTTCCTGTTTCGCTTACAAGTGCACACCTAACTGGAGCACCTACTGGATCTGGATCAGGATCACTGCATTCAGTAAATAATTCAACTGCTTCAATGAACAGCAAATGTAAACCTGGAATAATTTCCAAGTCCATAGTCAGTGATGTTGGTTTGTCGATGGATGGTGCATATCCCGGTCCTGGTTGCACAAGTGGAGCTGATCTTTATGATCCAGATCAACCACTGTGGAATGATAGGGGTCTGGAATCTTCAAAGCTCGATGATGCTGAGCCTATGTCTAGTGATGCGCCAGATAGTGTTTGTCCAGTTGAAGCTACCAGAACTTCTGTCAGTTTACAGGGTGCCAGTTCATCTGTCTGGGGCAGAATTGGTGGTTCAAAAAATAGATTTGACACGAAAGAAAAATCTAACCCTACATTGAGTTCTTTTCATTTTCCGGATAATCAATCAAAGGAAGATGATGATGAATTAGTAGGTTGTCACAGTGCTTCCAGTCAAGGTAAGCAAATCATAGCAGATGATGCCATCCCAAGAGCCTTTGAAGCATCTTTGAAGGCACAGATTGATATGCGTAACATACGTAAACCATCACAGAAGGCACTGCGTACTCTATTTGTAAATGGGATACCTCATAAAAGTAACAGGAGGGATGCTCTTCTTGCTCATTTTAAGAAGTTTGGGGAAGTTATTGACATTTATATTCCAATGAACAGTGAACGAGCTTTTGTCCAATTCTCCAAGAGGGAAGAGGCTGAGGCTGCTCTAAGGGCACCTGATGCTGTAATGGGCAATCGTTTCATCAAGCTGTGGTGGGCTAATCGTGATTGTATCCCTAGCGAAAATACTACTAGTAGTAGTGGGAATGGTGCAATTGTAACTCCCCGTGGGCAACCCACTTTTGTTCCATCTCATCCAGTTGCCACTGATAGGAGAAAAGATATCCATCAACCCGATGCTTCAAGGACTACATTTGAAGAATCATCACCTTCTGATCCATCTAAGCTGGTAATTGCAGATGCACCCAAGGTTCCACCTCCTTTGCAGAGGAAGCTTGAAAACTTGGAGCATCTAAAGGAACAACTGCGTAAGAAGCAGGAAATGCTGGACCAAAAGCGTAACGAGTTCAAGCGCCAGTTGAACAAACTTGAGAAACAAGTAAAACCTAATTGCTTATTTTTCTTTAATTGTAGTTGATGATACATTGGTTTAGTGATTCATGATATTTGGGATTTATAGTGCGTTTTTCTTTGACCAAGTAATGTGATAAGTTTAGTGTCAGGTAACAGAACAATATGTATCAATTAGTGCATATGCTGCCTTTTTTAAGTTCAAGTAATAACATGGTGTTCATAGTTTATCCTCTGCATAACTATATTAAAATAAAACAGAAGTCTTCTTCTCATCATATTAACTCTAATTATTCACAGGCGACAGGACCCAAGGGGGAAGCTGTTACTGAGCAACCTGCCAAGAGACCCAAAACGAGCACGGCGTCTGATGTTGCCAAACTGGCTTCTCCTCAATCGTCTGATGCTGATATTGGTATGTCATCTTCACAAGCAGAGCCAGCAGTGGATAAAAATAAACAGTTGGCCAATTCTGTTTTCCAAAGTCCCAAACCAAGTACACCAAGGAAACCACATGAACCTGCAGGATTGAAGCAGTCGATTCAACCATTAGTGCCTGTAAATAGATACAAGTTGGATAATCGTCCCACCGCATTCAGAATCATTCCACCTTTGCCAGTCGGTCTAGCAAATGTAAGTCTTTATCTCTGCCTTATGTGTTTGTACTTACTGAAGGATAGTTTTGCACTGGCTCCGCATGTGAGAATAGTAGGCATTTGGATTAAAAAAAATGTCTACGTGTGTGTGTGTGGGGGGTGGGGGGGGGGGGGGGATAAGGTTTTAAT
>Ga0315915_1001170_pt1 | contig 30994 bp, 14 predicted proteins | sample MpolbnodulesMG_FD_207738 | JGI IMG/M metagenome (GOLD analysis project Ga0315915, IMG submission 207738) | Medicago polymorpha root nodule microbial communities from Los Angeles, California, United States - branched nodules | ecosystem: Host-associated > Plants > Roots > Nodule | place: USA... | reverse complement strand
CTCTAATAGTGCGGCTTTTTTATTTTACCTTTGAAATAAATTGTTTTGTTTGTAGTTTAACCCTTATTTATTTAATTAAATAAATACATTTTGAAATATAAAAAAGTAGTAAGTTTTTGTGAAATAGTTTTTAAAATGAAATTTTATTTTATGAAGCAATTAGTTGAAGAAGGAATTTAAACGGCTGAGATGATGTTACTGGCATCGAAAGCGAGGGTGTAAGTAAGTGTAGAGGAGCAGGTCCCCAACACAAATATATACTCCGCTGAAGAAAACGAAAACCCTAGCGCCCACTGACTGCATCTTGAGAATTGAGAGAAATGGCGAAGTCGAAGAATCACACCGCTCACAACCAGTCTTACAAAGCTCACAAGAATGGCATCAAGAAGCCAAAGAGGCATCGTCACACTTCAACCAAAGGGGTATGTTATGTATTCATCATTCTTCTCTCTCTGATTCTGATTCTTCATTTTAATTATTTGATTGATTACTGTTGTAGATGGATCCAAAGTTTTTGAGGAACCAGAGGTACGCAAGGAAGCATAACAAGAAAAATGGTGAAGAAATTGCAGAAGAACAAGAGTAAAGTTTCAATCAATCTCTAATGTAATGGGTCTTTTTGTATTTTGCATCTTAGACTTCTGATTCATATTTAAAATCTATGTTTGAAAGTATTTTGATGGATTATTATTTAATTATGAGAAAATGCACTGCTCTGTTGGTTAGTTAGCAATTTTTGAACCTGGATTCAGAATATCAATTCTGCTGTTTATGATGTTGATTGTGGTTAGATTTAGTCTTTGCCGAAACATAAATTGATTTAGTTTGGATTGGAGGAAAAAGATTATGATTCTCTTTTAGTACATTTTTCGAGTTCTTTCAAATTGGGGTCTTAATTCCAACAGAGTTTGATTCATATATTGAGATTACATGTTTGATTCTTATCACAGTTTAACATATTACTAGTAACCATCATAAATAAATAATGAAAGCGGACCTTCATTTTGAACCGTCATTAATCAGAATTTATAGCCGGGATTAACACTACTATATGTAGTTGAAGGCATATTTCAGGGATTTTTTTCAAAGCCTTTTTGAATGAATTTATGATGTAAATTATGATGTTACTGTGAAAAGAGTTACCCGTGAAGTCAACGCATCTCCACTCGTATTTTGAATTCCCCTCGTAACGAATTGATCAATCAACCAAATATTTGCAATGCATAATATAAAAACGAATTGATCAGTCAACCAAATGTTTGCAATGTATAAATTTTGTTACATTTTAGTATCAATTTTTGAAAGTTTGAAACAATTATTTCCAAGTTTAATGTATATAATTCGTGCGTAGCCAAGGACGCAAGTTCTTAGATTTTTCCTGTTCCTCGTCGTCGTTATTTGCTATGTCCAATACAGGCGCCACCCACATCATCCCATCACCTTTAGTGCCTATGCCTAGAGGTGTGGCTTTCCTCATCATCATTATATCCAAGCAGACAATTGCTTACACACAATTGTCAATGACTTCATCCACGGTGCCTCCTATTTTTGACGCATTTTAGCCCTAAGATATGTATCTGGACTGATACAAACTGAAACTTTATGTCAATTGGTTCTATGTCACACTTCCAAGTTTTGGAAAATCCATGGCTTCATGGATGAGATCTGCTGCATAACTGGGTATAAATGACCTGAATGTGTTTCTAATGCTATAGCATTAGATGCTTCATGGATGAGATCTGCTGCATGCAAACCAAAAATATGAACTCCTAGAATCTCTCCATTGTCAGGTCTGTATATCAACTGCACAAAAGTGTATATGACAGTTAGCAATGTCAGGCATAAAAGAGCAGATCAACTAATGCATGCAGATAAAAATGGATAAGAGTGTAGAGCAACTGTCATGATCGAATAATTTTGGTACTGCCAAAGTAATTCTTTTAGTACAGAATTCATCAAAAACGTTTAACACTTTCATAAGCCGCGTCAGAATAGCATTGACGGAGGAAGATATAAAAAGATAACCTTGGCAAGTTCCTCCCCTTCATTTTCTGCTAGGGCTTTCGTGTTAGCTTTAAAACTCGTTTTAGCAACACTAACGTCAAATCCCTCCTTTTCACCTTTCTCCCTTGCTTGAGGCTGCAAATTTTAAGTTCGGTCATAACACATAACAACTTCAACTGAAGGACAACGGGCAGTAATTTTATTGTATGAATAACATAGTTTCAAAGAGGTAGCAGGGCTGAAAAACGAAGAGTGCCAACCACACATATGAAAGAGAACTGGTTCATTACAATTCTCATTGCAGTGAAAGTTTTGATATACCTCTGTCAATCCAACCATGCTGGTCTCTTTCCGTGACTTGTTCAACCACTGTCGGAAACTTTTTAATGAGTAATACTGAAGCAAAAAAAGAAAAGCGGAAACAATTTAATTATAACTAGTTTAATTTTAGTAATTTGATTTTCTATTGTACCCAAAAAAACTAGTAACATTTCTAATTACTCCCTTTGAGCTTAGTGGAACAACATAAGTTATACCAATAGCAGGAGCTGGTTTGGTTTTTGGAGCATCATGGTTATTAACTGCATTATTAGTCCTAATATACTCATAAGAAAAAGTGCTTATTTGTACCAAAATAAACCTCACATAAGAGACCAGACAACATTTAGGAGCTGGCCTTGCAGGACATTCAGTTGAAGGACATCACATATCATATTGTTACAATTAATCATCTGTCATTATGCAAAATCAACAGATTGACCCTCATACCACCTCTAATAATAAATTGTTGTATTGAAAGTGAAGATTTATAGTATCTTACTCAAACAATGGGGTGTCTAAAAGGTACAAGTCTTCAAACCGTTCAAAGGTGATTTGTACCCTTGCTTTTGATATATTTCATGATAGTTCTATAAGAGTCAAATTAAAAAAAAATAAAACACAGAAATATGAAGTTGACTTTACTAGCATTTTAAAAATTTCACACGTCATTTTGTTGTTAAAGAAAGCAGTACGCTATGAAGGTGTGACATGTGTGGTTGACTTGCCCAGATTTGTTTAAGGCAAGAATTTTGTCCAAACACAAATGTCAACTTTTTCTTTTTGTTGCGACGCGTCCTTCCGAAAATACCTGTTATAGTCGACCATGCTTGATAAATATGTTATTAAATTTGTTTGCCTTTGATTACATGGTAAACGTTTGAAAACATTTAACTAATTTGTATGTACTAGATAATCTTATTCGAGACGTGTCGAACATGGTATCAATACACATCTAAAGATACATTAGATTATGCTTCATGTTTTGACATTAGTATGTCCTTTTTCTTTTGCCTTCATATTTTTAGTCATTTTAAATACCTCTATAAAGATCGGGACTGGGGTTTTGAAATCCATTGGTTTAGACTTTTTAGCTTCATGTATTACTCATTAACACATATGTTTTGCTTAAAAGAAAAACTCATAGATTCTCTCAACAGAAAGCAATCTTTTTTTTTTATATTACATAAAGTAATCTTATTTGAAACAGGGTTCAATGTTAAATATTGACACTTCTCTCAAACAAAATTTGAATTTCAAAGTTCCATAGTACAAAGTAGTACTTGCTGTTGTTGATATGTTCGTATTTTGAATGCTCCTCATGAGAAATGGAAGTTTGAAAAGGAGAAAGACAATATTGCTATCAGAACCTTATCAACGTGCCAAGTTCATTAGGCATGATCTTAAAGTTAACTTCACTTTGCAATTGTGACAAAGTCTTTGTACCTCTATAAAAAGATTAACGAAGATACATGTAAAAACTGTACCAATTTCCCCAATCAGAACAATACTTAGCATTTTTCTAATTTTATTTCAATTCATTATGTTGAGGCCAAATCCACAATTGAATCACAACTCAATCAAATGAACTACACCGGGACAATCCCCATTATCAAACATGACTCTTTGCAGCGAATCGTGAATAAGCCAAATTACTTGTGTCCCGCGTAGGTAACTTGGTTGGTGAACTAAGGGATATTGAAGGAGATTTAAGAACGAGGTTTCAAGTTTGATCATGGAAACTAAGATTTTCCATGAACAGGTATTAGGAACTAAGTCATAAGCTATAAACTCATACATATTACCCACTGACGTGCCTCTGAATTAAGGACAAAACCATGAGTGCTAACACCTGACCTGAAACAGACAATACCTCATTAAAAAATGGCGCAGTAGACTTGAGATCAGAACAAACACTAACTTCATTTAGGCGATCAACTGTTACTTTCCCTAACATGGCTAGTGATTCCCATATATGTGTAGTTTATTTTAACTGTAAACTGATAACTAAAGTCAGTAAGTTACTTCTTTTTAATAAGATATTTTAGTTCCTTAAATGACCTCTAACATTCTGTTATTAGAATTTACTTGGATGTTACACATGTTGATTTATAATGTCCTTCTTTCATAGGTCTCCCAAAGAGGATCCTTTCTTGGAAGAGCTGGTGAGAAAGCAGTGGAAACAAAATTACATAAAAAAAATTGGAATGTAATATTTACATTGTACCTGTTGTGGATTTATGTTGCTTATATTTGTGAAACAAATTTTGTCTCAAAATGATTCAGATGAGACAAATTATTTCCTTTTTTGAGGGAGATGCCACATGTCCCAAAAAAGGGGTCATAATCGCAACTTTTTGTAAAGATAAGGGGTCAAAAAGCTTATTTCTCTTAAATTATTAGAAGATTAAATTTCTTTTCAGGGCTGCAGTCGTTTCTTAACGTCTCGCAACTCTGCGAATCATAGAGTTATATCTCTTAACAGTCGGATTCATGGCAAACCAATTGGTCGTAGGGAGTGTTACCTCATCTATAGTGTAAAGGGCGTAACAACACTCCTTTTGGGGCTTGACCACGAGACTTAACATGCAACAGTTACTAGGTTCAGGTGCCCGCCTGTTCCACGCGAGGGTATTAGGGTCTCCAGGCACCTATTTCCATATGACAAGAGTCTTACCAAGAACTTAGTGCTTAGCTATAACTTCCTATAGCTTTCGGGCTCTTCTAAGTTCAAGTTAACGTTCAAGTAGTCTCTCTTGATCCTTTCACTAGTGTTGTGTTTAAAGAAAAATTCATATCTAACAAACATTTTCCACTCCCATACTCGTTAAGGATTAGAGAGCTATACCATTAGAAATAAAGATGATCATAATTTATTTCTAAAGGTTTTGCGTTAAAACAGTTTAGAGCAAAGCTCAACGCTACAACTTTATATATCGCAAGTAAATAAATAAATCATAACCTCACCATGTCTAAACCACAAGAAGGGGTTTAGCTCATGGTGAGCTGAACCATGGAAATGAAAATAAATGATAACATAGAAAACTAAATTGATAGATTAAATATAGTTAGTACAAGATTACAATTCTAGAAGGAGAGTGGTGAGCCAACACATTACCAAATAATCTAACTCTAAGAACTCTAGAATCTAGCCACCATGCTCATCTACGAAGAAGATGAGATGGAATGAGATCTCTTAAGCTGCTAACCCCAGCCGTAATGACGCAGTACGGAAGCGTAGGGTTAGCAATCGCTAAACCTAGATGGAAAAGAACAAGTTTGCAAGCGACAAACTTGTGAAAATAGGGTTGCAAGCTACAAACCTATCAAATAAGGGTTTCCGGAATCCACCAGAATTGAGAGAAAAGTCTCGAATATTATTAATGAATAAAAGTGTGCCTCTCAGGCTACATAAGTTATGCTTATATAGTGAAAGAAATAACAAACCCGTGGGCCAAAATAAAATAAAACGTAATAATAATAGAGAATTCTAGAAAATTACTAAGATTTGGTTGAATAATAAATACTATAAAATTACTAAGAAAATCCTCCTGCATCACGTAACCTGGCCCCTCCAATTCTAAGATGAATTTTCAGACCCTTAGCACTAATCCATAGGTGTCCTTTTATAGTATAAGGTCACTCATTACAAGTTGTACCCTTTGGTCATTTTACATGGGTTGTCCTTATCCATCTGTCCTTATCTAATTCTACCTACTCCTTCTCGCATTCTTTTATAATTCATAGGATTTCAATCATTGGGGACAACTCATATTCTTCCTAATTAAGCAATGGTCAGACTGGACCCACGTGATCGTACTATGTATGACCCGACTAGGGATTTAGGATGCAACAACTTTCTAAATCTTTCGCGAAACAACCTTCGTCCATGCTGCAACTTACCACATCTCTATAGTCATTCCTTAACCTACATCATCAAACATCATAAACAAGCATTACTAATTCTTAAGGGTTAATAAATACTAAAAACAACTAAAACTATAAAAAAAAAAAAAAATCCTAAAATAGGCATTAGATGTTTAAGACATTGCAATCACTTAATTACTTGTCCATTATGGGGGCTAAGTGCAACGCGATAACCAACTTATTTGTCGGTTATCACTTGTTTCAAACCATATAATGATTTAAGAAGTTTACAAACTTTATTTTCTTGACCAGAAACTACACATCTTTCAGAATGTAAAATGTTGTTTTTACATTCATTTGATGAATAACAAGTTTACAAATAGAAGCAAGAGCTATTAAACCACAAATTGATGAAAATTTGGTCACAATATCAAATGTATCAAAATAATCAACAAAAAAAAATTGAGAAAAACATTTTGCTACTAATCTTGCTTTGTATTTTTGAATGGAACCATCAGGAAAATATTATTTCTTAAAAATCCATTTGCAACCGGTTGGTTTTGCTCCTTTAGGTAAATCAACCAAAATCCATGTATGGTTTTTAGAAATTGAATCCATTTCAACTTTAATAGCTTCTTTCCAAAGTTTTGCATCAGAGAAAGAAATTGCTTAAGAAAAAGCTTGAGGTTCATTTTCAACAAGATAAGTATAAAAATCACTTCCAAACGATGTCTCTTTTCTTTGTCTTCTACTTCTTCTTAAATTATCATATGAGTTTACATCTTCTTTATTCAAATAAGGTTTATCACTAACACTTTCAAGTTTCAAAGGAAAAACATTTTCCAAAAATTTCACATTTTTAGTTTCAATAGTAGTGTTACAAGAAAGCACATCACTTTTGAGAACAAGAAATCTATATGCAGCACTATGATCAACATATCCAATAAATAAACAATTGAAGAATTTAGAATCTATTTTCCTTTTCTTAGAATTAGGTAACATAATTTTAGCTAACATCATAGGGTGTTTTTCCAGTAAATCTACGTAGAATTCTGTTTTGTAAAAAACATGTAGTTAACATGTAGTTAAAAGTCTTTTTTTTCTTTCTGCCACTCAATTTGATTCAGGAGAATAAGGGGGAGTTACTTTATGAGTTATACCTTATTTTTCACAAACATCATTAAAAGTAATATACTCTCATCCTCTATCAGGTCTAACCCTTTTGATTTTTCTACTCAATTGATTTTCTATCTCAACTTTGTATAAAAGAAACTTATCAAATGCTTCATCTTTATGTTTCAATAAATAAACTTTGGTGTATTTAGAAAAATCATCTATAAAAGATATAATATTTATTACCTCCTCTAGAGATAATTTGCTTTAAATCTCCTAAATCAGTATGAATTAAACTAAGAAGATCAGATTTATGTTGCACAAATATATATTTCTTCTTAGTCAATTTTGATTCTAAACAAATATCACATTTACCAAATTGCTTATTATTTAAAGTAATCATGCCAAGACTTTTCAATTTATTAACATAAGAAGAATTAACTTGTCATAATCTAGCATGCCATATATCATATGAATCAATCAAGTAAACAAAAGATGAAGTTTTATAATTCGTAATTTTAGAAATATTAAGTATAAAGAGTCCTTGATCAAAATAACCTTTTTTCACAAATATATTTTTCTTTGTCATTATAATCTTGTCAGATTCAAATGACACATTAACCCCATTCTTTGCCAATAATGACACTGAAATTAAATTTATTAGTGTAACTGTGGTTACCTATGAAAGATAAAAAGGAAAATTGATTATCATAATCATAATCTTAGTACGTGTTTGGTTACACGGTGAGTTGCGCGTTCATTCCTTAAAAAGTGATTTTTCTGTGTTTGGTTATCCTCCACCTCTCTACCGTCATCGCACGTTTTCCTTTTCAGATTCGATTTTAGGTGAAGCTCCAATTCCTAACTTCTTGAAATCGATTCTCTCTACCGCACATATGGAGTCAATCAATTTCCCCTTTTTCCCTGTACATACCAGTGGAAAAGGTTTGATACAGAGGGTTCAAAAACGGTTGTTCCTGAGTTTGAGGTTCTCTTTTGAAGTGATCCTTTTCTTTCTTTTTTTTGTGGGTTTTGCAATGATATTGTGCATACTCCATAGCAGCAGTAGGTAGATGTAGATTGGCCGCATGTTGAAGATGAACATGTCAACAATGGGATAAGGCAGGAAACAGGGAGAGATACAGTGCATGTGACTCAATAAGTGGGGTTTTAATCTAAACCTTTGATTTTAATCAAAGACAATAATATGCACTCATTCTGGCATCTATATATGACACATATGTTAAACCCATTTTAATCATTTAACCACTCTAAATCAATTTTGATCCAAAATATCCAAACAACATATTTCATACAAATCACTTTTATAATTAAAGTACTATACATAAATCAATTTACATTGAACTCACTTTTATGTAAAAACAATTCTGCAAAATCAATTCAACTAGAATCAATTATAACCACCGCATAACCAAACACACGCTTAGCCTTAATTTTATCTTAGTACTGTGTAAATTTTAAACTTCTTTTAGGCATAATATTTGACTTTTATCCAAAAAAAAGATTTTACAATGTTTTACTTTCTTCATAAGTTGTTACTTTTAGCGGGGTTAGTTCTTTAATGGTTTTCTTATCTGCTCTCAACTACACTGTATTTATTATTGTTGTCTTTTTCCCATAATTAAGTGTCATCCAATGTTGACTCTCATTAAGTTGTGTGTGTGAGCGTGTGTACCATTACCGTCCAAATTTTATGAAAATATTTTTATTTTAAATTAGGATCATGTTAACGAACACCCCAAAACATTTGTTAAAGAAACAAATATATTAAAAAATAATATTTTTTAGACTTTCTAAATGTTGACTACACAAGTCCAAAATAGTATTCTCTCAAAAAAAAAATCCAAATAGTATTTTTTTTTTTTTTTAGACTTTATATAATTGACATGGTTCAATTTTAGGCAACTATTATATCCTATTAACTTTTTGCTGAATATTGATATGGTTCAATTTTGACTATTATAATTGTATGCCTTTTGCTAAAAAAACCCTTAAAATATTCAGCTAATGTAATTGTCTATAGCATGTGAAAGGTTGATTTAAGGCCTATGTTACGCTATCACATGTTATCACAACACTTTTAGTATATAGTATTAAAAACCATTGTTCAGGACAAAAATCATTAATGTGAGACTATGTTAGGCTATCACACTATACAATTGCTACCTATGTTTCAAATCGAATGTATTTCTTTCAATTGTAACTTTGTCAACCATGCAATTCATTTTACCTACAACCATTTTAAATTCATTTTAGGTTGAATTACAATATATGGTACAAGTTTATTTGTTTTCTTTGGCCTTTATTATATCCTTTTTCAAAGAATTAGCTTATAAATTATTATTTGACTCTGAATTAAATCTAACAAATTTAAGAATAAAAGTGTAAATGTGATGTTGGTTCATACAAATTTTCATGTAACTGAATTGCTCTAAGAAAATAAAGTAGGTATTCATTGATTCATTTGATACACTGAAAGTATACAAATAAATTTCTAACAGATTAATAGCTATGGTATTATAATTTTTTTATAAAGCATAGAGTTTTATATTATAAATAGAGTTTAATGGAGCTGTTATTAACAAAAAATAAATAAATGGAGCTGCGATATCAATTTTTTTAAGTTTTAGCACATCATTATACACTCTTATTAATTAAAATATTTGATCCATAGTGGACTTGAAAACAATGGCTGAAGTTGATAGAATGTAAAATAGGAGGGCTTCTACTCTTAGGAGGGGTGTGTATTTGTAAAGACTTAAAACTTAAGTTAGTGAAGGTTTTATGAGTGTCTAGATATTTTAAGTAAAAGTGAGAGTGTACCTTTCTCCATTTCTTCGATTTGGAGAGATAAAGACACATAAAATTGAGTCAATATTCTCTCCATTTATAATTGTCTCCATTTTCTCAATTTGGAGAGATAAAGACAAAAAAAAATCTTGAAAAAAGTAGAAAGTAATTAATAATGATGAGACTCATTTAATTAAAATATTCACTATTTTTTTTGTGTGTTTATCTGTATTCAAATTGTATCCTCTATTTATTTTGACAAATAGAGAGGATCTTAACTCCATAAAATCTTAAAAAAAGTAAAAGATAATTTATGATAGTGGGATTCACTTAGTGGTAGAACTCACATCCTATTTTTTGTGTGTATCACTTTCTAGATGACATTCTCCATTTATGAATCTATTTATTTTCATAAATGGAGAGGATCTTTACTCACCTTTCACCAAGGATTAGAGACCTCTTAAAAATTTAAAGTTGATGTGTAAATGGAGGGGAAAATTGTTAGCTCTTAGTAAATTATTAGAAGTGAGGGGAAAATGTTAATTTTCACAAATCGATCCGAAAACCTCCTTAAATCTTCTTCAACATCCCTCAATTCATCAAGCGAGCTACCTATGCATGACACAAATAATTTGGTGTTATTCACAATTCGCTGCAAGAGTTATGATTTGATCGCGAGGATTGTCTCGATGTAGTTCATTTGATTGAAATGTGATTCAATTGCATATTTGACTTCAACGCATTCCGCAATAAATACATTAACATGTTAATTGATTGTATTAAAAGTAGAAAGCGACCTAGCATTGTTCTAATTGGGGAATTTGGTAATGTTTTATGTTGTATCTTCGTTAATCTTTTATAGATGTACAAAGACTTTGTCCCAAATCACAAATGTCAAGTGAAGTTAACTTTAAGATCATACCAAATGAACTTGGCACACGTTGATCATGTTCTAATAGCAATATTGTCTTTCTTCTTTTCAAACTGGCATTTCTCACGAGGAGCATTCAAAATACGAACATATCAACAACAACAAGTACTATTTTGTTCTTTGAAACTTTAGAATTCAAACTTAGGTTGAGAAAAGTGTCAACATATAACTTCCAATAATGTCTTGAATAAGATTACTTAATGCAATATAAAAAAACAAGAGATCAAAAAAATAAGATTATTTTCTCTTGAGAGAATCTATGAGATTTTTTTAAACAAAACATTGTCAATTGTTTTATATAAAAAAAAAAATACAAGATGAAGCTAAAAAGCATAAACTAGTGGATTCCAAGCCCCCTGTCACGGTCTTTATAGAGTATTCTTTAGAACGACCAAAAAATATGAAATCAAACGAAAAAGATATACAAGTATTTGTTAAAGATGAAGCATGCCATGATCACAAGAGAAAAATTAATTAAATGTTTTTTTTTAATATATAGCGTCTCATAACAATCGTCAAAAGATGAACCATGAGTTAAAGTATCTCTTTAATAACAAATTAAAATGATGTGTGAAATTTTTAAAATGCTAAAATACAACTTCATATTTTTGTTTTTAATTTTTTTTTTAATTTGACTCTTAGAGATATAATTTATTGTTTTTAATAAAATCTGGGCAAGCCAACCATACATGTCACCACTTTATATTATTTTCCAAAAGTATGTGAGTGCACCCTGTGTGTATTCTTAGATCAACTATGAAAAAGAGATGCAAGTCTTATTCAAAATCAACTTTTACATGGTCACAATTCCAAACTAAAAGTATTTGGGGTATACATACACAAAATGAAAAAAATTAAAAGAAAAATAAATTAGTCACATCATTTTCTATTATTATCTTTAAATTTTTCATATATATTTTGTTTATGTTATGTTTGTGACCAACTTAGATTTTCTAATCAATATGCTCATATTTTGTACTTATCTGTAACATACTTATGCATGAGAAACAAATAAATATATTCTGAAATATACCAACTACTTTAACATTAAATCAGTTTAAAAAGGTAATGGACCAACTACTTAAATTCTTTTTTCTTAGGTATCATTAAATGTTACTGAAACCTTTTCCATCCTTTTTTTAATATATTCCTAATCAATATTTTTTGTAGGAGCCTGCTGGGCTTTTGCGGCTGTGGCTGCAATAGAAACCCTTGTGAGAATGACTGATGGCCATCTAATCTCACTCTCTCCTCAAGAACTAATTGACTGCGCTGCTGACCAAGTTAATGGGTGTGAGAGTGGTTTCCTTTATTCAGCTTTTGGCATGTTCACTCTCCGAAGCCTATTCTGATGATAAAGTGTTTGTAAATTGGATGTTGAAGCATGGTCACACCTTCAATATAAATTATTTGAATACACTCACACAATAAAATATCTTTTTATTTTCGTAATAATACCCTCAAAAATATATACCCAGTTTATATACTATGTTACCTTAAAATACACATCTCTTAGCATTAAACAATGCAAGGCAATATTGGAGATGGGACAACTTCTCCTTTTTAGATAAGAATTTACCATTAATAATATTTGACTTTTATTCAAAAAAGAGAGTATAGTAATAATTTTACAGTGTTTAACTTTCTTTATAAGTTGTTATTATTTTTAGCGGGGTTGGTTCTTTAATGATTTTCTTATCTGCTCTCAGCTACACGAGTGGATATCATCTCCATTTGCTATAATAAATGACAATGTTCATTACTATAGTTTTGGTGTAAATACATGATATAAATGCATATATTTTTAAAAAATATGACATTAATTGGACATTTATACACCAAAATTATAGCAATGGATATTGTCATTTATTGTAGCAAAAAGATCTCAACTCTAACTACCCTGTACTTGTTATTGTTGTCTTTTTCCCATAATTAAGTGTCATTGAATGTTGACTAAAATAAATTATGAAAATGAGTTTTAATCCAATTAAAAAAAAGGACAAACCTTTATTGATCAAATAGTTATCTAACATTAATTAAATTAAATTGAATAGTTAGCAAAGTCTTCCTATAGCACACAAATGAGAACAGGGCACTTGCTTTTATATAGACCCAACCCCTCTTAAGCTATGAAAATATCTCTTGTTCTCCTCTCTTCCCTCTTTTCGTGAAAAAAATATATAAGTTAAAAAAGACCGTAAATTTCGTATTTTAAACAATCATTGTACATCTATTTAATTTATTTCAATGCCAGAAATGTATAAATATTAACATGTTCACTCTTGATTATATTGTCCATACATACAAATTAATTAATATTTATCAAGAACGGAAATTAGTTCACTCTCTACAATTATCTAACCTTAGTTAACGTGGAAAGTTAACAAAGTCTTAATATAATTAATTTGATTAGTGTAATATTTGAAGTAGAATGGTTGTAAATTTATTGGACAAGTAACTCGACTAAAATAAAATTTTAAATTGAAATTTCATCTAATTAGAAGAATGGACAAACCTTTGTTGATCAAAGGGCTATTTAACCCTAATTAACTTGTATAGTCAACAAAGTCTTGCTATAGTTAATTTTATTTGTATAATACTCAAAGTGAAATGATTATAAACCTAATTAACAAGTAATTTGACTAAAATAAATTATTAAAATGATTTTTTTATCCAATTAAAATAAATTATTAACATGAATTAGGGTTATCTAACCATAGTTATAACATGGATAGTTAGTCAAGATAGTTAATTTGATTAGTGTCATATTTAAGTAAAATGATTATTGACCTAATTTACAAGTAACTTGACTAAAATAAATTATTAAAATGAGTTTTTATCTAATTAGAAGAAAGGACAAATCTTTGTTGATTAAAGAGTTATCTAACATTAATTAAATTGTGTAGTTAGCAAAGTTTTCCTATAATACACAAAAAATGAGAGCAAGACACTTGCTTTTATATAGACCCAACCCTTCTTTGGCTTTGAAATGAAATGTCTCTTGTTCTCCTTTCTTTTTGTGAAAAAAAAATATAAGTTAAAATAGACAGTAAATTTTTTATTTTAAATAATCATTGCACATCTATTTAATTTATTTTGATGCGAGAAATGTTTAAATTCTAACATGTTCACTCTTAGATTTTTTGTCCATACATACATATTAATATTTATCAAGAACGATAATTAGTTCACTCTCTAGGGTTATCTAACCTTAGTTAACTTGGAAAGTTAACAAAGTTTTACTATAGTTAATTTGACTAAAATAAAATTTTAAATTGAGATTTCATCAAATTAGAAGAAGGGACAACCTTTATTGACCAAAGGGCTATTTAACCTTAATTAACTTGGATTGTTAGTAAAGTCTTACTATCATTCATATTATTTGTGTAATACTCAACATAGAATAATTATAGACTTAATTATCGTAACCTTTTTTTTTTAAAGAAAATTAACAAGTAATTTGACTAAAAAGGAGAACTTGTCACATCTCCAATATTGCCCTGTATTTTTTTTTAATGAAAATCAAGGTTGCATTTGTTGCTTCCTGAATGAGATTATCAAGGTTTGTGGAACTGAAATCAAGATGACCTATAAGAAAAAGTGCTTCTTCTCACAGATTTTCCTCTTCGGGATCACTTGGGTATAGTAACAATAATAATTCCTAGAATTATATCTCAATTTTATTGGCCTCATGTGAATAAGAATACATATAAAGCACACCACATAATATACAAGTTACTTCATGATATGTCAAAGTCTATTAATTCATAAAGAGACAAGGTAATGTCTTGGTAGCATTTGTTTATGCAACAAAGTACAACTCTCACTTCGTATCAACAAAAAGAAATGTACCACTCTAACTATGAGTACTGCCTATCGCCATTTAAATTTTAAAGGTGGTTTGTACCATTGCTTTTGATATGAAGGTGTGACATGTGTGGTTGGCTTGCACAACACATATATTTTGTCCAAATACAAAGGCCAACTTTTTCTTTTTGTTGTTTCCTTACGAAAATACCTGTTATAGACGACCATGTTTAATAAATAAATTTTAAAAAATTGCATTTGATTACATAGTAATCGATTGAAAGCATTTAACTAATTTGTATGTCTTCGTCGAGTAGTTTTCTCTTTTTTCTTTTTGTCATATGTTCTCCATGCTAAAAAGATAATCTTATTTAAAACGTGTATAACACAATATTTCTTTCGTCGTACAATTGAATATTGATTTGTGACATTGTGGGAGTCTAATTCTTTCCACCAACCACACTCATTCATGTAGTTGTATCTATTAAGTCTTTTTAATTTTATACAACTTTAGAAATACATTAGCTTATGTTTCATCTTCTGATAATTGAACATTGGTTCGTGATGTTTAAGAGTCTAACCCTCTAAATGAAGTAAGCTGACTGGGATACTGTCGAATGTTCAATGTGAACATTACTATTACTTTCAGTTAAAATTCGATTGTTTATTCGTCATATTGTGGGAGACTAACTCATTCCGTTAGTTGTGGAAGAGCGTCAATATTAATATTTTTTAATAGACATATAGATACCAATTGGTATCACAACTGTGCATTCTCTACTCAAATTGCAATCAATTTTTTTTATAGAATAACAATTTAAAATAAATAATCCTATTAATTTCTAAGTAATTTAATGAAATGTCTATTAAAAAATTAAATTTTATTCAATAATTAGCCAGCTGCACTGCACGCATATTATACGAGAATAATTTTATGGAAGAATGAATATCAACAAAAATATTGTAATTGAATCACATTTCATTCAAATGAACTATAATAAAACATTGGGACATTCTTGTGATCGAATCATAACTCTCGAGTAAAGATCCTATTCATTTATAAAAATAAATGAAAGATGCCATAAATATTGGATCGTGAGGGGAGCTTACTAACAACAAATCCTAATTATTTGCAACGAATCCTGGATAACACAAAATTACTACCAATGAAATAACCATTTTGATCTCGATTGTCATTAGTACATCAACTATAAAATTTTAATCTTTAGTGAAAGGTACGTTCTCATTTCTAGTTAAAATACCTAGACTCTCATAAAACCCTCACTAACTTAAGTGTTAGAGTCGTTGCATATACACTCCCCTTTTAAGAGTAGAAGCCCTCCTCTAATGTATCTAATCAACTTCCACAGTCGTCTCCAAGTCCACCATGGATCAACATTTTTAATTAATTAAAGTATATACGGATGTGCTAAAACTTATAAAATTGATATCACAACTCCATTAATTTTGTTGTTGTTAAATAGCTTAGTGACTAGAAATTCACCTTGTGTTAAGTAGTCTATTGACTATAAATGCATTTCGTAAAGATAAATAGGTGGGATTTTTGGGTTCGAACTCCGACCCTTATATATACTATGCAATGTTCCTGAGCCAAGCTCGTGGGTTCGGTATCATTTTTTTTTTTTTTGGAGGGTCGATATCATATTTTGATTACCTCACTTAAATTATATTGAATAAATATGTGGATCATGTGTAGCAAAACATGAAATGATAATGGCCTAAAACAAACAAACAAAGGAATGGGTCCAGACCATAGTAGGAAGAAGGCGGCACCCACCATTTTCACGTTTTTTTGTTTCATTTACTTAGTCCAAGTCAGTGGCATATGTATGTATTATTAAACAGTCGTCGTCGTTTCCTTTAATTTATATTGTCGTTTTGGTAGTCTAGTCAATTAACACAACGTCGTCGTGCTTCTTGCCACGAAACTTCTATCTATTCCCTTCATTTCAATTCCATTTGCGCGTCTCTTTTTATAATTTATTTAGATTTCAAATTTGGGTCTCATGGGGACAAATTAGTCTTTCACTTGTTAATTTGTCTCCTATGTGAAAATGAAAATGTTATAGTTTTATTTTTATTAAAGACTAAATTGATCTGCAACAAAATTATGAATGATTAAATTAAATGTTTATCATAGATTTAAAAATCTATCATCGATATTATGATCCTTGAAAACACTCGTAAGTCCATGATCCAATTCATCTAAATTTGATGACACTTTTTATAAATTTGTTTAAAATTTTTAACTGTCTTTATTTATATGATCATATGAGATGATTCTCCTCTTGCAATCAATCAACGTACATGTAAGGTACATTAGATAGATGAACCCTCATTTTTATTGATATTTTCTTCAAACGTAAGACTCAAAGATTTGACCACTTATTTAAACGGTCAAGTCCCTTCCCACTTAAACGAATTCATGTTTTTTTTTTTCTTTCAATAATAAGTTAGTATATTTGGAATATTCAACCAATCGAATATCCTTGATATGCTTGCCATTCCCATTTAGTCAAACTCATTCGTAATTTCCCAGTCACTCCCCCATTTATCTTTTATTTATTTATCTCGTCCAATTAATGTGACTCCTATTTCAAATATAATCCTCGTGTTCAATAATTCTTCACTAAATTTCCGTTTTGGACTTTGATGCTATTCTCTTCTAAACACTAAGCAGGTACACACATACATACATGCTCCCAACTCCTTCAACATTTTTGTTCTAAATTCATATCATAAGATATGCATGTCAACGTGTTATTTCTTTCATCTCAACCAAATTCAGTTGGTCTTTACTTTTTTTCTAGACTTAAAATTGTTATAAAGTCACTATAATATACTATTACGAAATTGTGCAGGTTTTGAATATTTTTACAAAAATGGGATCGGTTTGTTCAGCTGGTAAGGCAGAGAAAAATATAAACGATGAGAAGGAAGTGTCTGTGGGAAAACTTAACAAGTTAAAGAGCTTTATAAACATAAATGGAAATTGTTATTCAAACTCAAAGGTTAGTACTGATCGTCGTAAAAACCAGAAGAAGCGAAATTCTGGATTATTTTCGAGGGAGTTCAAAGTAGTCGACGATACCACCAATCTCAATGTAACAGGGAAAAAACAGGTAATTCCCTCTCGTTAAGATGTTGAACCATATACATATACTTTGTTTGACTTTTTTTTCCTTATATTCGAGAACGGATCCTAAAATGAAATACACAATAAGGATTTATTAACTATATATGTCATGTTTGTGGTCTAATGAACAAGGTATATGGGTTTAAAGAAGTTCCAGTAATATCATACTTGACATGATAGTTAGTTATGATTTGAACTTCGAAGTCTGTGTAGAAAGTATTTAGATGGTGTATGCTTACTTTTTTCCTTTGTAAGTGGTATAATAATGTTGCATTAAGAATGAAATTCTGAGGTAATCAGAAACAATCTTGTAATGGATAAAGGGTTGCTTTAAAATTTAATGATTTTGTCTCTATAACTCTATTCTGATACACCAAAAAGTCTTACAATATTTGAGAATCGAAACTAAGGACGATTACAAACACGTACTCTCCTCAACCCACTGAAGTACAAATCTATGAGGGCTCACACAAGATTCAAAATGGACAATACTTCAGAAATGCGGTGCATTTGACTTGAGGTCAGAATATGGGCACTGTCTGTGAGAGCGAGGGTCTAAGCCACATATGAGCGCTAACAAACTCTTTAGTCCCTTAGCCTCGACTAGTGATAACTATTCCGTTACAACAAAAAGTGACACATAGCTTCCAAGTTTAGGCTAAGGGTGGTTTATAACAACCTATGAGGCACAAAACCATGAGAGTTTACGCTAGACGCTTTACCCGAAGCAGATAATAAAGAAGTTGCAGCGGACTTGAAGTCGGTGCAAACTCTAACTTCAAGTAGGCAATCAACTGTTTCTTCCCCTAATATGACTAGTGACCCCCCTGCTGCCTATATTTACTGCAAACTGTATCGTTAAAGTAAATTAGTTGCTTCTTTAATCTTTAATTTGAGTTTCTTAAATGACCTCTCACATTCAGTAATTGGAATTTTTGCAATGTTTCACATTTTGATTTATGCTGTCTTTCTTTTATAGGCCTCCCAAAGAGCGTCTTTTCTGGGAAGAGCTAGTGAGAAAGCAGTGGAAGTTCTCGACACACTAGGAAGTAGCATCCCCAAATTAAGCATCAGTGATGGTTTTATCACTGGCATGATTCCTAGCAAGAATAAAATATCTATGTTGGCATTTGAAGTAGCCAATACAATTACTAGAGGTTCAATTTTGTTTCATTCATTGTCAGAAGAAAACATTCAGTTACTTAAAAATGAGATTTTACAATCAGAAGGAGTGAAAAATCTGGTTTCTACTGATACAAAGGAGTTGATAAGTTTTGTTGAGGCTGATAAAAGGTTTTCACTTGTTCATAACATCATAAGTTTTTTAATGAAGCTTTAAAATCCTATTATGGATATATATTTTGTTTTCTCTTATGTTCATTATCTTTGAATTTTTGGTTAATTTGTAGGGAAGAATTTAATGTTTTCTCCCGAGAAGTAGCTAGATTTGGAAATATTTGTAAAGATCCTCAGTGGCATAACCTTGATCGATATTTCTCAAGGTGAGTTTGGTTGATTTTACATGGTAGCATAGGACAAGACTATATAGTATATCATTCTGAAAGAAATAAAAAAAAATATCATAAACATTTTGGATTATATTTTTATATCACATACACAATTGCAGATTAGATTTCGACGCCTTGAGCAACAAACAACCTAGGGTAGAAGCAGAAAAGACAGTGCAAGACTTGTCCTCTCTAGCTCAGAATACTGCTGTAAGCATATTGTAATTTTACATAAAGTTTTGCTTCTGTGGTTTATCTCTAAGGTGAATTGATTCTAAGGAAAGATCAAAAACATTATGTTAATATTTTGGTTATCTACTTATCTCTTTGGTATTTTTTCTTATACAGTACCTTGCAGTATAAAAATATTAATTTTTGTAGCATACCAGAACAAATTTATTCATTTTAGCAAGTGTTTTAGAGCTATTATCAATGTTGTTTGGATTACTAATGTTTCATACTTCTCATGGGGTTAAGGTTCTGTTTTTTTTCCTGTTAATTTTTTAGTTACTTCTTTAAATAATTATTGTTATTTCCTCATGTAGGAATTGTACCATGAGTTGAATGCATTGAACCGTTTCCAACAAGATTATAACCAAAAGGTTAAAGAGTTGGAGTTCTTAAATCTTCCTCTCAACGGTTAGAAACTTCTACAAAATAGTTTGACCTAAACATAGTTGTAACTCTCAATATCAATGATTAATGGAGTTTTCTAGAATTTGCTGAAATTTTCAGTTTTCTTATTATTGTAGGGGAAGGTCTCACAGCTTTTCATAGTGAGCTTAAGCATCAAAGGAAGCTTGTGAAGAGCTTACAAAGGAAGTCCCTTTGGTCAAAACATTTGGAGGAGGTATATCAATAGGATTAAGGATTCTAATAACAAATTTAAAAGTTTGCATGAAGGAAAAGTTCCTCATATCATTGTTGAATAAGTGTTCTATAGAATTTCAGTATTTTGGCATATTTTACAATAGTGGACTTATTCTGCGTATGTACCTGCTACAGATCGTTGAAAAGCTTGTTGAAGTTGCCACACATACACATCAAGCAATTTTTGAGTTCCTTGGAAAAAATGGTATGGAAACATATCATACATGAATTCTAGAAAATAGGTGATTCTGATTATTAATCTACAAATTTTTTTTATGTAATTGTGGACTTTTAGCAGGTACAATCGCAGTCAAAAATCGTAATGGACCTGAAAGACTAGGCGAAGCTGGTCTTGCACTGCACTATGCTAACATTATCAATCAGATAAATGTGATAGTAAGTCTTTAATTTGTAACATGATAATCTATTTAGTAGAGACTGCAAAGTAAGGTTTTAAAAAACAATCGTGTTGCAGTCGCATGTGTGTGTAATACTTAATGTTGCAGAATATTGCGATAAAATGTGAATCATGTGACCTAAAATGTGATTATATAAGCTTAAAAATATTGACGTTAGGGTCTAGATCGCAATCCCAAACTTTTAAAATTCTAGTGTAGAGTAGTGACTTTGCAGGTAGTAGTTTATCTCTTTATTTTGTTTCTGTCAAAATTTAAGGTTGGTTTTTAACTTTATATCAGGCATCACGTCCAACCATTCTTCCTCCAAATATGAGGGACACATTGTATAAAGGTTTGCCCAACAATATCAAGAATGCCCTACCTTCCCGGCTGCAAAACGATGATGTCATGAAAGAGGTAAATATCACTTCTCACCATGTTAACTAGTAGAAAACGTTGAAATAACAACCGTACTTAATAGATAGAAAAAGTGAAATCCATCTCTAATTTTATCGCTAAGTGTTAAAGATGCTAAATTTTGCGACCAATTTGATATTTTAGTACTACTTGGAATATGCTAACTGGAAATTTTATGTAGCTCTCCACTGCTCAAGTCAAAGCTGAAATGGATAAGATTCTTCAGTGGCTTACTCCATTTGCTACAAATACGACCAAGTAAGATAATGTTATTTTTCTTGGCCCATGCTAGCCCAGTTGCCTTGTTTTATTATTTGAATTGAAAATTAGGAATTTGACTTTTGTGTAAACGAGGTCAGTGTCTATTTGCAAAGTATATAAGACTTCTAACTCACACTTTGATCACCGACGAAATGACACATACACTCTTTTTATTTTGTAAGACACTGACCTCCTTTCTATCACACACATCTCCTTCTATTTGTTAAAATATATGAGATGTATGATGCATTTGTTATCTAAATAGACATGTAGTAAGTTCTTTCAGAAAGAAAAGAAAGAAAAAAAAGACATGTAGTAAGTGTAACTTTCACAGCAAGTAACCGTAACGAGTATTCGTCTGAAAAATCAAAGGGGATATGTATCATTTATGCTAATGCAATTTACCCTTTTTATTATAATTAAAAACAAAATAAATGGAAACAGCAGCACATTATTCCCCACTTTTTCTTCAAAATTGATACCTTATAAATTACTTATTCAATATTTCTTATCCATATATGTTGCAGAGCACACCAAGGTTTTGGATGGGTTGGCGAATGGGCAAATGCAAGGTAGGTTGGTTAGTTCAGTGCATCTTTAAATTGACGGTGCATTTGGCGAAATTACAGTAACACCATGATTTTGTTTTATGGGACAACTAGACTTGGCATTTATTTTGTGAATATTAATTTTAAATGTGGGTTTTGCAGTAATGAGTTTGGAGAAATGACAGCAGGCAAAGAAAGCAACCATATTCGTCTTCACACATTTCATTATGCCCAAAAACAAAAGATAGATTTTCACATCCTCGAACTATTGGTTCGGCTTCACCAATTGGTTACCTTTGTAAGATACAGACACAATGCCACAAGACCAATGTCTAGTACACGAACTTGGTCTCCAAACAAGGGACTCCATTTTCAGTCAAAGATGTTGCAATTCATATCATTGAGTAAATTGTCTGAAGAAGATAGAAGGTTGTTGGAAGAGGTAACTACAAGGAAATGGATTCCAGGAATTAGCAAAAGTGAAAATCTGGCTGGGACAAACAAAAAGGAAACCATGGTGTGGCATTTTAGCAACAGTGTTGGGAGTTCACCAGCTAAGTGGTTCTTTGCTACAAAATTGAGCTTGGATGTTATGGATGGCCTATGATATGCTTAAAATAAAATATTATGGGTCAATTTTGACAACCATTACCAATTATTATTTTTTTGATAAAAACCAAGTCATATTTCTTTTTAAAAACGAAAATCAACTTTACGTATTTAAACCAAGGCCTTGTCTTATAGTTTGATTTGAAATTTATAAGAAAGAAAGCAATACCACTTTTTTGGTATAGGAGCACCTTCTTCTCTTTGATGCTTTTGAAAGATAATTGTAAAAAGAATATATGCTTGTTTTTATGCTCGATAACTTGATAAAAAATTCCATCCACGTTTAGTTTTTAATTTTTATGTGCAAAAGAAATTTTATACAATGGAATTAAGTGCAAATTGAGATTAAATAAAAGGGATATTCGACCCACCAAATTAAAAAAGAGAAACCATTCATAGTATAGATAAATGAGACTATTCCAAGTTTGGTTTTTGATTAAATCTACCACCTGAATCTTTGTAGAAAAAATGAACTCGTTTCTTGTTTTTCAAATCTACCACAAATGCCATATAGACTACAGCCTAATACACATGATGGAAACAAATGTTCCTCACCACCCCAGACTTAAACAAGTTCCTTCTAGTCAAAAGGTGTCGAAGAAATAATTGTCACGAAAATATTATCACCTTCAAAGGAGCATAACTTCCCACAATTTCCCCAACACTTTACCTTTGTATCAATCTACGTTGGGTGTTTTATAAAAAAAATAACAATTCATTGTTCCTTTTTTTTTTTAAAGAACAATTCATTGTTCCTGGAATATGTCACGTTCGCATTTGATGTACATAAAATGAAAAAGTACAACAAAATTACATTTTTTGTATAATAGAATAGAATAATAATTGTCCCCCGTGCATAACGTAGACAGTGGATCCAGAATCCAAAATTTTGTATATGAGTAAAGGATCATGGAGAATGATATAGAAAATTTGTTTCCAATCGTAACTTAAAGTCTTCCATTTTTTTTTATTATTTGTTTTGTATAGGAGAAATTGAAGCAAAATAGCTATTAATTAAGCTCGGAATATTTTTGGGGGGGGGGCTTAGGGATCAGAGATCGATAAAAGGAGAGTGCCCAATTGTCGTAACCAGGCTTTAGGGCGAACACCCAACTCGCATTTTTGTGCGAGACTCTGACCACTCATCATACCCCATTTCTGCCTGAAGGATCATGCTTTCTCATTCCATTATCTTCTCTTCTTATAACATCCTAATTTTCCTATATCACAATATTACTCGATGTCGGACTATTTTATAACTTCACACACACATATTGTTTGGTTTGCTACAAAAACCATTATTATTTATTCAATTCAATAAATCAACAACACTAAATTCCATGTATTGGGCTCTGTCTCGTGGACCAGATTTGGCCTAATGTAATCAACTACTTCACCTAAACTAACCAAAGGGAACCATGTGTCAATACTGTATTGATATTTTTAAACATTCTACAAAATGTCCAGTTTAACTGTGTTCTTTTTCTCATATAACTATCGCAATGTTAGGTGATTATGTCCCGGTATTGGACACATGTCGGTGTCTGACACCAACACATATGTTAATGAAGCTTAGTTACACGAATTTTGTTATATACTGTTTAATGTTTATTAGTAATTATTTTTAAAAATTTCAGTGCATAATTGCTAATTTTGTTGAATGTTGCAAATATATGGTTCTAATATATGTTGAATGTCGAAATTTTTGTTATATGTTGAATGCTGGAAAATATAATTGCTAATTTTGTTATATGATGAACGTTGAATGTCGACAAAGTTTGGTATACTTTGCTAATATATGCCTTTGAAATTTCAGGGTCTATATTTTTTTTAGTCTTCCTCTATGCCTCCTAAATTAACTCTTGAAATTAAAAAGTTTTTTAAAAAATTGTGTTTTTATTTTATTGAAGCATATTTTACTATGAAAGTCGAACCTCTTATTTCATAAGAACCGTCCTGCACTTATAAAACGATCAACCAAACATTTTCCAAAAACTAAATACCAAAATGGGAGTAGTAATGTGTGTTTGAATTGGTTTTGGAGGCATACTTCGTCACCCTTCCAAGTAGTGGATTTCAGGTTACTTATGTTACATTGCAAGCGCTTTTGACATCCTTGTTGTGATTCATGCCATTTACCGTTGAGCTGTTATTAGCCAAGGATTTGAACTTTCAAGTTATTATTTGCTACAAAGATTCTCTTCACTGTATCCATGTTTTCAAGGAGCCAACTCATAGATACCATAAATATGTTATTTTGATTCAAGACATCAAGTATCTTTTCAATCTTAATTGACTTGCTTCCATTGCTCACTCCTATCGTGGAGGAAATAATTGTGTTCGCTTCATAACTTAGTTTGGAGCCTGTGGTCCGCACATCTCCGCAAGGTTTATCAAACCTCCTCTTTGCAAATTCAACTAAGTTTTGTACATTATCGTCTTTCATTTTTCATTTTGCTTTCTTTTCTCTTTATTTCTCTTAACTTTGTAAAAAAAAAAAAACTATTAATTAATTAAACCAAACCATTTTAAATTATTTCTCTAAAAATAATTAATTAATAATTACTAATTTACTTATTAATAACTAGAAACTGAAATCAGCTATCCTAAGCAGCCTTTCTCTTATTTTAAAGACTTTCATTGTCACCATCAAATGACTTCAACAGTAATATGTTTCACCCCTTATTTTCTGTTTCATCCTATCATTCTATTTCTAGCAGCTACAAAAACAGAATTAAAGGCTCTTTGAAACTAATACTGCCTGGGAATTAACTAATTTACCTCCTGAAAAGAATGTTTTAGCATGCAGGTGGGTTTATAAAAAAAAATTTGTCAAGTAGTCTAGTGGCTAGAGTTCACACATTTTAAATGTGGAGAAATAGGGTACCCGTGGTTTGAATCTCGGCTCTTACATCTATTATGCATTTGTTGTACAACTGAGCTAAGCTCACGTGGACGGTTTATAAAATTAAATACTAAATAGAAAGCAATGTGAAATTTGACTAGATTGCTTGCCAAAGGCTACACTCAATTAGTAGGTGTGGCTTTTGACAAACTAATACTGATCTATTAATTCGTTAGTTATCATTTTCTGTTTTTACTGTTACATGTTCCCAGTTCTGTATAAAGCCATTCAATTTTTCTGATTAGGCTCTACATAAAGTTATTCTTGTAATTCTCTTCCAATTAATTGAAACAAATGCACTTCTATTTTACTATTGATTTTTCTCCAATAATTAGACCCTTCAATGATAGTTACAATTCATGTATTCTGAAGAGTCATAAGCAAATTGGAGGCTACTTGCAGTCAAAGTTAGAATCATATAACTGTATGCTGATAGAACAATACACCAATCAAATCAAGTCTATAAAAATGGTGGCGGCTTATGATATACTACTACTATAGTTAGTAGATAATTATAATTCAAATGCCACACTATTAATTATTTTCATAAGTTGAATTACTCATTTATACATATCAGTGGTATTAGGGAAAATGATAGTATTAGGACATCAGAAAGTAATAGGACTATCAGTGGTTGTTTTCTTGTGTGACTAATTTTTAGAGAAACTACCTAATTTCTATGAAAATTTTAATTAATTGCAGTGGAAGAATAGTTTGAATTTTCCCAACCAGAAAGTGGGAAGTTGAGGCTAATTTGACCAATACATGAATATATTATACAATTGTAAAAAATGTCAAAAGTAGTGTTTACAAGTCTAACGCAAAAATACATAAAATAAGTTTGTGTTTACTAATACTATGGTCTACACTAATAATAATAATGGATGATATGATATAGAGCATATCTATCTATATCAATATGGTCCAAATCGTGTCAAAATTGCAAAAGTTGCCAAATAAGACTCACTTTTTCTTATCCATTTGGTATATATCTCCCCAGAAAAGGTTACAGTTGCTGGCAACTAAGCAGCAATAACAAAGTTGCTAGCTAGGATTCGAGGAAGCCAGCAGACATAACAAAATTCAATTGAAATTCAAGCACACTTTTGTTCTTTACACGTTGAGTCAATTTGACCAAGAGAAATGATATTTGTACAATCAATTTGTGACAATTTTTTGATAACTTTCTCTTTTATACTCACATTACGTTTTTATTTCTCTCTTCCTTTTTCTCTCTCCATTATTTTTGACCAATAAAAAAAGAAAGAAAATAAGTTGTCACAAAAGTTGTTGAAAATGGTTGTTCAAATATCACAACTCTTTGACTAAATTTGTTGATAAACATTAGTAAAGAATTTAAAACTATGTATGATGATCATGAATCTTTCAGAATAACAATTTTCTTGAAATTAAGTTGTGTTTCAAATTTAACATTTCATGCACTTAACTTTTATGTTTATAGTTATCTACGGAAAAATGAAGTTGAGGTTGCTGCAATTAGTACTAAAACTTCATTTAAACTTGCATGATATTAATTTAGTAAATAGTTAATAATGTTAAGTGATAATAGACCAATGCAATAATTTTTACTTAACTAATAAATGAGAAATGTTTTGTACCCAAAAAAAAATTAAATATGTTAACTATTGGTTAAAGATTTTAAATAGTTATTTTTTATGAAAGTTTGTATAATAAAGTGTATTGGAAATTAAAAACTTAGATATTTTTAAAGAACAAATACTTAATTTAAAATGTTTAAAGAGTGTTCAGGAGCACTCGTAAACGAGACTTAATAATTTTATTCATGTGTCTAATTTTCATCATTTGGCATTGGTTAAATTACCCACAACTCTTGAGAAAAAAAAACTTATTATTATTATCATTATTTTTTATAGGAAATTAAATGAGATTATAAGACGTTACTTGCATAATTTAACTAAAATTTTATTTCTTTTGGGACATACTAATTCTTATAGTACACTCCCAATTTCATGATTGGGCTCCCCTATACAAGAATTGTCATTTTGTGAAATATAGAAAAGCAAAAGTAACGTTCAACGTTACTTTGGTCAGATGCTGTCTCCCAAATAAAAAAAACCATGTTATGCTCCAACGTGTCCTATAAAGTATTCCTATTCCCTTTCACTTCCAACTTTTTCTATAAATACCTTTATGCTCCTCATTTCATCAAATCTCATAACTCTCTCCCCTTTTATACAAAGAAAAAACTTTCATAACTTATTCTTCCACTTATTTTTCTCATATCTTACCCCTATTCACATTCTTCATATTAAGCATAATAAGCTTTTGAAGCTTAGCTAGATATAGCTTCAACATATACATGGATCACCACCACCAAGCACTATCAATTTTTTCATTCTTATTAGCACTTCATTTATCAATTTCAGGTAATTTTACAATTTAATTAAACCAAATCACCAAAAACAAACTTTTTATAGTTCACAATGTTTCGATATTTTTGTTGACCAAATTGTCTCTTATATTTCATACGAGAGTATGATTTAATCTAATTAATTTTGTGAATATATCATATGTAGGTGTAATTTCAACAACATTCACATTTGTTAACAAATGTGACTACACAGTGTGGCCAGGGATTCTTTCAAATGCTGGGGTCCCAACACTTCCAACCACAGGCTTTGTTCTCCAAACCGGCGAAACCACCACCGTCGCCGCACCAGCCTCATGGGGCGGCCGTTTCTGGGGCAGAACTCTTTGCTCCCAAGACACCGATGGAAAATTCTCATGTGTCACCGGCGATTGTGGGTCCGGAAAGGTCGAATGCTCTGGCAACGGAGCCACACCACCGGCAACTTTAGCTGAATTCACATTGGACGGCTCTGGCGGTCTTGACTTCTTCGATGTTAGTCTCGTTGACGGTTACAATGTGCCTATGCTAGTCGCCCCTCAAGGCGGCTCTGGCGATAATTGCACCACCACGGGATGTATCGGTGATCTCAACGGCGCATGTCCTTCGGAGCTTAGAGTGATGAGTGCGGACGGGAAAGACGGTGTCGCGTGTAAAAGCGCGTGCGAAGCTTTTAATTCACCGGAGTATTGCTGCAGCGGCGCTTATGGGACACCAGACACCTGCAAACCTTCTACTTATTCTCAATTGTTTAAGAATGCTTGCCCACGTGCATATAGCTATGCTTATGATGATAAGACCAGCACTTTCACTTGTGCAAATGCAGTAGATTATACTATCACATTTTGTTCTTCTCCAACCACAAGGTTAGTTACTTTATTTTTACTTCTCCTCAAAATAATAACGGTCAAAAATTTACCATTGCGCACCTATTGAATCTTAACTAATATGATGATTCAACCCCTTATGACCCAATAGTTATGAGTTTGATTCGACTAGATTGGTTAATGTATACAAGTGCTCTTTGTTTAGTAAAGTAGATCAAATCAAGTGATTAATGAATATTGTCAAATCAGAAATTGTTCAATGAACTCGGAACAATTTCTTGTCAGTTATAATTTACCTTGTGGCCGAATAATTTTTCTATGAATCGGAGGGTTAATAGAACAAAATAAGAATAACGATTTAATAGATGTTTACTTTTTAGCCACCATGATTGGTGGGTAATCAATTTCAATTTCTCAATTTCAAAAGAAATTGATGCAAAGGGAAACAATGTTTGCAATTGCAAGCAATCTAGTAGGTGAAGCAACATAATGGCCGGCAGAAATAGTTATGAATGTCACCAAATCCAAAATATCCAATGTGATAGGTCTCCTTGGTCAGGTACTAGCGACCATATCTAGAACCAAATAATATTAATTGATGTACATTGGATTCGCAAAATATGGGTGGCAGTGGCACACATGCCAAGGGTTATCGTGACACAACACTATTGGTAATATGTCAACATCAAAATAAGTTACCAAAAAGTGTGATGAATTTTACGACCGTTAGGAAAATTACATTGTGACACGTATTTTACATGTGATATTGTTATGTCTATTGTTGCATTTTGATTTTTTTTTTAGATTTTTGATAATTTTTCTATTGTATTTTCAGTCGAAAGGCAACACAAGGGCAAGACACAAAACAAGAAAGTTCTTCTAACTCCGCCTCACCTCAGCTTAACAATGACAATACAATGGTTTATGAAGGTGGTATTGATCAAAGTGAAATCTCAAAAGCCATGTGCACCCATGTGCTCCAATCACAAACTATTGCGTGCATTATTAGCATCACTATGGTCACTTGGCGGTTGGGCCAACTCTTCTAATGAGATCTTCATTCTTAGGGCATTTTCTAGTGTAGTTAGGCCCATAATCATCCAATATGACCACATATTCACGTTCATCGGTCCAAATATGGGACCCTCTTTAAAATTAGTTTGACTTATTAGCATGACATGAACCATGCGTGAGTTAAGTATGGCTCATGGATTTGGCCTTATTGACTAGGACATGACTTATTTCAAGGGAAAGGTCCTACAACCCTTGACATTTTGTCCTAAAAAACCTTTGTGCAGGAGGCCAAGCTACCACCACATTCATTTATTTATTTATACATGTAGCAATATAGGTCACGATGTAGTTAGTGAAATGGACTTTTCTACTACTAAAATTATTCTAGTTATGATAAAAAAAAAAAAAAAAAATCCCATGTTATAGATCACTAGGCATACTATTATTGAATTCTTTGTATTGAGGGGGTGGGATTCATTTATTGATTGGAGAATGTAATATTTGGCTATAATAAGGAAATGGATGTTTGTGTATATTATTATTGTCAATTATTTTTTTTTAACGGATTATTATATATTGGCTATAACGGATTATTATATATTGGCTATTATATATTAATACCTCCAATATGTCAATGTTTCATGTTTGTAATTGTGGTTACAAAATACAAACATCATGCTTAAAGTGGTGTAAAAAGAAACACCGTTAGAATTTATAACATCATGCTTAACTCTTCAATTCTCTGGCCATTATTGCTGGTCCATTTAGGCTCTGTTTGGATTAACGAAATAGAACGGAGCGGAATAAAATAGAACATAATGGAGTGGAATGGAGCGGAGTGAAATAGAGATTTCATTCCACCGTTTGGGTATTTTATGAAATGATGTAATTATGTTTCCATTCCATTGTTTGGAAAGTGGATGGAACTGAACAAGTTATAATTTTTTATTCCATTTTTACCCCTATTTAAATACATTTTTTTAGAGAATATTATTAAAATTTAATCACCTTCTATTTTATAATAGGCTTAATTGCAGTTTTAGCCCCCTAACTTTTCCAAAGTTGTGATTTTGGCCCCTAAGAAAAAAACTACAAAACAGCCCCCTAAGTTTTGCAATTGTAGCAGTTTTGGCCCCCAAGACTGATATTGACTCGGTCTAAGCTGACGTGACACCCTAAGTGAGGTGCCACGTATTATTTTTATTTTATTTTTTTGCCTTGGGGGGCCAAAACTGCTACA
>Ga0315915_1001169_pt1 | contig 30995 bp, 24 predicted proteins | sample MpolbnodulesMG_FD_207738 | JGI IMG/M metagenome (GOLD analysis project Ga0315915, IMG submission 207738) | Medicago polymorpha root nodule microbial communities from Los Angeles, California, United States - branched nodules | ecosystem: Host-associated > Plants > Roots > Nodule | place: USA... | reverse complement strand
TCTTGAAAAATAAAATTTTAATCAATAATCATGAAATGTGCTCAATGTTTCACAAGTTTCTTGTGCGTCCCTTTGTGGTGGGTTAGAGGACAAGGATCACTTGTTTTTTAAGTGCGACTACTATGGTTGCCTGTGGCTTTTGGTTTGGAATTGGCTAGGAATTGATACAATTTTTCATGGCGATATTATTTCTCATAAATAAGTTTAGCAGTCTTGGAGGTTTCTCCAAAAACTCTAGGACAACTTTTACCATTATTTGGATTTCGGTTTTATTTGTTATATGGAAAGACCGAAACAGGAGGATTTTTCACAATCAGATGGATCAGCTTGTGTCGTTTGCAGAAAAGGTTAAACTCCAAACATATTGGTGGTTGAAAGCGCACTACATTATGTTCGATTTCGACTATCCTTTTTGGAGTGTAAACCCATTATGTTATTTACAGGCTGTTGTGTAATTGTTTTTTTTTTACCCGGCTAGTTTGTAGCCTAACCATTGTGTAATACACTTTTCAGTTTCTCCCGACATGTCTTGTGCTGGAGGAACTGTTTGTTGCCTCTTTAGTTTAATTTCACTTAGTTTCTTCAAAAAAAAATAATCATGAAAAACTCATAAACACATAGATGAATTTTGATTTTAATCGTGATACAAAGTTTGATCTACGAATTTCAACATTTTTGTCTAGAACTTATATAAAAAGTAGTATTTATAACATAATTGAATAATTTTATTTTGAAATGGATAATATTTATTGAATAACATAATTAATTCAAGGCTTAAATATTGCACTCGTCCCTGCAAATATTGCCCGTTTAAGTTTTGGTCCCTGTAAAAAAAACTTTTGTTTTTGGTCCCTGCAAATTTTTTTGTATTTTAAAATAGTCTCTGACCCCATTTTTGTGATGATTTGCATACGTAGCACATGATGACTGAACCCATTTTGTAGTTTTTGGTCCTTGCAAAATTTTTTGTTTCTGAAAATAGTCCCTGGAGGGACTATTTTAAAAAACAAAATTTTTTGCAGGGACCAAAACTTAAACGGATCATATTTGCAGGGACGATTGCAATATTTAAGCCTTAATTCAATCAATATGACTAAGATAATATTTATTGAATAAATTATTTTAAAACATAATGTAAATATTTAATGAAGAGAGAGTAAAAATCATAATGTAAATAAGACAGAGAGAGAGAAAAACATAATGTGAAGTTGTCACCTTTGTGCCAATATCATTTCTCAGCGATAAATTTCCCAGTTTCGGTGGAGTCGTGCGCACACCGTTGCATTTTCCGTCATAGGCAAGGCCAGGTACCTCTTTCTTCTCCTTCATCTGCTTACTATTCTACTCGTATATCCATTTTATTCTTTCAGTTTCTTTCCCCCCCAATTTGGCTTAGGAACCCTAAAATCAAATTTAATGGTTTGTTCTGTTTCGATCTATGCAGAAGAAATCATATAAGTGCTTATGTGTAAGCTATTTTTATAACAAAAGATAAAATAAGCTCAACAGGTTTCATATTAGCTATCATGGTTAGCTTGTGAAAATAAGCTGAAAACAACTTATGGACATGTTATAAGCTCTCTCAAACAATCTCATGTTTACGTTAATAGATACGTTCAAATAAGTCAATCTAAACAGGCCATGAATGTAAAGTTAAGTCTTAAACTACTCTATAGCTATGAAGCACAACTCAGACACGGTCACAGACACGTTGACATTGATAATAATGCGAGAAAATGATATAATTCAATGTAATCATATGTGTCGGTGTCATGTTGGTGTCAGACACGATACATATCCGACACCGGAACACGCCTAATCCGAGATGTATCTGTGCTTCATAGCTCTAGAGTGAGTGGCTTGAATATGCTATGTTCTTCTCACGGTTCTTTGTGTATGCTAAGCAAAGAGAAAACAAATGTTGTCAGTTAAGTTAAATTGAGTGTTAGTGGTAAGGAGCATTTGCTTAGGATGTCTTAAATGTTTAAATATTATGATTATGATGATAATGCAATGATGAGGGAGGGGGGTATGTTGACAATCTTTCACAACAACTCTTAGTGTCTGAAAATTTGCTTGTTGATACTAAAATATCTTTCCATACAGTAATTTGTTAAATTTTATTCTAAAACTTATGAAGGATACAAAATAAAATGAAGATGTGAAACTCATGCATAGTTTACTTTATTATAAAGGTAATGAATAATTGGCTAGTTCTTAATCTGCTTATTATAATTTGGTTATCAAGGGGTCTCATGTAAGTAGCGGAGCTTCACCTGCCTTGCATCGTCAAGCTGGGGAACTTTCAATTTTGTGAGTGATAAGTGAGATTCTTATTTCCTGTTTTCTCTTTCTTTCTCGTTCTTTTGTATCAATTTTCAAAGCCTTTCCCTTTGTTCGTAGCAGCAATGCATATTCAATTGTTCTAATTTTTCCAAGTTTTGTGTTGTATGTCTTCTCTGAAGTTCCTCACTTAAGTATTTTCAATGTTTTACGCTGAAGCTATACTCAAGTCTTTGTATTATGATTCAAGTCTTTTGAAGTTAGACCATAACACATGCTTTTCAAGAATGCTGCAAAACATAATATACACATAAAAATCTGAAGCATGAGTCATAGTCAAAGAAGTACAGCAAGTGTTATGATCACAATATAAAATCAGGTATTCTGCAAGTTTGCTCACTTCTTGATTTCACATATAAGGAATTCTTTTCAATCGATGAATTGATTATAATATCAACAATGTGAACTATTATCTCAGCATCATTTGGTTATTTAATTTGAGTGTACCTCTTCATTTTTGTCTTCATAATTTGATTGTTGTCATTTTTTAAGCATGCATTCCTATTTACTAGTTGAATGACGTGGGTAATTTTCTACACATGAATTCCCATTCCATAATTGAATATGGGTGCATTTTTTTCTTCATAATATTTACTCTTTTGCTTGAATTTGTAGTTCACTTATGACTCTGTCTAACAAGAAGGCCAATTACGGTGATCACCTTGATCGAATCAGTGACTTACCAAGTAATGTCATTGATGGCATTCTACAACACCTGAACATCCGAGACCTAGCTAGGACCAGTATTCTATCTAGAAAGTGGAGGGATATTTGGATTTCATTCCCATGGCTTGAGTTTGACAAAGACTTTTTCGATTTGTACGACTTGAAGGATTTTAAGGACCATAGCCCTGAGGTTTGTATAATTATCACGGAAGTTCTTTTGCTCCACAATGGGCCGATAAATAAGTTTACACTTTTCATCCCTTCTGGGTTCAACATCCCATTTGGATGCATTGTTAAGTGGATTATGTTTTTGTCGAGGAAATGTGTTAAATTTATTCAACTTGCAAGCAATGAATCGGTTCCCTATCGAATGCCATCTCATTTCTTCTCTTTTCAGAAATTGACTCACGTTCGGATATGCAAATTTAAATTGTCAGTTCCGCCTAATTTCTGTGGGTTTAAAAGTTTGGTGCACTTTCACTTCGAACGTATTACATTTGAGTTTGGTGCACTTGAGAGTCTTATTTCTGGTTGCCCATTACTTGAGGAGCTCTACATTGTAAATTATTCTGGTATTGAATGTATTGATTTATCTGCTCCTACTCTCAAGGTCTTCAGCATAGAACATATTCAGGCCATCAAATCAATTTGTTTGGAGAAAGCAAAGAATCTAATCGATCTTACACTTGTACTTAATAAGGATGGGGTATCTAGTTTGAATAAAAATTTGCCAGAAATTCAGAGGCTTACTATGGGATTTGTTTCCAAGGTCAGTTAATTTGATTGACCATCCAATTCAATGTTTCCAATATTTACAGTGAAAGTTCTGTTATTTTCACTTTGAAGTGTTGTACAAATATATCTCATAGCTTGTTGTTTGTATGCATAGATGTTGTATGCAGATATCATTCATCCATCACAGCTGATAGGCTTGAAGTATCTGAAATTAGATCACGTGAATTTGGATGAAAGAGGAGAACTTTTGTATATTGTTAGTGTACTCAAAAGTGCTTCTAACCTGGTGGAACTTGTTATAGAGGTGACCATGAATACCCTATGCTTCTTAGCTTGTCTTTTTATCGTCATAATATGACTCTATATCTTATAATGTAGAATTATCACGACAAAGGTGGTTATAAGACACAAGCGGCGGGTCGTGTGGAAGAGTTAGAGTGCAGTAGCTGTTGCCTTAGTCAACTTTTGATTGTGAATATCAAAGTTCGATCTAACTTTAAACATGTTATGAGTTTGATTCGTTTCATACTTGCAAATTCCTCATCATTGAAGACTCTTACTCTGAACGTTCATCGTAGTTATAACAAATCAGATGTGCCTATATTGTTCAACATATGGATGAAACGTGCTTCACATGGAGCACACATTGAATTCCTTCACCAGGGGATGTAGATTCTAATTTCGGGCTTACGAGTGCTTGTCCAAGAATAAGATTTAGAAACTCTGAAGAAAATGTTATTTTAATTATAATTCATGTTGAATAGTTTACTAAATGAATTATCTTTTTGGATCAGTCAATAAGTTTATAAAATATGCTTTTAAATCCATTTCGGTTCTTAAATGTGGCGATTTGATTATTGATAATCAAGAAGGTATTGAGCAACATTTCCTGTATTATTACTCTAATATTCTTGCTTCCAATATAATTATGTGGTTAATGATTTGATTAACTAAGTTGTTTTGTTTTTTATGCTGATAAAAATATGCTTCCTTTTCTGCTTACTTCCGAAGAAATTAAAAGTGTTTTTTTTTTAATTAGTGATAGTTCCCTTGGTTCTGGTGGATTTTTTATTTTTTTTTACATCATGACTGGAATATTATTGGTGCTGATGTTTGTCATTTTTCTTGTAATTTTTCTTTCAAGGTTGGATATTGCTAAACATAATTCAAATTGAAGGGAAAGGTAGAGCGACTTTTGGCAAAATTAAGATAAAATAGGAGAGATGGTGATATTAAAAAAGGAGGGAAAAAGATGTGTGAGAAATCAAATCAAGAAAGAGATAGAGAGAAAGGTAGAGGAATGAAAGTTGGAGGATCCAACTCTTTGATTTTAGTCTCAAATTTGGAATAAAACACTACCAGAAAAAAAAGTCTCTAATTTCTCGTGCATATTGAAATGAAGATGCTATTTCTTAGTACATAAAACTTTGTTTTTTTTTTTTTTTTCTCTTTTTAAATCAGATCAATAATTATAAATCATGTATTTTTATATGGCGACAACTACATTGTCACTTTTTAGTTGTCGAAATAAAATTCATTTACATTTTAATTTTTTCAGACAGATGAAATGTCAGTAACTATTGAAAACTCTCACACACATCCGAAGGAGTTGAAGTTCTAATAAATTTGACATTTTTAACATCTTGTGTTTTGAAAGAGTCAGACTAGATAAAACTTGTAAACTTATCAATTTTTATGAAGTAGTCTATTAGTTAAAATTTCATTTTTTTATCAAGTGATTTGGTGACTAGAATTCACCTTTTTCCAACACCGGCCCTCATATGATCTCGGAACAAAAAAATTTAATATTCAAATTGATTAAAAAATAAAAAATGAAAGCATACTTGATGTAAATGTACCGTCAAAAATCAATTACATTACATTCATCAGGTAACCTTATAATCACAATTCATTTTCCGTTACTTCCAATTTCATCCTTCAATTTTGCAGAAAAATTTCATTTGATTTTCACAATGAATTTCTTGATTCGTTCTACAACGACCGTGTATTCAGAACGATCACCGATTCCAGAGCCTCGTGTTGATACTCATCAAAGATCAGCATCCGCTGGATCATCCTACGAGGCTCATAAATCCGATGTTCCTTATTCTTCGCGGTACGATTCGAATGTGGAATTGAATTCGAAGAATCGTGATTTGCCGGAACTTGCTGTTGTTGATAAGCATGTTGATGTTGATGAAGATGACGGATGGATCACCATTCCATGCAGTATGTTTTTGCCTTCAGTAATCAACACTTTCATTTATTGTTTCTTAACTCGTTCTAATATGATTTCATCATTCCAATTATGCTATTATACCGTTCTTTGGTTGCTTTGGATTCAGGCCCGTGCAAATTTAGACTCTGGAATAGGATTGAATTGAATTTGCAGTGTTTAGTAAAATTAGCGGTGTGAAATGACATAAATTAAATATAATTAATTGATATTTGATTTTTTCTCAATTAAAGTTACAAGGGTAAAATTGAAATAAAAAATTATAAGCTATAAGCTAATTGAATTAGCTTATCAAAAAACGCTATAAACTATAAAAATAAGTTATAAGTTCGTGAGAAAGTGGCGGGTACCATACGCTATAAAAATGGGTAGTTTTTAGTCAAATGAGCTTATAACATAAGCTATAAGCTCAAAATGTGGCTTGCAAAACAGACCCTCAAACACCATTGCTTTTAGTCCTTGATGTAATACGTGACCCAATAAAATCGCATCATGTGTCCCAATAAGCTGACGGCAGGGGCTGAAAGCAAATATTTCTAAATTTGTATGGACCGAAATCATAGAAAAAAAACTTACAGAGACGAAAATTAATAAAATACTATTATTGCAGGGGCTAAAATCATATTTAAACCTACTATTTTTGTCTTGGTTATTGAGTTCGGATGTTACGTGGCATTTCTTGGCAGGATTAATTTGTGTTTGAAGGATCTTGCTTATTGAGTAATTTAATAGTAATGTTTTTCAGCATTGATGAGTAAATCAACTATTGAAAATTTGGAACTTCTTTGATTTATTATGCGTGCGATCTTGGTTTATTGTGCATGTCATTTGCACGTAATAATCAGTGATTGATTTATCCATCAACTGTTAAGATTACTTACTTTACTCTTTAAAGTAGATTACTCATGTCAAATCCTCGAGGCTGTTGGAAATGACGCTTTTCTTTTTGTTTATTGTGGTTTTTAATTTTATTTTATGGCTGAGCATTTTGAATGGAAAATATTGTCATGGTTGTTGGTAGAAACTGGGAAGAAATTGTTGATCTCTTGCATGTTAACTACATGATGTGAGCTTATTGTAAAAGCATAATCTTTTAATTGCAATGTAGTGGTTGATAAGGGTTGCAAGTGTAAGCATGATATCAGCTTCAGTGAAAAGCTTTATGTGTGAACCAACAGTGGTTATGTCTAACGAAAGAAACTAGTTCTCCATAACGTGGGGAACTTTGTTTCGAATCTCCATCAGGAGAAACACTTACGTTTAGTGTCTAACGACTCCTCTAACAGGATTGCCTCCGGTGTAAAAGGCTGATGTTTGAACTTTGAAGATGTTATTACCACTTGCTGCTGCTCATCAATGTGTCAAATATTATATGTTGCATTACTCTAATATAAGTAGAAGAAGAAAACATTTACAATATTTTTTTCTGTGAAATTGTGCATAAGGTGAAAGAAGCACTGTAATAGTATCCCCCTCTCCTTTTGGATGAGTCATTCTAGTGCAAGTGCAAGCACTTGATAAATGGGGAATGGAATTGATAGCCAGATGGGGTATAATATATATGTTGAATTTTTCAATAGTAGCAGTTGGAGAAAGTTGGCTTGTTTCAATTGTCTTTTTCTCTTCTAGCTCTAGAGGCAACTTGTTAATTTTGATTGTTATATGCTTTATACAGGAATGAAATTATATCATGGCATGATTTTTGTTGGCATTTAGTTCAATTGTAGAATTAAGCAAATCATTTTCTTTTCAGAGAACTCTATTAGGTAATGCTATGGTTTTGGGCCTGGTTTCTCTGCATATATAATATAACGCGATACATATTATTCTATTTTGTAGAGGAACTTCCTGAAAACTGGGACCATGTGCCAGATATACAGTCACTGCGCTCTCTTGATCGTTCCTTTCTTTTTCCGGGTATTAGATTGTTTCATTCTTTAAATATGCTAATCTCAGTTTGGCATATGTCATTTGGTCAGCTGGCTACTACAAAAAGTTGAGCAGACCTAATTTATACCCATAATTCAGGTGAACAAGTTCATATCTTGGCATGCTTGTCTGCATGTAAGCAGGATACACTGTTTACTGCACCATTTGAAGTTGCTGCTACGACAAGTAAGAATGGCATAGATCACAGCCACGAGAAAGAAAGTGGAAGCATTGAAAACAGACACAATTTAGTCTCTGAAGAAGGGGAACTGAGTACCAGTGGTGAAGAGCAGCCGGGAGATATTTTTTATGGCGACTCCCTTCGTCACAGGGAGGTTCACAAAAGACAAATTGCTCTGTTGTTGCAAAAATTTGAAAATTCTCACTTCTTTGTGAGGATATCCGAGTCCAACGAGCCCCTTTGGTCCAGAAGAAACTCTTTAGAAAAAAATTCCAGTTCTTCTGAAACAAATAATCAAAAGGTCTCAATAATTAAAACTAAAGAGACGGCATTCCCTTCTACTGGTGCAGTTATAGATAGAGGAAATTTTGATGCAACTACTTGTGGTGGAACGGCAAGAAATTTTGTCAAGTGTTTTGCTTTACAGAATGGAGACATAGTGGTATGTACCATAAAACTTTTGGAAACTATGCACATGAATCTAATTGCTCTGAAGTTGGTAGTGAGACAAAAAAAACTGTTTGCTACCTTAAAATTAATTGTCAGATGGCATACTCTTTGTAGTGAATTTTGAGATAGACATGATGTCCTTTTGAGGAGGATCTCTACTTTTTTTTTTTTTTTAAGGAGAGGAGGATCTCTACTTAGAGCCCACGTTTTATTTCCATGTCCAAAGACATTATCTTCCTGTCTTGTATCTAGTGGGTTGCTACTAAACTTGTTACTGGATATTATTAGGTTTATGGCCTTTCTTTGGTGCCCAGCTCATAATTATTTTAAAGGGTTTGCCCGTACTGACACGCAAAGAGATTACACAGCATTGTTCCTTACATGTTTTTATAGTTTTTCTTTTGGAAGACATCTTGTCCTTATACTAGTTTTATATTTCCTCTTCTTTGTAATGAAAGTTCCTTTTTTCCATAAAAAATATATTCCCATTCATACTCTCTCCTTATGTAAAAGTAGCTTTTAGTGGACCAAGACTCGGGATTTTACAATTCAATTTTCTCGTTCATCCTGTTAATGTTAGCGATACTCGTGGCGAATCTTTGAGTAAATCTATAACGTTTAGTGCATCTAGATGAGATTATCCAATGACTTTATTGTATGTTATGCTTTGATTCACTATGTAACAGCCTTGTCAACATTATAATAATTTTATCTGGTGCAGTTTCGAGCATGAAATTTATTTTATGATAATTGGGCCTGCGATTGGGTAGTATATTTTTGAATATAATTACAATTTACATGATCATGAATGGCTTTTCTAGATCATATCTTTCAGACTGAGGAGTTCGTTTCTTCAGACGTCTCTTTCGCATGCTATCACCTTGGTATCTTCTTTTTATTGAACTTGTGTATTTGTTAAATTTTAAATTCTTCTAGTGGTGTTTGCATTGCCTCTTTAATTCCTCTGATAACATTCATGAAATTTTCCTGGTAAATCTTAGTTGATCAGGAAATACTTTTTATATGACTACATCTTGGCTCTTAGGTGTTTTATCCTTCAATATGCAGAACCCTCTTATTAATGATTGAGTAATGTCAATTACTGAGTTCTAATCTAATTATTTTTTTCTGCTTGCAAGGATGCAGGTTCTTTTACAAGCGAATGTTGGTGTAAGTTTTCTCAAAGACCCTTGTATAGAAATTCTCCAATTTGAAAAGTGCCGGGAGAGAATGCTGTCTGCTGACAGTCAGGTGGATGAAGTTTGTACTCATCAAGATCCATATGCAGAGCTGTTAAATTGGATGCTTCCATTGGAAAATGGGAGGCCTCATCATTTAACTTCAAATTCAGGATTAGATAGCAATTCTAGTAGGTCCAACTTTTCAGCACCAACTGGCTCTCAGTTATTCTCTTTTGGCAATTTCAGAAGTTACTCCATGTCATCATTACCCCAAAATACAATAACACCCAGTACTCCTGTTAAAGCAGCTAGTTCTAAGCCAAACTTTGACCATGAGGATTGGGATCAAATTTCATCTCAAAAAGTTTTTTGGAAAAAAACTGGGAAGGAAGAGCTTCTATCTTTTCGAGGGGTCTCATTGGAGCGAGACAGGTTTTCTGTTTGTTGTGGATTAGAAGGTGTCTATATACCTGGTAGAAGGTGGAGAAGGAAACTTGAAATAATTCAACCTGTCGAGATTCATTCTTATGCTGCTGACTTTAATTCCGAGGATCTTCTTTCTGTTCAGATAAAGGTTTGAACTATGACTTAACAGATCAAATTATCTGACTAATGCTTTTTAATTATTTTTTATACTATATGTTGTAATTATATTATGCTTCTCTTTTGTGCCTTTCTACTATTACTTGTTTCCCTGTTCCGCTTTATCAATAATTTTTGATTTTTTCTCCAGAACGTAGCTCCTGCCCATGCTCCAGATATTGTGATATTTATAGATGCCATAAATATTATTTTCGAGGAGTCTACAAAAAATGGAGAAGTGTCGTCATTGCCAATTTCATGCGTTGAAGCTGGAAATGATCATTCTTTACCAAATCTAGCCCTCAGGTTATTTCCTGAATAAATATACTATCAGATAACTAACAATGTTTATGATCTTTCTGAATGTAAGTAGATCATGCTATGCTACATTCCTGGTTATTCAATTGCATATGCATGTGCCGTGGGACACCCCCAAACACCAAACACAAACCCTGCAAAAGAGAGTAAAGGGTGTTTCATGATGAAAAATAAGCTATACAACTACATGACCATACGAGTTCAATATGAACTTGAGAAAACCCAAAATATTCATGCTACAAAATATAGGTCTTCCCAAAGAGATTTATGTACTCATTAGCTTCCATTTTTCAAGGCTGAAAAATTAGTTTTTTATGTTAATATACAACCATTTGGTGGAAAATTGTAAACTCATTTCTATCAATTTTTACTTTTAGAGATTAAAGTGATTATTCTTGAATTGAACACTTATCTAGTTCTGCTTTTTCTTGGCTTTAGTAAACTAGCTGTTTGACAGCTTTCATGGCTCAACTGATGTTTTTGTTAATTTTGATGAAAAACGTGTTGTTTTTTTGGGAGTTTTGAGAAGAGAATAATTATTGAACAGAAGGAAAGAAAAGAAAGGGGATTTTGGATGTTAAAAGTCAAATAAGGAAAGAGGGGCGGATTTGGGCAGTAAGGTTTTTCTTCTTCTTTTCTTTAAAGCTAAACTAGTCCATCTATTTATTTTGGATGCTAAACTCTGTTTTATTTATTTTGCACCATTTACTGTCCATTTATGGGAGAGATAGAGGCAAGTGATAGTTTAGTGGAACAGTGGATCCCACAAGTGAATCTCAGTAAGCTATCACTTGTGTCTATCTCTCTCATAAATGGACAATAAATGGAGCAAAGTAAATGGATCAAAGCCAAACTCCTCCTAGATGCTCTATTCTTCTTCAACTCACCCCAAGAGGTTGACCGAACTATCTGTTCCAATCTCTCTCGTTTTGTTTTTAGTGTGGCAGGATTTAGGGTTATGAGGAGTGCTAGGAACACTCTCTTTCCAACACTCAACCTCTTATTGGGTAAAATTAACGCGGGTCCCACTCTTTGGATGTGGGTCCCACATAAAATTGGTGAACCCACATTGATTTTACCCAATAAGAGAGTGAGTGTTAGAGAAAGTGTTGGAAAGATGGTGTTCCTAGCACTTCTCTTGATGGAAAAGGTAATGAACTTTGAAGATATAGATAAATTGTGGTTTGAAGAGATTGAGTTAATCTGCTAAAAGATTTGAGGATATGAGATAATATTACTGCGGATATTTATAAGTTTAAAGGTAAAAGTTGTGAAAAACTTATAAGTGAGACCTATTTCTTTTGATTTGAAAGTGCATGGTTGCTTTTGATGATGCTGACATCTACTCTCATTGGCTGGTGGTTTATAAAAGTATACTACTCTATATTGTAGTTGTAATGATACCTCAAAATTGCTTTACTTGCTATTCCTACTCTACCATATCAGCATTAAAGTGGATGTGTTAGTTGGATTAATGCAATCAAGATTCAATGGAATAGGCCAACCATACTGTTATGATGTTTTCGAAGATTATTATCAGCTCATATAAAGTGAAGGCAATGTTAGTAAATTTTGTATTGAAGGAAAATAAGGGGAGAAGTAAATATGCTAGTAAAGTATAATTCCGTTTATGTTATTAGCTCTAATCTTCTATATCTTAATTAGATATCTCTTCTTACAGGCGAGGCGAAGAACATTCTTTTATTCTTAAAGCAGAAACTTCTAAGTTGAAGAGTCTCAAGGCTCAGTATGATAGAAGTTCCCGTTTGTCAAAGCTACCATATGGAAATAAAATATCAAAATTAAGTCATGATCAGTATGCAATTATGGTGTCATGTCGATGCAATTATACATGTAAGCTTTTCATCACCTTGGTTTGTTGTTGTGCTATCTAGTGAACATTATGGTGTTAATTAGTTGTTTTCCTGTGATTTTTTTCAATTAATCTAGCTTCAAGGTTGTTCTTTAAACAACCAACTGGCTGGCGACCACGAAGCTCGAGGGATATCATGATCTCTATTGCATCTCAGATGTCAGGAAAATCTCGTGGAGATTATGATAAAACTTACCAACTTCCCGTGCAGGTTAATATATGTTTAACTCTTGTTTGTTGAGCTCATTTATTTTGGTTTGATTATGGCCCAACTGAAGTTGCAATTACTTTTATACTTTACCAGCAATCATTATTAGTTTAACTTCATTGATTCAATTTGATCAGATCTTAACTCTTCAAGCTTCAAATTTGACATCTGAAGATCTAACTTTGACAGTGCTAGCTCCAGCTTCATTTACTTCCCCTTCAGTGGTTTCCCTGAATTCACCGAGAACTCCAAAGAGTCCTTTTATTGGTTTCGCAGAGTTTTTAGCGAGAGTAAATGGTGAAAGAAGTATTGGTTCCAAATGGAAAAAGGGCTTCAATTCTATTATTAAAAAAAAGGTGGAACAAAGTTACGATGGCAAAGCTCAGGAAGTTTCTTTGAGTGATGATGTCATTCCCAGTTCCGGTATCAGTTGTACACATCTATGGTTGCAAAGCAGAGTTCCACTTGGGTAATATATAAAATCCAATTTTTATTTTTGTGAACTGTTTAACTGATCTGATTAATTTAAAACCATTTGTTTCTCAAATCAGATGTATTCCGTCTAAATCCGTAGTCACTGTCAAGCTTGAACTACTTCCATTGACTGATGGCATAATTACATTGGACTCTCTGCAAATCGATGCCAAAGAAAAGGGTAATGATCGCTGCTCGTTTTCGCCAAGTTTTTCTTCTTAACTGCATGTTTGAGCATCTTGCCAAATAAATAGACGATCTTTTGCCTAAAGATCTATTACTTCAACAATTGCATAGTTATTTTGAAGTATCACTCTGTCGGCAGAACAATAAAGTGTACTGAAGTATAGACTATTTTTTTAATCATTTCTCCCATTTATTGTACTCTTAAAATTAAACCGTTTCTTCAACTAAAAATAGGTTCTCAGTTTAACATTAAAAAAATTCACGATTTAGATTCTTATTGTTTTACTAAAGTTTAACCAACACAGTCAAAATCCTTAAAAAAAAATCTAGTTAAATATTTTGTCAAATGATTTATAACAAACAGACTTTTAAGTCAATTCATTTATAAGGTCTTCTGTTTGCTTTCCCTAGTTCTGAGGCCACTCCAACAAGTGCCAATTTAGGTGATAGCGCTGCCTGGATCTGGTCTTTTGTTTCCACTCTCATCCCTTTAGATATATACACATGACGAGCATAGGTTCCTTCCAGCATGTGTTATGTGTACCGCCAATAAATGAGAAGCATATAATTGAGAACATTAAGTTGTGCATTCTGTTTCATTTGTCATCATTGGAAAGAGTTTTTTCTTTTCTGTAAATGGTCAACTGCAAATCTTGATGCAAAATGCAAATTAACTTGGGTCCTCACATATTTATATCCTGGTGTAACAGGTGTTGCCTATATCCCTGAATCCTCCCTGAAGATAAATTCAACTTCCGACATGTGCAAGGGGATTATGTAGAACGGACTATTAGCTGTTCGCATTTCCTTCTGCATTTTCTCTGGTGCACTATAAACAAAAATTAATGCCTTGGTTCAACATTTCAGAATTGTTTATGGAACCTACTCTAGGTGGATTTGCTTGGCAAAAAAATGAGGATTTGTTTTCCTGAACTTTGAAAGTGCTCTTGCAACTTAATGTCATTGGGAAACCGTAAGTCACTTGGTATGGAATTGTGATGAAGTTGGCATTTCCAATTTGTGTTGACCATGATATCGCACTAGCTTAAGTAGTGACTTCTTACTACCCACCCACCTTTTTTAAGGGGAATAATGTTTTATTTGTATGTGAATTATTTTGACTCTTCTAACTGGAAAAAGTGAGTGCCTCTTGATGCATTACACTGGACAGCTGCAAATTTGAATGAATAGAAAAAGTAACATTCTCCTAGAGAAAATGTTGGATAGTACATCCGTACCTTTTGTACAAAATCTATAATTGTAAAGGAATTTTTTTTTCTTCCTTTTTTTAAATATTTTCTTTTACACATTATCTCTCTTATATCACTATTTGTATTATTTGTTTCACACCAAATACAACACCCTTCTCATACTTGTAAACATGTTTAAAATGAAAAGAATAACAAAAAATTATGCAATTTGCAAAAAAAAAATAAACATTAAAGATTATGCAAACTTTCTATTATGTTATGTTTTTATTCATTTATATATGAATGTTGTACAACTCCATAATTTAGACTACCAAATTCTTTCTTTCCCTTTCCTTCACGCCTGTCCATCTAAAGATATCCTGATTCCCGTGTACTGTGATTTCCAATATTTACCTTTAAGAAAATATACTCTGTCAAAAGAAGAAGAAAAATCTCTAAAGCAGATACCGAACTAAAGTGGAATTCAACGATAGGTTAAAATGACCAATTGAATGATGATACTTTTTAAGGGAAATGTTAACTTGTTGTGTCATCGAGGGCACAAGTTAAGAAACTAAAAGTAGGCATGACAACAAACCCGTGCCCATGGGTACCCACCCAAACCAACCCCGATTTGATTGGGTTTGGGTATGGATTTGGGTTTTCCCCGATTTTAAAATACGGGTACGGGACGGGTAACAGGGATATATGTATCCACCCCGAACCCATACCAAAACCCTACCCAGTCATATTTTTGTTTTTATTGAGGGGGTTGATAATGATATGCCATGTTTGGTTTGATAATTGTCATGATATAAGAACTTTCATTGATAGTTAAAGGAGCAACCAAATTATTCGGTAATGAAATGTTAAAATGAGCGCAAATTGTTGGATAATGCATTACAACATTACCATTGAAGCTTAAAAAAACTCTTTTTACTAAAAAAAATTGATTCATTGCGGGGACGGGGATGGGGCGGGAATACCCGAACCCATTGGGGACGGGGATGAGATTCAATTTCTCATCCCCGTTGGGTATGGGTAGGGTAACGGGTAAGTACATGGGAGTAGGGGATGGGGACGGGGAAGGCAAAACTTGTCCCCACCCCGCCCCATTGCCATGCCTAACTAAAAGTAGAATTATTTTTTTGGAAATTATGTATTCAATATTATAAAAGTTTAAATATTTATACTTTCAATATAAATTTTACTACTTATTTCCTTTTATAGATCCTTAACTTGAATCTTTGGGGCACAGGTTAACATGACCCTCCTTTTAAACATTGGTTCCCACCTTCCAAGACTCAGCTGTTGGAAGTTGCTAGTACAATATTCCAAAGCTGAAATTTTAGTGCTACATTCTTGTATTTAGGCACAAATATTTACTACAAGTGAGTAACTGTTCTCTGATACTCCATTTGTCTCATACAAACGGGTATATAAATTAGACAACTTTTTTACTAAGATGATTTATACTGGGAAATGGAAGGAGTAATAGAGCTGAATGGGAAATCAACATACACGTCTTGCCTTGTTTCGGGTGAAGCATGCTGCATGCATACCAATCAGTTGACAAATTTGTAGCAAAATTATTTTAAAGAAATTTGTTAGCATTTTCTAAAAATAATTAAGCAGAGCAGCTTGACGTTGAGTAGAACCAAAGGGAGAGTGTGAGCAAAACTAAACTAAAGACATTGATTATTTTTATTTTTTAAAGAGGAAATCGATTATTATTTTTTAATAAATGTCATATCGAAATTGTAATGGTAGTGAATTATTGTGACAACCTCAATCATATTCAATACTAAAATCAAATTCTTGGATATGTGACATTAGTGGTAGGTAAATTGTGATCACGTCTCTTAATTATGTGGTCATGAGTTCCATAATCTTACTATTTCTATTAACAAGAATGTTCCTTGTGATCTAGGTGACTTAATAGATCATTCTCTATGTGTGACCTAGAGCATTTGTTCAGTGAAATGCTTGATTAGGCCTTCCCTTCATGGTGAAACATTTGCAAGAGTTACGTGATTTAAACTAAGGGTTAAAAGAGTGAAAATCCCAAATTTAAATTCGAAAGGAGAAAAATTATTGGTCTATGAACTAAATTACTTTAAAGCACAGATTCAGATACAAATATCGAACACGACATAGACGCAGACACGTCGATACCCATAATAATTTGAAAAAATGACATAATTCAATCTAATCATATGTATCAGATACAATACGACCGGGGCACACCTAATCTAAATAGTATATGTGCTTCATAGTTCAATTACTTGCATGGTTTTTAAAATCTAATGTGATGATCCCTGGACTCTTCTCATGACCAACCAAATTAGTGTATGCTCAAATCTTTCTATTGGGGTTCTAGAAATAATAGTATCCCAGGAATCAACCATGCAAAACAAGGTTGGAAGATCATCGCATATCAAAATTCATAGTTTCTTTCTTCATAGGATAAGCTATCATGCGGGCTCCACTTGAATAGAGAATTAGATATAATACCTTTATGACATTTTTCTTCTTATGGTAAGTATACTATGAAGTCAGCTTATATCCTTTGTATAGACAAGACCATGCTCACTCAAACCAATCATTGATGGAAGGAAAATGGAGTCTTATCTAACATCTAAAAGTTCAAGAAAGAGGATAAAGTCCTTCTATTGATGAAATATACTTGTGAACGTCTCTAATCACAGTTAAATTACCAAGCATAGTTGTTTATTGTTCAAGCCAACCTTGAGAATAGTTCCTAAAACATGCTTCCAATCACCAATTACATTTTATTGTGAATTACACTGTCACTTTGTCATATATTATTTTCTGAATAATATCTTCGGTCCTTTCACTTTGTTACAAAATGTAAGGAAATATCACTCTCAAAAAGTTAGTTTAATCATATTTACACTAATTAAGAATATTCATATATTCCTTAAGTTACTTGTAAAACAAGTCAACAAATGCCGGTAAAACAATATAAAAATACATAAATTTGACACTTATTAGTGTCCCAATCCAAAGCAGAGAAGACTTTAGGACTCAAAGAACCCCTACGAAGGAAATTACGTTTACCTCATTTCATAATCAATGCCGGGGCTTGAACCCGAAACCTCCATATCAAAGATATGTCATTTTACCACTAGACCAAACTTTTAGAGTTAATATTAAGGTTCTACATATATTAAGGATCAATACATTTTATGATTTTATGGTTATCGTAAATTCGTTCTACAGTAATATTTAATGAAAATTTATTGCACCTTGAAATATATTTATGGTCTCTACAAAATTTTGTAGTGAATAACAACTCCTCGAAAATTCAAAACATTGTCACCATTACTAAACATTTATAGGTACTAAAACAATAACATTCAAGACCTCGTTGATCAAGACAGGGCCCCTTGAAATTTGGAAGAGGTAATGAACCTAATCTCTCTCATATTTCTTTTCTTGATGATCTAGTTGTCATTGTTGAAGCTTCTATGGACCAAGATAATATGATCAAGAAGTTGTTAGATAACTTTTGCCTCCACTCGGGATAAAACGTTAGTGAGCATAAATCCAAAGTCTTTTTCTCCAAGAATACCAGCTCTGTCAAAGCAAGTAACTTGAGTCGAGCTCTTGTTATAGAACAAACTGATGACTTGAGAATCTATCTTGGAGCCCCTCCCCTCCATCAAAGGATTTCAAAGAATATTTTCTCCGATGTGCTTCATGAAATGAAGTAAAAGCTTTCGTCTTAGACAACAAGTAATTTATCGATGGTTGGAAGAGTTACTTTAGCTCAATCCTCACTTGCAACTATCCCATGTTATATTGTGCAAATAGTTCCTCTGCTAGTGCCAATGAGTGAATAGGCCATGGTGCAACACTAGTGAGCATAAAAAATGTCACTTAATTTCTTGGGAAACTATTTGTAAACCAAAAAGAGTTGGATTGGGGTTTAGGTGTATGAATACCCTGAATGAGGCATATATGTGTAGGTTAGCTTGGCTGATGGTGGAAAATCCTGAGAAATTGTGGGTTCGAGCCATGAAAACCAAGTATAAATATGGTTGTAATAACATGCTTTCTATTGTCCCTGTCAGCTTAGCTCAGTTGGTAGGGACATTGCATAACTTATGCAGGGGCCGGGGTTCGAACCCCGGACACCCCACTTCTCCACATTTAATTGTGTGAGCTCTAGTCACTAGGCTACTTGACAAAAAAAAAAACATGCTTTCTATTTGTTCTAGATCAACATCCTCTCCTATTTGGAGAGCTATTGTAATGACTAATGAGATTTCTTAAACCAAGTATATTCTGGATAATTAAGGATGGAAACACCACCAGATTCTAGGAAGACACTTGAATTCTTGGGTATGCTAGGTCCTCTTGTCCCTCCTAATGAAATAAACTACATTGTTGCATTTTATAGAAATAATGTGGGAATGTGATGGTATTGGGAGATAATTTTGAGACATATTTCTACATATATGAGAGAAGCTTTTGATCTTGTCCAATCTCCCTCTCATGGTGACCAGATGTGCCCCATTCGAATCTAGCTTCCAATGGATAGTTCTCCATAAAAAGTGCGTATGAGATGCTGAGTACTATAAATAATAGTGAGGACAATCTGGATCTTCTATTTGACAAAGGTTGGAAGTGAAAGGGACCAACTAGAATTAGAGCCACTTTGTGGAAAATTGCTCATGAATGAGAGACTTCTTACAAATTGTGAGAAGTCTTACATGAGCAATTTTGATATTCAGTGTGGTAGATGTATGGAAGCCCTATAATCAATTTTGCATATTCTGAGTGATTTTGAAGATGCAAATGAGCTTTGGTCCAGGGTCATAAAAGAAGAACATTGGAGCAGTTAAGTTCTTATATCTTGGTCTTTTTGCTTGGATTCAATGGAACTTGATGAGTAAGGATATTGATAATAATACTTTGGAATTGGTATATCTTATTCGGACTTATGGCGTTCTCTTTGGAAGGATAAAAATATGCTCATAGTTTCTCATCGATCAGATATGGGAGGGAAGCTCTTGAATTTGGTAAACAATCATGTTGATAACATTGTGACGGAATTTTAAAAATCTGATACATCTAGGGAAATCAACAGTGCACATCAGAAGCATAGTTGGATTCATCTTCCTCTTGGGCGCCTCAAACTCAATGTCGATGTATCTTATTTTTTCAGCAATATTTTTTTTCAACAATGGTAGCTCAACTTGTGGAGGGTTGAGTTGTGATAATTACTGTAAATTTGTGTAATGTTTTATGCACAAAAATACTTATTCAAAAAACTATGGACAATTCTTTCCTGCATACAACTTGTTCAATCTCAGCATATGCAACGTGTGTTAACTGAATTTGATTTCAGCAAATATGATTCACCATGGCTATACTACTATGAGTTTTTCTATCATGTGCAAATTTGCATATTTTAAAAAGTTTAAAATAGAAATTTTGTATTTGAACTTGTACATTTAATATTAAATATAAAATTTTTGAATAAATATTTGTTGTTTTTCAAGATTTTTTTTACTACTATTAGTTGTTTTAACATGTGCAATGTTGCACATGTTAGACAAACCCTACTAATATAACTTATCTGCAACTTGTACTTGTAGACATCCTTTACAGTCTCTGATACTCCATTTCTCCCACAATAATCGAACCTTTTTGTTTATTTCATGCATATTAAGAAAAAAATTATGAGTGAAAGAGAGAGAAAAAAAACGGTTTTGAGTGCCCTTGTTAAGCATTTGTGTATTCACTATTATCATAAATGTAAAGTAAAATATATTGAATTAGAGGTGGTGAAAGTAGTATTAATTAGAGTTATAATTGAAAAAAAAAAGTAATTAATATTGCATTGAAAAGTGAAATGAGTCAATTATTTTAAGTTTTATTTTTTGTTGCAAATGATTCAATTATCTTAGGACAGACGAAATATAATAATATGAACCTTGATTTACATCATATTGGTTGCCATACAAATGCGCAAACCTTCTAATACATCAAGCTCATTCTACTTCTTTCAACTTAGGTTTGATGATTTTTTTCCTTCTTTATTACACATCCTTCTTTGTAATGATTTCCATATGATGTTAATGATAGAAAACTAAAACTTATCACTAATAACAAAATTAAATGAAACGGGGTTCTAAGCTAAAAGAGAAGAAGATAAAATAAAATATTTTCATTCATTTTTCTTCGTTCTTTTTAATGGGACAATACAATGCTTATAAAGGTTGATGCATATACATGGTAAGATAAATACATCAACCACACAATAACAATACCACCAAACAAACTAATTAATAGAATATACTTAAAAGATCTCCTTCTAAAATAAACTAGATGATTCATTATTCTAGCTTCCATGATTATATCGGTGAATTCTTCTAATTAGAGTAGTTAATGAAATTCCATTATTAGAAAAAAAAACTTGTGATGAAATTATATTTGTTTTACTAATAGCATAATACTTTTTTAAAATAAAAATTATTAAAAATAGGAGAAAAACAATTACACACAGTTTCTTTTATGAAAAATAACTGTAAGGGTAATATTATAATTGTTTTTTTTTTTTTGAATATGGGGTGGTATATTGATTTTTTTTTATAAGATATTTTTTTAAGGGATGTTATAAGATATCAATTACGCACAGCTTCTTTTATGAAAAATTACTGCAAGGGTAATATTACAATTGTGTTTTTGGATTATGGGGTGGTATATTGATTTTTTATAGGAAAATGATTGGTAGACCACTCATATTTTTATATCATCCATACACCCTCACATATTTGAGAAGAGAGAGATGGATGAAAGGGAAGAGAGACAAAGTGTTTGTGGAGTCTAGGCCACATGTCACATATTTATGTGGAGGTTTAAGTGTGTATGCCACCTATGGGTGTGCATGTATCACCACTCTTTTTTATATTAGATATTTTTTTGAGGGATTCTTATAAGATATTTGTTGATTTATTTCATATTGAAACTTTTTTACTCAACTTTGTGGTAGAAAAGACATGATAATTTATATTATTTTAATAAGGTGAAATATGTATGAAAAATGATAAATAATATGAGAGGTTTTTTTTTGTGGTGGCCGGGTTCGAACTTCAAACCTTACATATATTAACTATGTCTTGTTCATACCAACTGAGTTAAACTCACGAGAGGACAAATAATATGAGAGGTTTAAATATACTAACTTTAAAGCGAGAAAGTCACAAAGATTTTGTGTTAATCTCTTTTCTTTGTTGCTCTTCTATCTCTTGCCATTTTATTTATTATTTATTTTTCGACTTTTTATTTTTAATAGAATACATTAAAATCATGGTAATTTTCTCCCACAAAATCATTAAGTGTGTGTCTCGTATCACATGGGTATATCAGAATCACTCTGGATCCATGATCTACCGCGTTTTTTTGTAGAAACTACATAACGTAGTTTTTGAAAAATACGGTGGATCATCGTACTTGTCGTGATAATAAACATAAACATATGTTAAATCTAAATCCATAGAAAATAAAAGTACTCTCTCTCACACAAAATAATACTCCCTCCATTTCAAAATGAGTGTCATTTTAATCAAAAAAATTTGTTTCAAAATGAATGTCGCTTTACATTTCCAATACAACTTTAATTTTTTTCTTCCAACTTTACCCTCTCAAACTTTTCTCTCACACAATTTTCAATGCAACTTTAACTTTGTCTTTTTCTTATAAAGTAAGAGCAGTTTAATAAATGTGTTATGTCTAATGATTATTTCATTCCATTCCTTAATGCAATTGGCTAAAACGACACTCATTTTAAAACAGAGGGAGTAATAGTTAAAAATTGTGCACGATTTTTAAGGAACCGTATAATTACGTTGATTTCAATGATAAAATTAGTCATTTACTACAATACATTTTATTAATTGTAGCTAGTGAAATGATTAACCTTGATGAAAATCAATAAATAAAATTATGATTTTTTTTTTGAAGCAATAAAATTATGATGGATTCAAAAAAAAAATTATGATAATTGAAAAAATAATAAATGTTGCATATTCTAAAGTGATAATTGATAAAAAAATGTTAAATGAGACAATTATAACAGACGAGTAAATGGCACAAAATCACCGCCAGTTTTTCGTTTTAAAGTTAAAAAATTTGGATCGCAAACATCGGGTTTATATTTGATTAATTTCCCAATGTTATGTTTTGTTTTGTTTAACAGTACTGTAGTGTTTGTGTTTGTGTCACATACGAGGAGGACCCATCTCCGATAATTTCACTTTTCTAGACCGAAGATTTCTGAATTCAGTTCAGTTTCTGTTGTGTTGTGTTGTCTCTCTTTCTCTGCTTCTACTCTCCACTTCCCCAACCAACCCTTTTTCATCCTTCAAGGTTTTCCATTTTCCCCCTTTTTCTCTTTTTAGTATTTCAATTTATTCATTCTGATCTATTTCCTTTTCTTTTTCACTTTTCATTTCTGGGTTTTCTTAGTTACCATGTTTTAAGCTGATTTCGTATGTAAAGTTTTGATTTTTAGCTTTTATTTTGGAATTTTTCATCTGGGGTTGTTGTTTTGAGGTTGTAGGAAGTTATGGCATTGAAGGGTTGTGTTGTAGTAATGTTTGGAATTCTGGGTGGTTTTGAATTTTCATGATATTAAAGTTTTGATTTTTAGCTTTTATTTTGGAACTTTTCATCTGGGGTTGTGATTTTGAGGTAGTGGGAGGGTATGGCATTGATGGGTTGCTGTAATGTTTGGAATTCTGTGTAGTTTTGAATTTTGATGATATTAATGTTTTTGTTTTCTTTTTAAATTTATAGACGGAGGCTGAAACTGACACACACAACTACAAGATCCTGGGTTCAAACGCGATGAAGGTTTTCGGACTAACAATTTTGGCTTTGTCAGTTGAGTTAGGCCTTACGTACTTACATTTAGGTTTTGGTTCTCTATAGAGTTTGATAGAGATGGGGTTGTTGGGTTCTGAGAATGTTAAAATGGTGGAGTCTTGGGATGTGTCTAAATCAAAGGGGAGTAAGAAGATGAAGAAGGATAAAGAGAATGAGAGTGTGATTGATGAGGGAAAAACAAAAACTGGGTGTTGGGTTGGGTTGAGATTCATTGGTAGCTGCATTTCTCCAAGATCCAAAGTTGATAGCTCAGTCAGTGGCAGTGGCACCAGTACTCATTATGGTAATCACCGTTTCCTTGCAAATGTGTTATTGTTGATTGTTTGTTCTTATGATGTGTTTGGACTTTGGAGATTCTATGTTTGTAAAATGTGTTTGTGATATGATTTTTTTTATGTATAAATAGTACTCAGGTTGGTATGCTTTTTCCGTTGCCTTAGCGTTTGGTTTGCTTTTGAAATTTCTTTGAGCACCTTTTTCTGCAATCTAATTGAATATTATCATGCTAATTAATGTAAAATGATGCCCAAATGATATTTGAAAAACAAGGGTTTTTGATTGTGTGTGATGAGGTCGCTGTTCAAAAGGATGAATGTTCAGTTACCAGACCATACTTACCTCCCGACCGTACTCTAGATTACTAGGCCCCCTTCCCCTGAGAACCGGAGGGTTAACAAAAAAAAAAAAGTTGAAATACCTGAGTTTCTCATAATCCTGCTTATTCCGAAAGCAGAATTGAAAAGGGTTTCTGTGTTAATCCTTGAAGATATTCTGAATATGTAAACTTTGTTGTGAAAAATGTTTCTTTAATATGCATGCTGTCTTTCAAGTTAACAGAATGAAAAAAGAGTGCATTTTGGATTGGTTAGGAAATACATAATTGTCAGATTTGAGTAGATATTAGAAAAGAAATTAATCCCAGGTTTTTATTTGCAAAAAACTGAATTTCAATCATAAGCTAAAAGGGTGAAATAATTGAGTTATCAAATTACTCTTGAGGTGGTGTCTATTTTCACATATTCTTTGCTTATACCACAAGATGTTATTTTAAATTTTATTGGTTGTTCTAATACTTTTCCCCCATCTTTTTGGCTTCTTATTAGCTGAAAGTAAATCAACTAATGATACAAGTAGAGGTCAACGAACTGCTCCAGTAATCTCTTCTACAACCACTAGTAACGCAGAAAGCAGTTCCTCAACTACCAAACTTGAAGAGGATCTTAAAATTGCTTCTAGGCTGCGAAAATTCTCTTTCAATGAACTTAAGTTGGCAACAAGAAATTTCCGGCCCGAGAGTTTTCTTGGCGAAGGTGGGTTTGGTTGTGTTTTCAAAGGTTGGATTGAAGAAAATGGAACTGCTCCAGTGAAACCTGGCACAGGGCTTACAGTTGCTGTAAAAACCCTTAACCACGATGGGCTTCAGGGTCATAAAGAATGGCTGGTTCGTATAGTTATTAACAATCCTTTTTCTTGTCTCGTGTTATCACTTAATTCTATATTTCTAACTATCGTTCTTGTTTGGAACATGTTACAGGCAGAGGTGAATTTTCTTGGAGATCTAGTTCATCAAAACCTTGTTAAACTCATAGGTTACTGCATTGAAGATGATCAAAGGCTGCTAGTGTATGAGTTCATGCCTCGGGGAAGCCTGGAAAATCACTTATTTAGGAGTACGTTCCCATTTTCTGACTAATTATTATCTCATTTTCCTTTTCAATAATAATAAAAATACCTTGAAATTTAATAGCATAAATTATCTAACATTGGCTATATTAAATTTGGACTGTATCTTTGTTTGATGTTCTCATGTAGAAATTGATATTATATCATATGCAGGATCCATGCCTCTTCCATGGTCCATTAGGATGAAAATTGCACTAGGAGCTGCTAAGGGTCTTGCTTTTCTTCACGAAGAAGCTGAACGACCAGTAATATATAGGGATTTTAAAACTTCGAACATTCTATTAGATGCAGTAAGTACCAAAAATTACAACAAGATTACATTTTTGTTCTTTCCATTTTGTCAATCTAATTATATTGTTCTGAATCAGGACTACAATGCTAAGCTCTCAGACTTTGGTCTTGCCAAAGATGGTCCAGAAGGTGATAAAACCCACGTGTCTACTCGAGTGATGGGAACATATGGTTACGCAGCACCAGAATATGTCATGACAGGTTAGATTATCTTGATATGGAAAATCCAAATTTACAAGTTATCATTGTGGTAACACATGCTTACACTTTGCATGTATTTCTCGTGATTCCTTGTGGGACTGTTTTAGCATGTAGTACATATTTTGCAATGGACCTTCTTTAGGTGTGGTGTTAATTCTTCTCATAAGCGATATTTCTGATTATGACCCTATTTGGATAAACAACTTAATTAAGTGCTTCTAGCATAAGCCTCATATAATTGCTTATGTATATGCTTTCTATAACAAAAGATAAACTTAAGTCAAACTGTTTTTATAGAAGCTATAAGCTGTTTTCATAAGCTAATGCTAGAGAGTTTATGGAAATAACCTGAAAACAACTTATGGACATAGTATAAACTGTTTCCATAAACTCTTCCAAAGAGACTCTCACAAGTGCTTATGCTAGTTGATAAACTCAAATAAGTCAATCCAAACAGACTCTAACTAAGATATTAGTATAAGTGTGATATCTATAATTTCCTTTCTGTGATGATCAATTGTGTTTGATGAGATTGATAATTTTAGCTGTTGCATTCTCCAACTGTTTATAACTTACAAAGCTCACAGCTCTATTACATTCTGTTGATAATTTTCAATGTCATTTGTTTCAAAATATATTTAAATGTAATCTAACATCTGTATTACATAATTGTATGTTTTCAAACTTGTGGCACTGCCAGGTCATCTTACGTCAAAAAGTGACGTGTACAGTTTTGGAGTCGTACTACTTGAGATGATATCCGGCAGAAGATCTATGGACAAACACCGACCCAACGGCGAGCATAACCTTGTCGAATGGGCTCGACCACATCTAGGAGAGCGAAGAAGGTTCTACCGGTTGATAGACCCTCGTCTTGAAGGTCACTTCTCCGTAAAAGGAGCTCAGAAAGCCGCTCAGCTAGCTCATCACTGCCTAAGCAGAGATCCAAAAGCCAGACCCCTAATGAGTGAAGTTGTCGAAGCTCTAATGCCTCTACCAAACCTAAAAGACATGGCAAGCTCTTCGTACTATTTCCAATCAATGCAAGCTGAGCGGTTCGGAGCGAGTCCAAATTCTAGAAGTGTGCATGCACAAGGAGCATCACTTGCTCGGAACGGACAACAGAGAAGGAGCCTTTCGATACCGAACGGTGCACATGTATCTCCTTATCACCATAAGTATCCTCAACAATCACCTAAACCTAATGTCAAAGCATAGAGCTGGTGAAATTTTTTCATCTCTTTATGTTTCTTCTGGTTGTTCAGAAATATTTAAACATTATTTTACTTTATTTTTTTGCCCATGGAAATGTTATCTCTTGATTTCTTTAGGCTTTGCTTGTGTATGATGTTAAACACTGTGGCTCCTTAAATTAATCACAAGCTTTTGTTTATAGAAAGATGAGAAAGGAACTTTATTATGGTATTAATTTATGTTGGTTTTGAGTTCCTATTTAAGATCTAGGAAATGATTGGTTGCTTTGTTTAACCATAAGGAGTTTTTAGACATATTTAAACTATAAGGTGCTCTTTATGCTTTATAGCACAGTATCTTCTAATAGTTAAAAATTCAAACTTAATTTGATCAAAAAAAATTTCATAAAATTTAAGTCTAATTGGTGCGCTTGAGATTCAAGTTTAAGATAATGTTTCTTTTTTGTTTGTTGACAGAAGATAATGTTTTATATAATCATTCAATAATTGGTGGTCTTGGGGGGAAATAATTGCCAGCATTGTCATCATTGAAAGCGATTTACATACAATAAAAACAATACACGTTTAAATGATGTGTTTTTAGTATATAGATTTTTTTGGCACGTGTTTCCATTCCAACGAAGTTTATATTTTGAGGGGAACGTATCAACTAAGGGCCAGTTTGTTTTAAATTAAAAAAAAAAAAATTGTATATTTTTTTTGTTGGGAAATTTACTACTAGAATTTATTTCAAACACATTTGTATATTCATTGTTAGAGATTTAATGTAATAAAAATTACATGTTTTTTCAAAAGGACATCTTTAAAAAATGACTTTGATGAAAAACCATCTGAAATAGCTTTTGATTTTAGAGATTTTTTAAAATTTATTATAAAAAAATTATAACAAAATGATGAAATATTTAAAATGACATTTTAATATAAGTTATTCGAATAAATTTTTCATTTGAAGCTATCTTTAAAATATTTTTTGTTAAAAAAATTATAGTAAAAAAGATGTCACATTATAAAAATCGATTTAAAAAAAAAACTATAACAAACTAACTCTAAGTTGAACGATTGTCTAAAAATTGGATTTTTTTTTTCTTATGTAAATTTTTTTTTCCACCATGGTATATCATACGTTGTCTAGTTCCTGATAATTTTTCAAAGACAATTTAGTCCTATTATTTTTTATTTTTTTTTATAACTTTTTAGTAAGTTGGAAACATAGAATAAATTTGTAAGTTGTAACCATTCAAAGATTAACCACCATCTACTTACTACTTAGTACGTGGATACTTCGTCAAAAAATATGCGGACAAGAAAATTTAATTGCTAGCCCCCTTATAAAGAAATGGAGTATCAACCAATAGATCAAATAATCAAAGACCAGATCCTTTGTGGTTGGACTTTGGAAATTGGAATGAGACAACACAATTAGAGAGGGATCAGTTACCAACCAGCATGTGATTTGCGAACTCAATCATGTTATCATGTACTATAAAGGGTCCATGCAGATTTGAGGGGGACTACAAGAGATGTAAATGTTAGTAACATGTTTGTTAGATTAGTTTGAAGTTAATTATCTAATTGGCTATATATGTCATGACGTAATAATTCTTTCATAATCAATATTATTTCCATTTCACTTTTCTATATTTTTCTTTAAATTACAAGTTCGATCAAGAATTATAATAAGGACCATGATCATACTAAGTAAACCTCTATTGAGTACTCAATCCATTTCAAAATACATGTTGTGGTCAATCATTTTGTACAAGTCAAAACATAACTTTAAGTGGTGTATATCTTTAATTACTTTTTAAGTTATGTTTATGCAAAATACTTCATTCTACTAGTATAGTTATTTATGAGATTTTAATGTTGCAGATTCATTCTAAGAAGAAGAACAAGCTAGAGCATAAGATATAACCAAGCATTGCTTCAGATGCAATTTATCCAATTTCCATTTGTGACATAGATGACTCTTGCAACAAGTGGATGGTGATGAAGTTGATGCTAGGAATGAAGGGTCTTTGAGGATGAGAATGATGAGGATGTCCTTAATTAGGAAGCTGTTTATGGGACTTCTGGAGTTGGAGAGCCTAAACTATATGCAGACAACTAAAACAAAGAATAGTTTGGTTGAAGTCCAAAATGATCAAGTTTTGGAAGAGTCAAAAGAAGAATTTTAAGACATTGATGATATTAGGACTGAGGAGAATGAATAGATCTTTTGAAGATATTTAATGTTTTCAGTTATCATTGGTTAGAATTATTAGTTTCTCGTGAAGAACCAATATTCAAATCTTAATTCAGATAGATATCCATATTTCAGGTCTAACGCGCCTCAAATAGAATTACATCTGATGGAAGGTGTTTATGGAAAACCAAGGAAAAAAACTTTTTAGTTGCTTTCAACTATTGAAAATTTGAGTTTTATGTCACGTTTTAATTTTTATTTATGCCGCTTTTATTTGTGACAAGTAACTTTTATTCAAGAATGAAGAATTAGATACAGAAAACAATACAAAGAATGCACACTGATTAGTTAACTTGCAGAGCAAGTTACCTCACAAAACTGTCAACAAGCAGTTAGTTAGACGGTTATACACAAGTAGTTAGAGCTTAATAAACAGTTAAAGCAATTTGTAATTGATTTTCTCTCCTGTAATTGGTAGCTTAGAGATAGTAACATAGAGCATTCTGTATAATGTATCAGTGCACAATTTAGGGTTAACAAGAATAATTTTCTATCTCCCTCAAAAAAAAAAAAGAATAATTTTCTATCATTTTCTTCCTTGTTCATTCTATATTTAAGTTTTTTATTTTTTTTAAAGGAAGTAACTTTTCAAGTTATGTTTATGCAAAATACTTCATTTCATATATAATTATTTATTTTAGGGTTAAATATATTTTTGATCTCTATAAATATACCGACTTTCGTTTTAGTTTCACAAAAGTATTCTCATCACCATTTTTGATCCCTATTTTTTAGTCAACTCATGTTTAACCTTCATATTTTTTAATGAAATTTTCTAAAAATGAGTAGAATATTATGACAATCTCAAAAAAAAAAGGATTTTTGTAACAAACATTAATTAAATATGAATCTTGCTCTTGAATTTGAGCAATGATATTTGAACATCAATATTTTGACAAATTATATGACAACCTATAAAACCAAGTGTTAATTTGGTTAAGAGAGAGAAAGAAAAAATCATTATAAAACTCCCACGAGTTGTTTTTAGTATGATTTTATAGATTGTTATATAAGTTATCAAAATTTTGATGTTCAAATATCATTACTCGTTAAATTTATCTTTTTTGTTTTTTTGTTACTGAGAGGGTCAATGGCTTGCGAAGAGAGAGAATACACTACTACTAGACAAGGGTAGTTATCCCACACATCCCCTTCTAACATATGTCTAAACCGAGACTCAAAAATACCACATTTGAACCTCCCGATTAGAATGTTGAAATACCACCAAATTTGAACATCTCAATCAAAAAACAACCAAAAATCACTAAAACATTTACACATTAATTTACCTCGATCAAAATGTTAAAATACCACCTCTCAATCAAGTAAATGTAATGTAATGAGATTATTTATTTTTTTATTGACAGGCCTATTTACTATTAATATTTAATGGAAAATGTTAATTAGTGCCCGGGGCACTGGTTAAGGACCTTAAATAGTAACTTTTTTATAAAAGTTTCTGTAATGAATGCATTGGAAATTGAAAACTTTTAAATTTTGAAACAACAATTACTTTATTTAACATGCTTAAAGAGTGCCCTGGGGCACTCGTTATAACAAGACCCATATTTAATTTATACCAGTAATATAATAATATTATAATGTTCATTATAAATGAAAGAGTAATGATATTTGTACATCTCTTTCTTACAACTTTCATGACAACTTTATATCTCTCTTCTATGATTGGTCAAAAACAATAGAGAAAGAAAAAAGAAGAGAAAGAATAAAAACATAATGTGAGTATGAGAGAGAAAATTGTTAGAAAATGGATGTACAAATATCATTTCTCTAAATGAAAACAGTTGATAGTTAGAAAGAAAGAGTCCTGAGTTTAGCTTAATTGGTAGGGACATTGCATGATTTATGCAGGGGGCCGGGGTTCGAAAC
>Ga0315915_1001167_pt1 | contig 31031 bp, 18 predicted proteins | sample MpolbnodulesMG_FD_207738 | JGI IMG/M metagenome (GOLD analysis project Ga0315915, IMG submission 207738) | Medicago polymorpha root nodule microbial communities from Los Angeles, California, United States - branched nodules | ecosystem: Host-associated > Plants > Roots > Nodule | place: USA... | reverse complement strand
ATGGCAACAAAGCACTTGAGTCCACATCTAGGGATCATAGTGGTTTCAGGTCTAAGAGTGATATACACTATTATCATTGTGAGAATATCTTATGACAATTTCATAACATACTATGTAGTATTCTCATGGTGGGTCAATCCAGTATAAATATTACTCCTAATATTTATACATATGTATAGACTTAATATCTCATATCTATGACCCATGAGATGCGGTCATCAGTCTACATACATAATAGTCTCGACGCTTTATTATTATCCTAATTCATATTAAAACTTGACTACGGATACATTTAAGAATAACGTTCTTTATGATAATGTAATCTCATGATTAAGTCACACTTAATATATTATTACATGAACTATCTATTCTGGGGACTTTATTAACATTACTATAAATATAATAAAGAGTGTCATATATTATTCAATAATAAAAGTCATGATACATAAGATAAGTTTAACCTAAACTATTGGCTTCTAGGGCTTACACCAACGAATAGAAGGGCTTTTTTTCTTGAATCTTTTTAAGTAGCTTGAAACAAATTTAGTGTGTTTAAAATACATCTGGGGAAATAAACAGAATCAACATCATTTCTTTTTAAAATACAACATAAAATTTAGAAAAATCAATTGGGTTGTCAAATTTTTATTATTTTGAAAACCATTTATTGATTATAGTATAAGGGAACGGTAAGAGATTATAAACATCTATTTTACAATGAAGTATAAAAAAATTAAGAATCGTTTATTCAAAAAACAAACGAGAGAATGACAAGAGATTAAAACAATTCTCTTTTGCATTAGATTTATAAAGTGAGTTCCTAAAAAGAAAGGTACAGAACTCCTAAAAAGAATGAGAGTAAACCAAACTAACACAAACTTAGTAGCCATTCCAAAACCAGTTAAAGTGCAGATAAGTGTGTAATAATAAGGCACACATCACAACTCTTTAGCACTGACTACTGTCTCGAGAGACTGCATACCTCCTCCCAACCAAGCTCTCGCTTGATCGTACTAGATTCAAACATGGGAAAACTTTCGGATTCTACACTCCAATCAAACTACACTCATCTCATCCACAGCTTCCTTTCGGATAAAGTTTAAATATTATCATGCCAGCATACCATTGTTCGAGAAGACAATCATGCTCCCTTAATGGATGAATCCTGGATCAGGATTAGTTTGGGAGAACAGTTTTCCTGGATATCATCTTCACATTTGTTAAACAATTAGGTTTGACAATGAAGAAGTGGGCAGGTCACATTGGCAGTGAATCCAACACATTTTAGCCTGAACATAGCTAAAATCACATTTGACAGAAGATGACATTTTATACTATGAATCCAACACACGCTTAGAGTGTGAAATTTCTTAGACAGAGCTTTTGACAAATCAAACAGAGACTAGTTTTCAAGCATTCATGTAACACATCAGTTATACGTGAAAGATAGTAGGTTGGACAGAATAAATATACTAACTAAAACTTTCTGGTCCCTGTTTGGCAGGTATAAATAATAATGTTCATATATACATGACCAAGATATTTGTCAAAACCCACCTTACAAAAAAATAATAAAAAATACCTCCAACTGGAGATTATGAATGAATCAAAACTAGATACATGGTTAATCTAATAAATTATAACACAAATAGACCGCTCTGGAACTTTGATGTACACAAATTAATAACTCGGAACTATGACCAACCAATCATACTACCCATTCAACAAAACGAGATCTGGACTGACGTGGTACCTTGGACAGTTGACGACATTCATATACTAAAAATGGTCAGCCAACGAGACTCCTGTCATTCACAGTCCAACCCACTTCACCCATCTGAAAATCCGACCAACTCTCATTGGCAACCCATAGTCTTTGGCAATAGCAGGCTCTCTTCTAGCAACATCAGGTTCTGACCAAACGTATACTCCGCGTTCTTGCCTACTGCCAGGTACAGTATTATCCAAGATAACGGCGACAAGAAAAGCTATCACCATGTGCAGCGAAAATATCGTATTTAGGAAATAGTTCAACTGCAAAAGGAAAATATATTCACAACTGATTTTAGAAAGGAAATGAAATTACATGTTATTCAACAGCACATACATCTCTCAATTAAAAATGGACGTAAGGAGCTCAATGATTAGAAAACAATATTCAAGTGCTAATAACAATGGAACCACAAGTTAAGATGACTATCATAGTATAAATTTTTCAGCTAGTCCACTACATCATGAATTTATTATGTAATATTATCATATATAGTAGTTATATATGTTTGCTTAACACAATAAATAAGCAGTAGTTACTAGTTAGCAACCCTGAAATAACATGCAGGATGCTATAAAAAAAAGGCGCTTATAATCAAAAGCCACAAGCAGTAGACAGTTGATCTTAAACCATATTGTACGCAAGCAACGACCAATTTCACTATTGAATATGCAGGTAGTTTCTATTCATTTACAAAATCATGGAGATAGATATGCATATACCATGATGTTGTTTTCATAGGCACACGCCTACCCTAACCGATGGAAATGTGATCCTTCTTTTTTTGTAATATTTATGTAAGCATCCATATGTCAGACACGCATCACACAAAAGCAATCATACGACATCCAAACAACACATGCCAGGCTCCTCATACAAGTGTTTCAATCAAATTTTGGGTTCTTCCCTTTGACACACCTCCAATACTTGATACTCATCAAACACAACTATAATGAGAATGGATCTACACATTTTTTGTAAAATAATAGAAACAAAAATGCTTTCAAAGTAATCTAATAGTATTTTAATTAGACATTTCATAAGTTCTCAACTCTTCTTTCATACACATATTATCATTTATGATCTTCATCTTTCTTTCACGGCTTCCCTTTTCCGGACTCATATTTCATTTGTTATACTCTTTCATCTAATTTGGTGGTCATCTTGATTTTCAATTTAGATATTTTATAGATGATACCCAAATCAAATTTTATGTAATATTTTTATGGTTTTACTTCTCTTTTTTTTTTCTTTCTAATATATTTTTATATACGTCGGTGTCCTATATTTTGGACATGAGTGGTGTTGAAGAGTTCCGGGTGGTGTCCAGTGTTCATGTCAGTCTCGGTGTTTCATACAGTGTTATAGTAATTACTACCTCCGTTCCTAAATATAAGACCCTTTTGATAAAAGCATAATGATTAAGAAAAATAGTTTTTGCATTAAATTTGTCGATAATGTACATTCTATTTCCAAAATCATCCCTCGATTATTAAGAGAGAGAAATAGTTGATCTTTTAATTCTCTTCATTAATTAGGGGTATTTTTGTGAAAAACAAACCAATGTATCTTTCTTTTTAAAAAAGAAATTAATGTATCTTGAACTTTAAAAAGGGTCTTACAAAAGGAGACAACAAAATTTTGAAAAAGGGTCTTATATATAAGGACGGACAGAGGTAGTAACAAATTTCAATCGCAGAATTTATACCATCAAAATCAAGCATAAGATTCGCAATAGTAAAGGAACATGACACAGAGGCATACCCCTCCATATTTGCTGTGGAAAGGCCCGTGAGAAGCCACAATGTAAGGCTGAAAATAACTTGGCACTGACAAGTTGGAATTTGGAGAGATGCCATATTGTTGAAAGTATGCGGGTATGGAAAGAGAGAAGAACAATGACAATCCAATTATAATGATATTGCGAGAGCTGCCAGCCTCACTATAGCGTAGATTGGACAAGCCCAATGCTGTAAGCATTGCCCACATAAAGCAGAGGAGACCAGCAACCATGACTCCAGGAATTGAAGCAATGAACCCTCCAACCTTCCCTGTTAATATAGTAAAAGCAAATTAAACATAGCGTATTTGCAATAAAAAGCATTACAGACGAGAGAATGAAAAAAAAAAAAAAAAAAATATGTGCACCACAAAAGAAGTCAGCAATCTGCAATAAATGAATCTAGGAATAAATCAAATATCCTAATATCTAATCATTCATCATCAAATTCCAAAAATACAACCAGTGCAAAAAATCAAAACTTTATTTATTCCATGCAGTTTGATGATAAATTTGTTAACATATAGCCATTTTTATATGCCAAATGTATTGATGGGGAAACTGGTAAAGTAAATACCAAACAAAACACAACAATGGAGTATCTTTAATATAACAATTATTGGACATATGAAATGGGAAGCAAAAAAGTACTACCGGGACAGGAGGGATGAAAAGGCATCCTCCAAAATAAATAAATAAAAACTAAATAAAAAACACAAAAAAACAGAGAAGCTCAAGGGTGTATCAAGGTAGCTACGGCTGAAAAAAATCATTGGATCGAGTCATAACTCATAAGGCTTCGCCAAAGTATTTAGACTTCGACACAAGAAATTCACACCGAATTGCAAAAAAGTATTTAGCTGAATGGCAATTCAAAAGATATTGGCCACGGTTTCTAAACTATAACACATAACAACGGAAAGTCCTGTGTGAGGCCTTCGAATCTATAACATGTAATTTGTATTACTTCCAGCTTTCAAGACAAAAGTTTTGACCTTGGGGGAAGTTAATGCAATCCATATAGGCTTCTTAAGGACAAATATATCCTTATTATAAGAGTTGGGAAATAGGACTAGCAACTTGTAACAAAAAGCACCAAAGGCATCAAGAGGCAGAACTCTTGTATTCTACTTGCCAGAAACAAGATAAGAGAATCAAATAGCATGACAGCACAGAGACTCAACACTTTTGCTATTTTTCGATGTCTGGCGTAAAATTCTATGAGACTAGAAGTAGAATCTTGAAATACAAGAATAATAATTTTGGATTGAAATTCTATTTTGAATGAAATGTGATGGGGACTTGGGAAGCCTATAAAAATTGAGCATTCCCCACTCAAATATCCTCCCAAAACCTGCTATGAGTGCAGATTGCAGCAATCATAAAATTTAAGTATTACAAATCTCTGTGAACAATAATCAAATTGAAAGAGGGCTAAGTCTATATTTTAATATATATTTGATGTTTTAAAAAAAAATTGAAACAACATGATACATGAGCATATATCACTTTTTTTAAGGCTTTGTTTGAGTTAAATTCAATTTATGTTGTTGTAATATTCTTAAACTCTCCATGATATACGAGCCCTGCTACCCTCCAAAACTCTCCAAAAACCAGTTCACAAGCACACCCTAAGGCTTTGTTTGTGAGTTTGGAAGGGAGGGGAGGGCTTTGGAAAAAAGGAAGGAGCAAGTGGAAGAAATAGAGGACTTTGAGAAGAGAGGGCTTTTGGGAGTTCATTTTTCTTCATAATACAAAATTCTCCTCATTTGGGGGAACTCAAAAATTGTATTGGAGGGGGGATTTTGGAGGGTTTGTATGAATTCTTCAAATTCAGTTTATGTGGTTGTAATATTCTTAAAATTAAAAATATAATAATCATAAGCATTAATTTATCATTCTCTAAAAAAAATACTCTTTGAAAAAATGTGAAAGATTTCTCCATTTTCCCCTATATTTCCTACCCTCTAAAATAATAAGTAGTCACTAAAGTACATGAAATTCATCAATTTAGTCCCTAAAGTATATGAAAATCAGTCAATTTAGTTCCTAACAACTTAATAGCATGGACTAAACTGACCTTTAAATATACTTTAGAGACTAATTATATTTATATACTAAATCGGAGAAAAAGTGATGCTTGTGAAGGACTAAATTGATGATTATTAGAAAGAAAGAAAGAAACAGTTTACTGCCTTGCTTTTTATGGTTTATTAAAAAAATCAGTCTTCTGCCTCGCATTTTATACAAATGCTCTTTTCTAGAAATGATGCTTACAAGCATCATACACTGTGAATGTGCTAATTGTTCTGAAAGGGTTTAATACCAGGGTATATTACACCATCTCAAAATAAGTAGACTAACAAAGGCTATTCAGGAACACTAATTCTGTTCAACGGTTATTCATCACAAGATGGACTGCCAAAGGTAAATGCAAGTACAACAGAAGGATAATAGATCCTTACCCACGAGAGATAACACTATCAGAATACATGCACCCAATTGAACTGCTCTGCGGCTTCCCATTTTAGTCACAGCAATTGTATGAACATTTTCAGTTAAAGTCGTAGATCCAGTTCCAGTACCCCAGAGACCAGCCAAAACACTAGAAAGACCTTCCAGACCAATTCCGCGACTAAGAACCCCAGGAGTTGGAGGTCTAGATGCTACTAATAATGAAGATGCATGATATGAGCCAACCTACACAGTTAAAACAAATTAATATTAACAACACATTACAGTGATTAAATAATTCTTCATACGGAAAAAAATCATGATAATATGATTTAAATTTTGATATAGCATATTTTAAACCTTTCATAGATCAGTAAACTATATTATTTGACTTATCTATACAGTATCTTTAAAATAAATAAAATCATAAGTTGCTTTTTGCAGTGTTGAAACTTGAAATCTTATTTAAGGGATAACACAATCGATGACATGCACTGATTGGCCAAGCTGAGAAACTATATTACTTTTCCTGAACTGAAAATAAAACAATATTATTTGGTGAAAACAATAAGACAAGTTGGAAACCATTATTTTTTAAATTTGGATCTGATAAACTATATGCCCAACTACCAGTCTCTTTAGTCTGAATTTTTTACCGTTGATATCAAATATTGCAGTTAAGAAGAAGCGACGGTAGATTTTAAGTGAATATTATATTAAAATTTCTTACCTCATCATGTAAACCATTCATTAAGGATATTTGTTAGGTCCAAGTCATAATTTTTATTGAGCTTGGAGCATATGTAAGAAAGAGAGCAGCTTTTTACATACAATATTGCATTCACATCATAAGAATGCAAGAGCCAGGATATTTTTTCAATTGGACATGATAAAGTAAAACTATCAACATATTCAGAGTCAAGATAAATAAATGCAGTCCAGGAAACAAAATAGAACAAACAAAAAAGACAAGAATCTAACCGAATCCACGGATGAGATTAAAGAAACCACACACATCACAAGAGCCATTTTCCAGTGGAAGACAGGAGTACCCCATTGCAATGGATAGGGAAATTTAAACCATGGGGATGATTTGATTGCATGCGAAGTATCAACTCGACAATATTTCATCCTTGAAATGTGCTTTCTGCAGTGCTCAGAAACCATATTTGAGGCAGGTATGTTTATGTCACACCCTTTGTAGTTGTAGGCTCCAGCTTCAGTCAGCAAGAAAGCCACTGCCCATGTAATTGCCAAACCCAAAGGAACCTGCAAATGAGGTAAAAAAAAATATATAACATCACTTAACAGCAATCATTTGTTACACTGCAGAAATTTATTTTCAATGCTGTAGAGTAACTAGGAAGGATATTGTGGCATTGCACTTACTGCATATATTAGAAATATGCGGTGTCCAAGAACAGATATCTTACGAAGATACTGCAGAAAGCAATAAAAAATGAATTAAGTCGGCATATGTGATCATCAATACCAAAGACAAAGTGGGAGTCTCTGAATTCAGTAAACTTACAAGGGAAAAAACAATAGCCACTAATATTTGTATTGCACCAATCTCAATACATGTGCCAACAAGAGGAAAACCATAACCATAAAATGAAAGTCCAACTGCAGCAATGGTTGGGGATACAACCACAGGATTGATAAACCTGAAAATTGAGATGTGAAACATATTACTTTGATTTCAAACCCAACAGTGATCAAATTATGGTGATCAATCATTACAGACGAAACCAAGCCATATCCCACAAAAGGGGTCAAAAATCTTGAGACACATGCCATAGCGGGTGAAAAATAATACAACTTATTTCAGTACAAAAAGCTACTGCGGCTCTGGCAGTTTGAGACCTATGACATGTAAATAGTTTAATTCCCACAGAAATTGACCAACATTGGCATAAGTAGTCCAGTTGAACGCAGTCTGGATACCGGATGCAGGGGATGCAGGACTATTTACTCCTATATTTGGAAGAATCACAATGGTGGATTTGGAGTGATAAACCTCCTTCTCACTGCTACCACCCTCTAAAACCTTCCACATATAGTTGGTTTCTACTCTGATTAATCTTGCACAACTTTTCAATATAATCCATATAAATAGTCATTTGAAGCAATGATATATCAACAATCGTTGATAACTTGATATATCACTCAAGCCTCTCAAGGGAACCTAAACACCATCCTCCTTCTCACTGCTACCACCCTCTAAAACCTCCCACATTTAGTTGGTTACTTCTGTAATTAATCTTGCACAGCTTTTCAATATAACCCATATAAATATTCATTTGAGGCAAATGATACATCAACAATTGTTGACTATGACATTATCGGGGAAAAAAATTAAAAAATTCCTGCTCATTCAACAGACAAAACAGAATGCAAAGCACCTTAGCAGCAGAACTAGCTCTGTACAGTCAAAAAATAAATCAAGAGGAAACGGTACCCTACATATGACCATTATCAAATGGAAAATTTGTATTGAATCATGTTGCGTTTAATTATTTTAAACATAGCACATTTTCCTGTAAGAATGCTCTCAGCTTCTTAAACATGATCTCCTATATGGTAACTGAAAGTTATCCAACCGACCAATTATTAAAGATTGTGTTTAAAAAATATTTAACGAGAATTATATAATTTCCTTTCAAAAACCAAAATAGATGACCAAAAACACATATTACCTCTGTCCCTAAATATTAGTCCCTCTTTGAGATTTTTATTTGACCCTTCTTACAAGACACCTTTCATTTCTTTAACAATATACTCCTGATTATGTTACATCTTTTTTCTCCAACCTATAATAATACTATGATGAAAATATAAATTAATTCTCTCACATAAAGGGTAAACTTGTAAAACAATAACAATTGTCAACAAATTCAATACTACTACAAACTTTCTTAATTGTCCCGATTTAGTCAACCAGGTCCTATGCAATACTATTTTCCCCTGTTGTTTTACTAACGCTGTTTTTCTTCCCATCATTATCTGCTATAGTTTTACTTTTACTTGAATCACTCAACCACTAGGAGTTACCTACATCATGTATTGCCTCAATCCACAAGAGCAAACAATGAAGCATGTTTAAAGGCAAATAAAAAGCCAGGAAAAACAAAACCCCTAAACTCATACCTTACTAACAGGGACATAAGTCCAGTATATCCAAGGAAAGTTTGAAAAGCAGATCCAATAATGATAGCCCCCTGCAGCTCCTTCATTATATGTCGGAATTTCTGAAAATTGATATAAAAACATTATCAGCAATCTCGGTTCCAATTATTCCATCAACAAAGTTTATAGTGCACCATTCAAAGCCTATTACATCTAAAGAACAACCAACAACAAAACCGTAGACCGATAATGCCGGTTAGTTGGAACAATAATGTGAACAACAATTAAATTATCTGACACATAAAAAAGAAGAAATATGTATGTTCCATTTAATAATCCTTGAAAATCAAGGAAACCAGCAAAACCGTTATAAGGCTGACAATTTTGGTAAAATTAAACAATGATGTAGCCAACAATTAAAATCATCTAAAGAAGCTTGCCATGTACAATTCAAATCCCGTTACATCTCATGAATAACCAACAACAAAACCGTTATAAGACTGAAAATGCCGGTTTGTTGGAATAATAATGTGGACAACAATTAACATCATCTAAAACATACAACAAACCCAAGCTTTTTCCCACTAAGTGGGGCCGGCAACGTGGATCAAATTACGCCATAATGTTTTATCATAAACCATATTTTGGTCTCACTCATTAATTTCCAAATCTTTCCTAAAAGTTTCTCTCATAGTTTTTCTAGGTCTTCCTCTTTCTCTAGTGACCAGACTATCCTCCATCCGATCTACTTTTTTAACTACAAAAATCTATAGGCCTTCTCTCTACATCATCTAAAACATAAAAATATAAAATACACACACATTCCTTAATCCTTGAAACTCCAAGGAACAAGGAAAACCATTATACCACCGACAAAATCGGTTAAGTTGAATGAACAATGACGTAGCCAACAATTAAAATCATTTAAAATATAGATAAGAAATACATACATTTTCATTCAATCCTTGAAACTCGGGTGAGTTGATGATCGCCAAAACTGGAGCTAGATAAACAAAAGAAGGTCCTTGTATCAAGGGCAACCTGGACCCAAAAAATGTATGCAACAATGTAGTCACTCCAGAAACGAAGAGCACAGTTGAGACCACTGCAGCAATTTCCTCCTATAGCCACTAACACATCAGATAACAATATTCACATAATACATTTGCCAAAACAAAAACAAAACATACACAAACAAAATAATAATTTAGTTGAAAAAAAATGAAATCACTCACATGAGAACCTCCCATAGCAGGAACAATGACAAGTGGAATGAGAATCAATGAACCTAATATAGAAACATAATGCTGAATACCATACACACCAATGGGAACTGAAACAACCATGTACAAGAAAAATTCATCAGCATTGATCAAAATTTTCAACCTACGTAAAATCATAAGCAATGTATTATACAATTATCATCTATGAAGCACGAACACACCGGCAAGACGCTGACACGTCCACTAACACTCCAAGTAATTTAAAAAATTGAATGTAATAACACGTCAAGTGTCAGACACGCCTTCAATCAGAAGTGTTGCTACAGAGATTCTAATGCTATTATTGTCTTTACCTAAACCAGGTGAATCTCTTAATTCATACTTCATATGCGAATGCCTTAAAGCAAAACCATCCTCATCCACAGTCTGCGGCAAGGAACCAGCGACTTCCTCATTCCTCGCTGTTCTTCTCACCGGCTGCTCAACCTTCACCTGACCATTGGTACTTGGTATTCCATCGGAGTCTCTCCGTTTCTTCGCTACAGGCGGTGGTAGAATTTTCTCGCCGTTTGCTACCGGAGGCGGAGGAGTTACCTTAACACGACCAGCTTCGAGATCGGGATTGGCTTCAGCTTCTCTAGACTTAACCGGCGGTAAGGTTATCTGACCAGAATCACCGGCATTGGTCTCGCCGGAGAATTTTGGCCTGAAACCGGTTTTCTTAGCCCATGAAGAAGGTGGAACTGGTTTCGCTTCTGGCGTGGATAACGCCGGTGACCATTGTACCGAACGTTGGCGAGGTTCGGGTTCGGACATTGGTGGAATGAAGCTAGTGGCGCATGATAGCTTCAACGGAACGGTTACAGTTATAGATCTGGTGAGTGAAGAAGTGAAGGTTTAGGGTTTTGTGTGGAAGAGAGAGAAAGCTCCGGCGAAGATAAAGAGAGTGAAAATGTGTGTAGTGATAGTCAGAACTGAGAAGATAAAAATCAAAATGGAACGTGTTTGAAATTTGAACATGTTATTTAATTTATTTATGTATTTGATAGATTTGTTTCCATTTTTCTTTCGTTCTTGTCTAGGAAGTTTAAAAAATCATTTAAAAAAAATTGAATTGTGTTTATTGATGAAATGTACTATTTGTCTATTAAATATGTTTATGAGTATGTAGATTATGTAAAATAAAATAAAAAATAAGTCACTTCTCTCGATTTATTTCAATGGTTGAACATTCAAACAAAAATGATGTGCAAAAATATCTTTAAGGAAATGACAAGCGGTCATCAAACATAAGACAAATTGATCAAGCTCATTACAAGCAAGCAAATCTTTCTAACAACACATTGTTAACAAATGCATCATTTGTGACAAGAAGTCCAAGTCAATGTTTGGACATGATGATCATCTGTGAGGTCGGTTGCATTTGCGGCAAGTTCAAATATCTGACCAATTAAGCAATCATTTAGGTGATCAGTGCATTCAAATATCGAGACAATAATTTGACTCATGTACTAAAAAGCATGCATCTAGCTCTAATTTACTTCATAAGATATTAAGATTTCTAAAGTGATTCTCTCAGAGTTTTTCAATCAGAGTAGTCACTTCAAGGACAAAGACTCTTACTGCTGCTATCATCGTTGGTGTTTCAAATAATGGTATCCTTCCATGTGAAAATCAACACTGATGTGAGTGTTCAGGGTATCACACTAAAAAAAAAGTTGTTCTTATTTGAGAATGAAATCAAATAAAAGCAAAGAATATGATTTATGAACTTACCGAGATATCCTCTCAAAGTGAGAATTATCTATATCATTTGTAAATCAATAAAGAAGTCAGAAGCACTATTGTTTTTTTGTTTTGTTTTAAGAACTCGACATCCAACCCAATACCAATTAATATGAGGGGTCCGATCTGACCGTCCACCTTCGGGGGACATTTAAAGTCAGAGCAAAGCTCTGTATGGACTAACCCATCAAAATTGACACTTGGAGAATCGAACCTAAGACCTTAAAATGAACACACTTTAAGGTACATGCTAATACCACTAGGTTAACCTAAGTGGGTTAAAACACTCTTGAATTGATATAGCATTTTTTATGTAATATCTTATCTTAGAGAGTCGTAATCCTGTAACGACTTTGTATAAGTCAGAGACAAACTTAAACCCCACTTTGCACCCTGTCTAGTAGTGGTAGACTAAAACAGACTAGAAAGATTTTAAATATTGATCCTCACTAAGCGTGAGATGACGAAGTAGACTTGTTGAGTCAAGATCATTGTCATTAATTTGTCGTGATTATGCAACTGGGTAAGTGACGGGATCATCATGGTTGGACAATTGGGTAAGTGATGTAATTGTCGTGGTTGGTGACAAAGTAAATGACAGGTGTAATGGACTTAGGCAAGATTGGTGCTTCGTGAAACCTTGGGGTGGACACCTTGAGTACTGTAATTGAAGATTATAGTGAAAGAATTCCCTATCGTGGAGATGACACAATCACTCTAGATAGTTGTATTGGACTAGCTATTAGGGTGATAATGAATCAGGATAATTTTGTTATGTCTTCTCTTTCTCCCTCCCTCTCCCTCTCTCTCTGTATTTTTCTCCCTCTCCCCACCCAACACATCCAAGAGTTAACAGGAAGATGTATGCTTTTTGAAGATGATGGTGTCCTGCTTGGAGAGTCGATGGATTAATTGAATGCGATGCCGAAGACTTTGGGACAAGTTTTAGAAGGGTATGACTTTCGCTTGAGTAGAAGTAAGATAGAGTGTATGGAATGTGATTTTAGCAAAAGGCAAAGTAGTTCTACCTTAAAAGTGAAAGTTGAAGATCATATCATACCCTAATTTTCACAGTTTAAATATCTTGGATCTATATTACAAAACGATGAAGAAACAAAAGCAGATTTGAACCATCATATCCACGTTGGGTGGTTAAAATAAAGAAGAGTCTCTTATGTTTTATGTGATACGAAGACACCGCTCAAGCTGAAGTGAAATTCTATCGGACAACTGTCAGATTGACGATGGTACAAAGTGTTGGGTGGTTAAGAAACTAAACGAGAATAAAGTAATCGTAGCAGAGATGAAGATGTTGTGTTGGATGTGTGGCAAGTTTAAATGAGGTAAAATTATAAATGACAACGTTAGAGAGAGAGTTGAGGTAGCACATATAATAGAAAAAGTGATGAAAAATAGATGGTTTGAGCACATAGAGAAAAGACCTTTAGATTCTATAGTAAGAAGAGTAGATTTGAATAGTCATATTACAAGAGGTAGATGATGACTTAAAAAAATTATAATAAAAATTATTGGAAAGGATTGAAAGTATTTTAAAATTGTAAACTAAAAAATATAAGAGGTTACTCATGACATATTAGCATGAGTAAGCTAATGACAACTGACGTTGAAATAAACTTGAAAATTACTCCTCTTCCTTTTATTTCCATGTAAAAATTCTCCAATTATCCCTCGCGTAAATTAACTGCTGCTCGATATCAACGACAATTAATTTACACTAGATATTAGCAACAATTAACTTGCACTGACTCCCAACGACAGTCAACTATAACTGGTTTTAGGTCTGCTATCAAAATATTTTGACAGAATTATTGTTATGTTCTTTTTAAGCATTTCATCCATTCATTTATTCAATCATTTTCATCTTTTAGAAAGAAAAAAAAAACTTTTATCACACTCGTTGTCACCTCTTCAACCATTATTTCTATAATTTTTTCAATCATTTCATATTATTATTTTTCTTTTGAGATTTTACCCATGTCTACCAAGAAAGGTTAAAGGAAAAATAAATAAAAAAAGTTTAGTAAGAAACTAATGACCCTTGGTCATCATCAAGATTTTTAAATGAGTTTTAGAGAGAAATGTGATACACCCAAGAGACGTTTAACAATAATGTTGGTCATATAAATGGTTTCTTGCCGCAAGTGCTAAAAACAATTTAATTAAAATTAACAAAGCATGCAGCGTTTTACTTATAAAGTGATCAAATAATGATTTATCTTTAAACGAGTTTTAGAGAGAAATGTGATACACCCAAGAGACGTTTAACAATAATGTTGATTATATAAATGGTTTCTTACCGCAAGTGCTAAAAACAATTTAATTAAAATTAACAAAGCATGCGACATTTTACTTATAAAGTGATCAAATAATGATTTGTCTCCAACATGCAAGTTAAGGAGACAAATATGGCTGAAATTCTAAAAATCGTTTATGCTTTGATTATCTTGCACTTGCTTTTCCTAACTATGGTCGTAACCGGCGAAAGTAAGTCATTTTTCACAAACGTTTAATTTTCTTCTTCTTAATCATGTATAAAATATTGCATTCCCTTCTTGTGACATTCATTTATTCTTATTTGACATGCAGTTTTTCTCCCCTGCAAAATCAACGAGCATTGTACAACTTATAAATGTCTTCGCGCTGGAATGCCTTGGTGTTTTATGGATTTATGTGATTGTATTTATCCGGAAAGACTTAGGTACAATTCTTTAGGTGTTTTTGTTATGGTTCTTAACTATATTTAGTATGATTTCCGTAAATCCATAATATTCTCAAAGTTTGTCATATCCAAAAAATTTCTATTTTTAATTAAGAACCATAGGAAAAGCACTTAAAGAATTATAGGTAACTTTTGTTCTTATCTTAATTAAGTGTAAAAACTAAGTTAGACATTATGAAATTTGATTTGTATGCAACAATGTTTCAACTGTTATGTAATTTTCGCATTTTGGATTATGATTTGTGACTTTCAATTCCTTTTGGTAATCTCAAAAGCGTATTATTATTTTATTATTATATAAGTATTTTTACCTTTTGCTTCACCAACTTTCCTTAGCAAAAAAACACCAACTTAACAAATAAAGACGAAATATGATTTTATAAAATCATAACAATATATAAAGGGAATATATCTTTTTGGTTGCATTTTTTCTTTCTAATTTTACCTCTTTTTTTTTTTGTTTTGACAAAGCTCTTAATTAAAACTATTTTATCATTCTACCATTTTTATAATATTGTTTAAATTATCAATTCAAAACTTAGATAAATTCATTAAAATATGGAAACAATCTACGACAACCATGGACATCATAAAAAAAACTTATTTTAATTTTATTGTCAAAAATTATTTTTTAAGAGTATGGTAAACCCATTTAGGTTGATCTAGTGGTAATGACTTGAGATATGACTCATCCTCGAAGTTTCAGTTTCGATTATCTCTGATGTCAATTTAGATGAACTAATTTAGCTTCTTAAAAAAAATGTATGGTAAAAGATATTTAATTATCTTTTCATATACAACTAATTGCAATAGAAAAGACAGAAGCACTAGTGTCCTTGATGAATCATAATGTACTGTTCTTTTAATTTTTCTTGATACAACTGTTCTTTTAAATTTATATTTTAAGATCAATGAGTGATATAAACCGAAAAAATGTTAGTATACTATTATTATTTTTGTTACAAAATAAATATTAGTATGTGTTCTTGTATCAACACGAGGGGTTATACCTTCAAAAGGGTCAAGAGATGACAAAAAAAATCAAACATGTATTGAGAAATTAGCCTCCTATTCATTATTAAGAGTTTTTTTTAAGGAATTCATTATTAAGAGTTTAATTAGTAAAAATCATCGATGTACAATTTTTTTTCCTTCATGTATAGTCACATCAACTAATAAATAATTTTTTTTGAGAGAACTTATAAATAAATTTAAAAACTCATGTATTTTCATCTTTATTATTTGATTGACCGTGTATAATAATTAAATTCAATTTTTTTAGAAGAATTAAATTAAATTATTATTATTATTTAATTGCTGCCCGTTTATTTTATTTAAACTAGCGAAAAGACGGGCACTCACGTACCCGTCTTTTTGCTCTTTTTATTGCGCTAACGTTTAAAAATTATGAACGGTATGTTTTTTTATGAAATTTTGATTTTAATTAAAACTAAAAAAAATGTTTGTTGCTTTCAAGTTATAAAAAATCAAACTAACCATAATTATCTATTTCAACGACATCGACAATAATACAATATAACAAAAAAAATATAATCTAAATTCTTTTCTTAATGACACCAACAACAATTTTATTATAGAAAAAGGTTGTTTAAAGGTATAATTTGAATGATGAAAAAGTAAGTATTTTTTTTTTGGTAGTGTATGAAAAAGTAAGTATAAATATACTCATCTAATTTGTTACACTTTTTAAATGATAAAGAAAAAAAACAAAAATAATTATATTCATATCGTGTTTGTTACATTTATTTTAATATTTAAATTTATTCTTATCTATTTGTTAGATGTGTTATTTGTATTGAAAATTGAAGCTATTTTTGGAAAAAAAATCTAACCCAAAAATGCTGAAAGGAGTGGTTTTCTTTATATATAGTATAAATTTAAAGAAAATTGTTTTTCTGACATCCATAAGTTCATAATAACACATGAAAATACCAAATTGCCCCCAATGGTGGTTAACTACCATTGACATATCCGGCAACAGTTAACTACCGCTGGTGCCCAACGGTAGTTAACTACCGCTAGTTTCCATTCTTTATTTCAAAAAGTAAAGAGAGAAGCAGTAGAGCCATGACAAAGCTAACCCTTTCTTCCTCCTTTTCATAAATTTTTTTATTCTGCTCAAGAGGGTTTTTCTGTGTGTTGTATTGGATTTATCAATTCATGTTGGGTTTTCATAATTATGAATAGACAAACATCTAACTTTGCTTCATTCATCTTCTTCTTCTTCATACCAAAAAAATAATCCAAATTTAACAGAAACTCATAGGAAAAAACTTAGTTCAACAACAAGTCCAACAATCAAGAATTACTAGACATTTGACCCGTGCGACGCACGGGTCTTTTCGACTATAATAGAGACAAATAAATAATCTTTAACCCGTAAGATCATGGATCGATCAATAAACGCAAATTAGATTATTAGAGATACAATATTATAATCAAATGATAATAAACAAAATTATAAAGAAAAAGATAAAAAGAATACAAAATTATAGTGTTGCATGAGTCAATTTTATTTATTACTTTTATAGTTAAACATCAAAAATTAATGCAGTTCATGGTTCCTAACAAATTATTTAGGGTAACCGAGTTTGCATGGAAATTAGAGTATTCTGTTTGTAAACGTATTAAATAAGTGTACAACAACTTGTCAAAAAAAAAACTACAGAAACAATAGGTTAAGTTGCTGCAGAACTAATACAATTAATAAATAATAAGGATAAGAATTAAAATATCTATTAAATTTTTGGTTTGTAAAATATTCACGGTTATTAGAGAGAGAGATGAAAAACATATATGATGCAAACCTAATAAGGGATCAGTGGAGGGAAAAAATTAGGTTAAGTTGCTGCAGAGTTAACAAAATTCATAAATAAGGATACATTTTTTTAGTATAAAATAAGTGTACAACATATTTCCTTCAAAATAAAAAGTTTACAAAATATTGTCAAAAAAAGGCATAAAATTAGTGCGATGCATTTTTTTAGTATTAAATACGTGTACAAAATATTTCCTTAAAAAAAAAGTGTACAGAATATTGTAAAAAAAAGCATGAAATTGGTTTTAAAAAAAAGGCATGAAATTAGTGCGATGAATTTTTTTAGTATTTTGTACAAAATATTGTCAAAAAAAAAAGACAAGAGGATAGGAATGATTGGTGCGATGCATTTTTTTAGTATTAAATAAGTGTACAAAATATTTTCTTAAAAATAAATGTACAAAATATTGTCAAAAAAAAAAGCATGAAATTGGTTCAAAAAAAAGTGTACAAAATATTGTCAAAAAAAAAACATGAAATTAGTGCGATGAATTTTTTTAGTATTGTGTACAAAATATTGTCAAAAAAGAAAAAGACAAGAGGATATGAATGAAATTGGTGCGATGCATTTTTTTAGATGATATTTGTTAGATTAAATTATTGCTAACCGAATATAGCAAATGAGTGGGAAAATATCAGGTTAAATTGCTTCAAACCTAACAAAATTAATAAATAAGGATTTATCGTGCATTTCTAAATGAAAAATCTAGTTCACATGCATTTAAAAAATTGGATCGAAACCCAACAATCAAACAATAAAAGAGAAAAGATTTCCCCCAATTTTCATAACCTAATTTCCACAAAATTGAACAAAATGATATAGACCGCGTGGCTTCCGTCTGTATTTGGCTTATGAATACTTATGAATTAATTATGGTATTTTCCTGTAAATGTCAATAAGTTTCTTATCAGTCCTAATGGTTGCTACTGTGTTCTGATATAAATTGAGAATTCGGCGGTAGTTAACTATGGTGGGAGGCATTTTGGCATTTTTTTTATGTGTCATTATGAACCTATGGATGTTATAAAAACAATTTTCAAATTTAAAAGACAAACTCAAGTCCAATCAATTTTCGAAGTGGCCCATATTTATGCAGTAAAAAAAGAAAAGAAAATAATAAACAAATAAATTAAAATCCTAAAATCGAGAAAATTCACCAGCTCCGTTAAGCTGGAGTCGCTGCCGGCCACCAGAAACAGCAACAAACTCCGGTGAGATGTTTTTCCTTTTTTTTTTCTTTCATTTTATCGTTTTTACGTTAAGTTACCTATAACCGCCACTGCAAAGGAAAAACAATTTCGCTCTAAAACGGCGTCGTTTCATATGATACCAGTAATAGTAGCTTATTCTTTTTAGGTTATGCAACTGATTAGTTTTTTTGCTTTCAGTAATTTCATAAATCATAATATAATATATAACTAGTTGTTTCAAAAAAAACATTATGATTCTCTTTATTTATCCTTTGAGGGTTAATGTGCAATTATATTTCAGGATTAATTAATTAAATAAATGATCCCTATAAATATCAAAGTTTCCTTTTTAGTCTCTAAAAAACACACTTAGTCCCTGTAACAAAAAATTCATTGAGATTAAAACTGTTGATGTGAAATCTTATAGGATTGAAAAATGATACTGAATTTTTTCACAGTGACTAACTATGTTGACGGAAAATTGTACAGATTATGATTATGAAGGACTCAAAATGACATTCTGGATATTTATAGAGACCGTTTAATTAACCCAATGTTTTATACCTTAATATGCTATATTGGTTTTGAAATGGACAATTTTCTTTGTGTGAAGTGCTGATATAATCTGGAGGCGCGATGAGATTGGAGAAATGTTGGTTTTGTTCTTCAACTGTGTATCCCGGACATGGAATCCAATTTGTTCGTGATGATGCAAAGGTAAATTTTAATGCACTATTTCTATAGCGCTCATCATCATGATAAGCACTTATGTATAAGCTGTTTCTATAGCGAAAGATAAAATTGAGTTAAATTGTTTTCATATAAGCTATAAACTGTTTTCATTAGCTATCTTGGAGAGCTTATGAAATTGAGCTAAAAACAGCTTATGAACAATGTCGTAAGTTGTTTTCATAAGTTTTGTTGAACGGCCTCAAGAAACTTATGCCCATAAGGCCCGTTTGGTTGAGATATTGTTTTTAGAAAAAATCTATTTTTTTTAACCAAAAAATCACTTTTATTATTTTAACATTGTTGGTATCAGATTTGTTTTTTTTAAAAAAAAAATCATTTTGTTAAAAAAATCATTTTTAATCTTAAAATGAAAATTCATTCATGTTAGCTTTTCTAATTTTTTTTTTTTTCTAAATCATTTTTCATGATAGTAAACAATCGGAAATTAGCTTCGGCTTTTTAAAAAAAATAATATTTTTACACTGTTTTTTTAAAAGACAAAACAAACACACCCTATATAACTTTCTGCTCTAATTGGATTAGATGTGAAGTAATGTTTTATCAATGTGATTTTGATTGTATTCCTTATACTATCTTTGGATATTTATAAATGAATGGAATTGAGTGAAGTGAAAGGAAACAGAATAAACCAAAGCTTATATCATATGCATGTTTGGACTTTGGGTTGATGGTGAGTTTAGTGAAATTTCTGTGTCACGCGGTTGTTTTGAAGTTTCAAAGTATTTTGTCAAAATTATGCTGCCGCTGACACACTGATTCTGCAAACTCACTGCCAATTCAAATGTAAACTATTGTTTAAATTCTTGACATCAAAGTTTTTGCACAGATATTTCGGTTTTGTAGATCAAAATGCCACAAGAACTTCAAAATGAAGAGGAATCCTCGTAAAGTAAAATGGACCAAGGCATATAGGCGAGTGCATGGAAAGGATATGACTCAGGTTATTATCTTTGATATTACATATCTGTTTAATATAATTGTCTTGTTTTCGACAAACTTCTGAACTACTATATCCTGTTTTAGGATTCCACCTTTGAGTGTGAGAGAAAGCGAAACAGGCCTGAGAGATATGACAGGATTCTTACTGAGAATGTACTCAAGGCGATTCCTATGATTGTTAAAATCAGAGACACAAGGGAGGGGAGACTCCATAAGAAGAGGTTCTTGTTTGACTCCTACTTGTATCGTATATACATGTCTTTTGTAAAGCTTTGTGATTTCGACGTGTTTTCTTTTGGTTTGTTGCTGACATTTTGTAAAAACTTCAATAGGATGGAAGGAAACAAGAAGAAAGTGCAGAGGGAGGCAAAGAAGGAGTTGGAGCAGAGCATCCATATGGTCAAAGCTCCTTCCGCAGTACAACCCGAGAAGATCCAAGTCAAGGTTTCGCAACAGCAACAAGAGAATCCTCTCATGGAAGTGTAATTCTATCAACATCGAGTTTTTGTTTGTTCGTTTCCAGTTTATTATTTGCAACTATACTATTAGTTTCCTGCATAAGGCCCAAGTTACCGGCTGCCTTGTGATTATTAATTTGAGTTGAATGTTGTGGTTTTCGAACAAAATTTGGCGTGTCTCTTAAGACAATGATTCTGTTTTGTGAGATAGTGAACTGTTTTAAAGAAATTTTGAAAGATGTTGCTTAGATTCATGGATATAGCATATCTATTCTTTTTTGGTATAATTTTGAGTTAGGTAAGATTACATGGGTGACAAAATTCTTATTCAAGACTTTTTAACGTTTTTGAACCTCTAGATTTAGACTTGAACTTGAGACCACTGGAAACAGAATTAGGCCAATTCATGATACAAAATTGAACTGTTTATTCTATTATATCATACTCTTTGGTCTTGATTATTTTATTCATATCTATATCTTTTACAACTTCAAGTAACGGTTTGGTACGTATATTTTTATTTTCTTTCAAAATATGAGTAATTTATTGGCTATTCTGTTAAGAATAAACATATCAAATTCAATATTTCAGTAAATTAAACCTGCTTCATTCCGACATTGTGAGGTGTGTGTTTATATTATATCATTTCACATGACGTAATTTTTTTCAGTGTCATTTTCATCAATTGAATTTTTAATACAAGTTTTCGTCAACTTGCAAGAAAAATAACTCTGCACCAAACTTCCAAGAAACAACCATATCTCAACATATATATTGAAGTGGTTTTTAAATGATTTTTTTTTTTTAATAACGTATATGTTTAATGTATATTTTACCTGTAAAAAAAGTATATTTTGATAGTGCATTACATTTTTACGACCCACTTGAGTTGGTATGGTGGTATTGACTTGAGATCTGGGAGTGTGCTCTTCCTCGAGGTCTTAGGTTCGATTCTCTCCGATGCCAATTTAAGTGGGCTAATTTAGTTTGTTCAAAAAATAAAAAAAAGATAGTGCATTACATTTTTTATTTATCTTGAATTAGTAGACCAAAATTGCACATGCTTAAGGAGATCAGATGCTGTTTTAGTCTTGTTTGCAAGTGATGCTTAGTCAATATGTTTAATGAGAGAATCATAATAAGAAGGGTCTTGTTATCTTGTGCCCTTAGAGCACAAGTTAAGAAATCCAAAATTAGAATTTTTTTTTATAGAAAATAACAAAAGTTTTGACTTTAAAAAGTTGAATGCACAACTTTTAATACAATTATTTCTATTTTAAATTCCCTAACATATGCCCTAGAGCACATGTTATCACTTGCCTAATAAAAATAATAACATGATCATAAATTTATGATCAAATTTGAAAAGTGATAATAATTAATAAATATAATTACCAATACTAAGATGGGACAAGTTACATAGGTTTTTTGGTCTACCAATTCAAAACTTGGAGAAGTTAAATGACGCATGTTGTCCAAAACTTGAACCATTTCACCACTTTTTGTTGATCAGGCTATCTCTTATATTCATTACCGGATAGAGTATAATTTATACCAGTACTCTATAAGTTCTCTTTTTCTTTAAGTTACCCCTATCATGGGCACTCTCTTTGCTACTACTATACCAGTAACTTTTCACCATAAATAAAAATAAGGTTAAATATATCAGCAGCTGAAACCTCCCTTCCCCTATATAAGAACGGGACCTCAACAATGGTGGCTTTTCATTAATCATATGGCCAAATGCGGCATGGCATCGGGCAATTAATCGGCATTAAATACGAATCATTGTACTCCATGAAGTCCACGTGATTTAACATTAATAATCAAAGATGATTTAGTACTTCAACAAACAACCGCATTGGTTAAAAGCAAAATCCGAAACTGCATCTTATTTGGTCCATTAACCAAACTTCTTTTTGCTGAATCATTTTACTATAAGACAGTTTCTTCTAGATAATCGGACAATCCTAATTGGAGTAAATTTAAGGTAATAGTAACAAGTGTCCCCTTAAATCCTTCAAAAAAAAAAAAAGTGTCCCCTTAAATGCATGGACTAGATCCTCTCTCGTGATATCCTAAACATTAAAAATTAAAAGCAATTGAGAAATTAAATGTTAAAATGAAGGGAAAAATAAGATGCTTAATGACTAAGATTTTTTTATTGGAGTAGAGACAATCTATTTGCTAAACACACTTGTTAGTGAATCTACCAGAGAAAGTTTAATATTGAAAATAGTAGCAGTAATATTTTATGGGTTATGCTAACAAGTGTCCTTGGTGCACTAGTTAAGAAGTAAAAAATAGAAATAAATTATAAATTTGATGTAGAAAAAGTAAATTTTAAAAATTTTAAGATGTTGAATACACAATTTTAAAATATAAGTTTAATATTGAAAATAGTAGCAGTAATATTTTTTTATAAATTTCTATTTTAAGCTTCTTAACAAGTGCCTTTGCCTAAGAGCAATTGTTAGCATTTCCCATATTTTATAGACTTTCTTGTTCAATTTTTTTTATAGACTTTTAAAAAATTGACCACACATTTTTGGATAAATATTGCATAGGTTCTTTAACAAGAGGAGTTGATTATCTTAATTGGTTTGAACTTAAAAATGTTTTATATTGAACCTACGAACATTTACAGAAAGGAACATTGTCAATTTTATATAAGTTTGAAATAATTAATAAAAGAAATCTAGTTATTAATATGTCAATGTATTTAGTCTACATACATCAACTACATTTTAAGCTTATATTTCATTCCGGAAGAAGTATGCATTTTGACTAAAATACTATTATAAACAAAATATCATTACTTAAATTCATTGAATAATTAATGTATTTAACTTATAAGATATATCATATACATATGTTATTCAATGAATTTAAAAAATAAATTACATCTTTACTTCAAAAAATTAAGTTTTTGAAAAATATATACATGAGAATAGCGAGGACTTGAGAATAAGAACCTAGACTAGTGTATACTTATATTTTAATATGATCAATATAGTATAGGCATTTTAAAATTATTAATAATCATCAAGAGATTAGTATAAATATGATCAAACTTTTTAGATTGAGACAGCATAAATGTAACGTCGGAAAACAATGGGACACTATGTCATTCGTTTTGCGGATATTCATTCATCAAGAGAAAGAGTTGACCATGAAAGATTGTCACCAATTTGCAACTTGTTAACATATAGATGCAATTTTCTTTTCATTAGAGGTAAAAATATATCAAAAATTAAATATAATTATCTTTTTTCGGTTAGAATTTAAATGTTGGTCAGTGGTCACCATTTTCTTAAACTCAACCCCTTAATTATGTAATGCAAAATTTGATAGCTGCTTTTGGAACAAGTTTAACACTTTTTAAATTGAAGTTTTAATTCCCGGCCAATTCCCAAGTGGACCTTTATATATAGGGAGTAGAAAAAGTATTGTTTTTAAAAATACCAATTCTAATCGTGCCGGCTTCATAACATTCCTGCTAATAGACATGCTGTTAAGTGTTATAAAAGAAATTAAGGTAGACACGATACAATGAAAACACTAAAAATAATAGGTGGTATTGTTTCATGCTATACATGTACTCCATGGTTAAGATATAATATTTTTACGCCTTTAAAAAAAAAAATCAAATTGGAAAATTCTTTGGTACTAAGAAAAGATGCGTACCTTATATTTTTTTAAAAAAAAAAGATGCGTACCCATATCAAAGTATGAAGGTACTCAAACATATTTATACACTCAACGGTCCGAGAACCCGAATCAACAATTTCTTTGCCACATTATTAGAGCAATGCTTGACTAAAGACAGACTACAAACAACTTCAAAACCAACTTCAACACACACCCTCACGTCTAGCGTGAGTCTGAGTCAAATTCTTACATTGCAATTCTTAACTCGGCTCTGATGCCATGTAAAATGGACTTGAATCTTATCCCAAAAGCTAACTCAAAAGACGAGGATACTAAGTATATTGGCCGGAACCAACAAAGTATCTTTTAACACAAGGCACCCCTAGTTAACAAGTGCACGTACCTAAGAGTTGCAAATGTACTAAAAGAAGTTCAAATGGAACTATGCAAATTTTCTGTTGGATTCTATGTAACTTCTGAATTGTCACTGTCACGTTTAGACCTTCATTCAAGTAACATCAAATTTGCATCAAAAGAGAAAGAAGAAGACAATGATGGGATCCAATTTGTCTTCGAAGCTAGCCATTATAATTTTACTAGGAAGGAGGTCAAATAACTTAGTGATTATAATTTCACCATTAAAATAAATAATTGAAGAATTTAAGGTTAGAACCCAACCACCGCATATTTCAATGTCTTTATTAATTGAATTATACTCGCGGAGACGGTAAATGAGACATTATAAAAAGTTAATCAAGTTCATAAACATGTCTCTACATGTTATCAATACATCCAATGGTTGACGTAGTTAGTCAGCAGCACGGGCTCCGGCCAGAACACTTTCTTTCTCCTAATTTATGATTCTTCATAATCACCAAACCAAGGTACAAAATTAAAGCTAGTACATGTTTATTTGGTGATGAAATTAAAGCAACATATGATCCTGTCACAAACAAACAGTACCTAAAAGATACATATAGGGTAGTAGTAGTAGGACCATCTTTTTCCGGTAATAAAGCCATTTTTCTTCCTTTCTTTTTCTATTTTTAAATCATAGTATTATTAACTGGCATAACAGATTAAAAAACACACCCTCTCAAAAAAAAAAAAGATTAAAAAACACACTACCTAGTTTCTGCCTAAATATTAGTACTTTCTCGTATGAATACACATTAAAGTTGACATTATTATAACTATATTATAGGGCAAGAAGAATCATCAAATATTTAAAAACTATAAGGTAAGAAAGAGATAGGAGAGTCCCAAGTTAAATAGAAATGATATTGTAATAGTCTTGTCAGAAAACAAGGTTCTCTTCCCTCCCTCCTCTCATTGATTTTCCTTCTCTTTCACAAAGCCAAATACTTGAAATTAAATCATCCTCAAGGTTTGCAAACTATTCCACGACTGCGATTTGAACTGCGACATCAAAGTTTTTTTATGCCTCTAACGTTTCTATCACGACTATGTGATCGCAGTTGAGGCCAATTAAACCCTATTACGCGTGCGATTCTAAGCATTATTGATAATCGCGACGCAACCACAGTTTAAAACCCTGCATATCATTTTCATCTCCCACATATTTATAGTTCTTGTGATAATTTTTAACTTTTCTTTGCACAATTTTTAACTGCAAAATGAATGTATCAAACATTATTTCTTGTTTCAGTGAGAATGCAGTGAATGTGTCACATTCCTCATCATGTTCTAGCTATTCAAACAAATCTTGTATATCTCAAAATCTCACACCTTCAACACAAAATTCAGTTACATCAACCTACAAAACAATCCTCTCCAACAAAAAACAGATTTTGATCACAGTCACTTGGTGTAAAAGCTACTCAAATCAAGGACTCACAATAATCTTCAATGAAGAAGATCCACTAGCTGCAAGAACATTCAGACTCAACACAAATTCAAGACTTTTCAGAAAGAAAAAAGGAAGCAAATTGGTGGAAGTTGAGCATTTTCATGATTCAAAAGTTGAAGTCTTTTGGGATCTTTCAAATGCAAGATATGAAACTGGTTCTGAACCTGTTGATGGATTTTATGTTGCAATTTTAGTTGATTCAGAAATTGGTCTTATTTTAGGTGACATAATTGAAGAAAATTTACCAAAGAAGCTGAAAAAAAGGACCCTTATGGATAAAGTTTCACTTTTTTCAAGAAGTGAATATTTTTCAGGTAACACACTTTATTACACAACTAAGGCCAAATTTTGTGAGAGTGGAATTATGCATGATATTTTGATTAGATTCAGTGGTGAAAATGAAGGGTTTAAATCACCTGTTCTGAATATTTGTATTGATAAGAAGATTGTGATTTGTGTGAAGAGGTTGAAGTGGAATTTTAGGGGTAATCAAACAATTTTTGTTGATGGGTTGTTGGTGGATTTGCTTTGGGATGTTCATAGTTGGTTTTTTAAACCTGTTTCTGGGTTTGCAGTGTTTATGTTTAGGACTAGGAGTGGTTTGGATAGTAGATTGTGGTTAGAGGAGAATTTAGAAGTGAAAGATAAAGATAGGGTTGAATTTTCTTTGTTGATCTATGCTTGTAAAACTACATAAGGAACTTCATTGATTATCTTGGTTTTTTTACCCTTTTTTTTATCTCTTATTATTATTTCTCTTCTTTTTTACCTTTCTCCTTGGAATGATATTTCGTTACTAACTCTTTTCTTTGTTTAAGCGACCGTAATTAGAATATTTGATTTTGATTAGACGTTTTAAGGCATCTCCTAATTTAGGTTACTCGTGTCTATGAGTTTAATCGTTGAGTTGACAATAGGATAACCTGTGTTTTTGCACGGTGTTGTGAAATGTGACGACTTCAAAATTAAACTCTTCTAACATCATCTTACTACCAATCTAAAGATGCACTAAAATTCCTATTCAATCATAGAAAACAGAAAGTAAATTTTTAGGGTGGCAGAATATTCAATAATTAATTACAAAATAGTTGGCTATACTAACTATGCTTGTGTCATTTGTTTGTGTTTTTGCTTTGATCCTGAATTTCTACCAAACAGTTTGTCACATGAAGGGAAAAAAAGTGTAGAAGTTTTATTTATTTAGTTATAATATTTATTTATTGTGAGAAAGTTTTGGATTAAGACGTGAATATCAGTGAAGATTTGGTAAAAGGGAAAGAAAGATTATGGTTGGAGTAGTTGAATTGCTTTTGGCCTTTACAGAAGAATAAAGTTGAGAATCTAACTAATGAGCAAATATCTTGACCACATTATTCTTCTTTGCTCTTTTCAATTTTGTTTGTTGCTGTTAATGTAAAGTTGCTAAAAATAACTGTATACGAGATAAGAATCCACTAAACAATTATTGGTGGTTGGTACTTCAAAACATTGTAGTGGCTTTCCAGCTAAATTATACATTTTCATCATTATTTTTATCCATTTTCACCAAGAAAGATGAGTGATCAAAAACTGAAATAACTAAACTAAATAAGTACTTAAAACTTATAAAACTTACATAAGATGAAGAGTCGTCAAGATCGTTTTTAGATGCATGGTTTTGGACTTGTTAGTTGTCACCAAGGGCAGAATGCCTTGCCGGCAATGCTGAGAATCCAAATGAAGCAAAAAATAGTATAGATTCAATCCAACCATATGTGCCTCGTAATTATCAAGAGATCCATACCTGAAGTGATTAGGGGTTCGATTACTGAGAGCGAAAGTTTCAAAAAGTTCTTTTGAACCACAGTAATTATTTTCCAAGAATGATAAGGTTGAAACAAATAGTGTTTTATTTAAGCTCATTTCAATGATTATAACAGTACTAAGTGAAACATAAGGGAGTACTCATAGAAATGTCTAATCTCGCAACAAAACTCAAGGCATTGAAGTTAGAGCTTCCAGAAGATTCGATCCTACACTTGGCTTTGATTTCTCTCCCAGTCTCCTGACAAATTTTGGGAAATTCAAAGCAAACTACAATACTTAGCCGGAATAGTGGCCCCTCAATGATGAACTTATATCTCACTATGTGCAAGAGGAAGAGAGGGTGCACAAGGATAAGAGCAAATGGATTGCGGAAAACTCTTCTCAAAGGTAAATTAGCCACGAGAGGAATCCATATTTTTTCTGCATGAAAACAAAGCACTAGTTGTCTCAACCTTATCATTCTTGGCAGATAATCTCTCTATAGTTTCAAGGAACTTCTTAGCACTTTCATTCTTAGTAATCCATCCCGTAATCACTTCAAGTATGGATGTCTTGATCATCACGACTCATATATGGTTGGATCGTTCCCATTTTTTCAATTTTTGCTTCATTTGGGTTCTCAACGACAACGGTAAGCGTAATATCTGCCAACTCCTTTGAAGATTTGAAGTTTATCTCATTCAACAAAGGGGCGATGTTGATTTGAGCATCGAAGTTGGGAGCAGTAGCAACAAGTAAAAGAAGAGAACAAAAACACACAATAACATTAGTAGCTAGACACGTTGACAAATAACCATAGAGAAATGCACAATAGTTTGGCTTAAAAGATTTGGCTTCTTCAGATATAAATTGTATATGTAAATTAAATAAGAATCAAACAAGATATGACTGGATAATTGATCTATAATCTTTGGATTGTATGAACCAACTGCAAGCAATACTCTCAACAAAATAATGAAATATTAGTAATAAGTCGGTCATAAATGAATTAATGCTTTTGGATTTCCTCGTCATTCACATGATATGGTTAGGTTCTAATACATATACATGTACGAGTGTAAGTTCCGACCCTAAAAGAAATACGACATTTGGATTTAAAGAATCCTAATCGCCGTTAAACATATGAATTAACAAAAATTTTCACTGTTATAAGTTTAGTAAATTGTCGAGTCAAAATCAACAATCCATGTGGAGGCGATATGATTACTACTATATTACTTGAACGGTTTGATGCACTTGTCAAATTTTTTATCAAGTTTTTGACATCGTTGTCCCTTGTTCTACTTATTTATTTATTTGATTCTATTTTATTTTTTATTTAGTTAGTTGTTTTATTTTCGACTAGCATCTTTTCTGTTCCAACACTGAGACACAATTGGAATGTTGAGATTAATGTTTAAACATCAAGGTAACGATAAACATAGATAACAAGGAAAATGTAAAAAGGCACATGTGATTTGTTAACCCAGTTCGGTGACAAACACACCTACTCTAGGAGCTACCAAGCCATGAAGGAAATCCACTAGTGTAGTCCTAGTTCTAAGTTCTCAACAAACTTCAAGTTTACAACTTATCACCTAGAACCTATCCGTATTGACTTCAACCTAGGAACTCCTAGATCTGAGATCCCATCTCACTTCCACTCAATCACACACCCTGTGATTTCACGATTACAAACAATATGTTGAAGACACCTTCAAACACAAACTAACTCCGTACTTCAAAGCTTAGGAACATTATATAATCTTACAACTCAATAAAACACAGTCCTAAGCTTGCATAAAAGTGATACAAGAAAGGCTCACAATCAACAACAACTCAAAACCCTAAAACTTTATTTTTCAATGATAGCTTCAGTATCCCATTAGGTTTTGTGCACTTCTATATATAGTCTGAAGCAGTACGGGCTTGATAATCTTGTTAGGCTTCAGAACAATGCAAATCCATGAGGTGATCCGCTTCACAAGAATCACAACCAAATACAAAGTTTCCTAAAATGTTAAAACATCTTTAGGAAATAAATGTCCAAATACAAAGTTTCCTAAAATGATGACACATCTTTACGAAATGATCACCAGCTACTTATGGACAAGAAAACGCGTCTTTGCCAACAAGAAAATAGGCGTGGATTCCTCAAATAATAAAAGCGAATTAATTAAAGCGCAAAAACAGGGCAGACCAAAGTCATACCCACATGTTGAAACATTGGGTCCAACATATTTCTTGTATATTTGTTTTAGCAATAATGAGGCCAACATACAAATATCCATCATTTTCTTTATTTTTTTCTAACTCTAGAAACAATTATTTTCAAATGATTTGTTTCTTTTTTATTTATTTTATTTATCTTATAAAATTAACGAATTTTTTAGTTCTACTTTTTGACTTGGAAATTGAAAGATCTGAAAAGGTCATTCAAAAATCCATCTGGCAAGATAGAGAAGAAGCAAAGTAGCTACTATTCCACTCCCGGACTATAATGATTTTATATCTGATAAATCTGAGATGGAAGATGTTCCACACATCACACTTGGAGGCTACGAAAGACTCGACAACTTGGACGAGGTCTGTCATAGGTTCCAACTAGCAAATTCCATGGTGTTTGACATCTAGAATTTCGTCCTCTACTCTATAATGGATAA
>Ga0315915_1001164_pt1 | contig 31054 bp, 12 predicted proteins | sample MpolbnodulesMG_FD_207738 | JGI IMG/M metagenome (GOLD analysis project Ga0315915, IMG submission 207738) | Medicago polymorpha root nodule microbial communities from Los Angeles, California, United States - branched nodules | ecosystem: Host-associated > Plants > Roots > Nodule | place: USA... | reverse complement strand
ATAGCTAATCGGTTAAGCAGCATCTAAAATCCATGACAAGTAGATCAATTTAAAACCAAAAGAATCATATTCGATGTCAAAATCAAAAGGCCGCAAGTTTCTATAAGTTCGAAAGGGTTGTAAGAAAATAAAGAATATGGAGAGAAAAATGATTCTGATGCATTTGTTGACAATACTATATCTGCCATTCCTGAGAAAAATAATAAGTATGAGAATGTATGATTAAATCTATTCTGAAATTTTAATATCATATCATAGCACCATGCTACAACAAAATATAGTTCTGGAAAATGATAAAAAATGGCAATTAAAAATTATAGTTCAAAAGCAACTTTAACTTGATGAACTGCATAGAAACAATTCATATCATGAATCATTGCATTACTCTTGTTCATATATAAAGACTGAAAAGCTTGATAGAGGTACGTTGCCTGAATAAAAGATGATACCTAAATAGGATGTCCTGCTAAAAATTTAAAATCCAAAGTTTACTTGTTGGGCATGTGGAATCAACTGCTCAGTGAAAACTGTTCCTAAAATTTACAAGGAAAGAAAACAATGAATCAATTTCATCTAAAAATAGAACAAAATTGAAGAAAGAACACGTTGAAGGGAGAAAATCAGAAGAGAAATCTGGAAAAACAAACAAATCATGAACCGTAGTGTGTGGAGAACCAAAAACTAGACCCTGAACGTACAAAAACATTATGATCACAAGATAACAAATTAACATGGAAGGGAGTGCTTCTGATAATATGCAGAGCAAGAGACAACACTGACAATGTAAAAGTCTGTATGCTATATATGAGGAAAATATAAGTCAAAAAGATGCATTACTTGGAGTCTTGCAGCATAATGTAAACAGATACCAAAAAATAGTATCTAACAAGAGAGACTACAATACCTATAATGAAATCATAGGAAAATTTTGGGATAGAAAACATGAAAAAGGTGACATCTTAAATTAATTACCTGCTACTGTGATGCATCTCACATAATCTAACATCATCAATAATCTTGTCCAAACTGCAATTGTTGAGAATAACCAATAACCTTCTTAAGTAGAGGGATTAGGCCAATCAAAGCAATTTGAAGCTGTTCTGAACTATTCAATCGAATGCTAATTTGTCCAGCCCCACGATTGTTCAAATTGGCTCGTGCAACAAGGTTCGTATACCGTCCAATGGGAATTTGTGATTGTAAATTGCACCCAACAGCAAGATCTCCATGCCAATCCATAACAGAAAGCCCAAGCGTTGATAATGAGCGTCCTAGAGGGTAATTTTTATCTCTCAACTGGGCCTCCAAACTGCCACCATAAGCAACATCATCACGCCCTGTCATTGCACCACCAGCAATAACCAACTTGAATCGCTTATTAGCAATCAACTTATCTTCGACTTTAACTCCAGCTGACAAGGCATCACCCAAGAGAGTAAATGAGAGACCAGCAGTTGCCTTATTTCTCAGAAAGTTACAAAATTTTGTCTCGCTGCGTAATGTGTAAGCCAAGTCTTTCCCAACAGTCTGCATGTCAAAACCTAACGATGTTGCTTTCCCTTCTCCATATTTAACCGAACTTGTCATTTCCATCTGAACATTAGCATCCTTTTTATCCTTGGTAACTTGACCACTAAAAGACACTGGTATCTTGTCTTTAAGAACAAACAATCTTTCGACATTTAAGCCTTCATAACCCACATCATGATCCCAGCCGTGAGTTTCTAGGACAGGTCGTACAAGCCACTGGTTCGATGAATCAAGATGACGATAACGGTGTGTGGGAGTATCAGAATCGAAGGAAGCAGGCAAGGACATATCAGGCATGGGAACAGGAACAGAGGCTGCACCACCACTTTCTTCCTCCACATTTTCTACATAGTCACTTGGCAGATCTTTCACCGATTCTGCCATTTCCTTCATCATCTTCCGCTGCTTTTTTTCATACTTTAGTTGTTTCTTCATGAAGAGTTTTTCTCGGTACTCAACCTCGTCTAGATATGCTTTCTTCTGAGCTCTAGAAAGGTTTCTGATCTGGGCCTTTGTCAAAGGTTTAAATGGGGGTAAGTCATCAGGGTCTGTTTCATCACCAGAATCTGATGGTTCATCAAGATCGTCATTGAGACTATCCTCGTCACTGAATTGATCCTCTGGCAATTTTAATTGCGGCCTTGACTGCAGAAGGGATGACAAGAGAAACGGTAATGGTGGCGCTCTTGCGCGCGCTGTGTAAGGCTTTTCACGTGGATTATCTTGTAACTTAAGAAGAGCATTTGCTTCAGCCAGAATTTTTGACGCAAAAGATAAGAGTAACAGCTGAGGTTTCCAAACCTGCCCATTAGGCAACACTCTTTGTCCAGCCGTATTAGTTCTACATGCAGAGTGGTTCTCCACCAACGATACAGGATTCATGAGACGCATATCACCAGCTGCTTGACGAATGGCTTGCTGCACAACATGAGAGCGCTGTGTAACAAACATGTCGTAAGTGGAAGGAGTACCATTAGGGCCATCAGGTGGAGCCGATGCTGCATGAGTCAAAACCACAATAGCATTGAACCATATGGGTGGTCCAAAAATGTCAGTTATTGTGCGTAAGAGAGGCATATCACTAAAATCCCGGCTCTGCATATCTAATCTATCTAGATAAAGCACAATATCTGGAGGGGTTTTCTTAATAAAACGTTTGACAGAGTGCAGGATCTTCTCATTGTGTGGCTGGTCTGACCAAGAAGGTAGAAGTCCTGGTGTATCAATGACCCGGACTTTAATGCCCTGTACCGTGCCCACAACATCCTGAACCTTTTTCGTTCCCATATGAAAAGCATCCGTATTAAATTTAACCTCGTCAAAGATAGAATTGATAGTTGAACTTTTTCCAACTCCTGACTTTCCAAGAACCATTATTGTACAAGAGAAATCAAGTGGTTCTTGACCTGCTGATTCGAGTTGCTCGGCCATCGCACTTGCACGATCAAAGCTAAAAGCACCAACACGGCCCCCATTCCTCCCTCTAAGTTGCTCAGCCAGTCCTAATCTATAAAGAACTTGTGCTACAACAACATTGTGGGGTGTCTGCCCAAACCTATTAGCCAGCCGCAAAAACTTCACCCTAATCATTTGAAGTCTCTCTCGAGTCTCGTCATTCTCCTCAGGCTCCCCGCTTGAGGAGTCTTCCATTCTCTGGGACTGTGCATTAGATACAGTATAATTGACCCGTGGCTGCTGCACAACCCTAGGTGCAGGTTCCAGTAATGGAGCAGCGGGTCCAAGGCCAACAGGACGAACAGGCGGGGTGCTAGTAGCCTCAGGCTCCCCGCTTGAGGAGTCTTCCATTCTCTGGGACTGTGAATTAGATACAGTATAATTGACCCGTGGCTGCTGCGCAACCCTAGGTGCAGGTTCCAGTAATGGAGCAGCAGGTCCAAGGCCAACAGGACGAACAGGCGGGGTGCTAGTGGCCTCAGGCTCCCCGCTTGAGGAGTCTTCCATTCTCTGGGACTGTGTATTAGATACAGTATAATTGACCCGTGGCTGCTGCGCAACCCTAGGTGCAGGTTCCAGTAATGGAGCAGCAGGTCCAAGGCCAACAGGACGAACAAGCGGGGTGCTAGTAGCAACAGATTTTCCAGATGAGGAATCAAGCTCACTATTCAGTTCTTTAGTGATCTGAGTAGTTTGCTTCTCTTTCACGTTATTCTCTGGTATCTTTTCAGGTTCCACAACAACAGACGATTTTTCATTATCTCCTTGATTTTCTTCATTAGAAATCTGAGACAGGTAAACCTTTGTACTCCCTTCTTCTGAATCAGCTGCAGTAGCCTGAACAGACGGCGTCTCATTAGCAAAAGAGTTTTCTGATGGGAATGAGCTTCCGACAGTTTCAGTCACTTTCCTTTCATCCAAAGCCGGAAAAGATTTTCCTGTTTCAATCACTTCTCTTCTTTCGACAACAGATAAGTTTTCATGATTTTCGTCATTAGAAATCTGAGATTGGTAAACCTTTGTACCCCCTTCTTCTGAATAAGCTGCAGTAGCCTGAACAGTCGGCGTCTCATTAGCAAAAGAATTTTCTGATAGAGACGAGATACCAGAAGTTTCAATCACTTTTCTTTCATCCACAGCCAGAGAAGATCCTACTATTTCACCAATTGTTTCCAGATGCTCTGAATTTGATCCGGCATCATCATCCTCAGTTTCATCATTACCATAAACTTTGCCGTCAGTACTCTGACTATCAGATATTCCCGTTTCTTTGCCATTTGTATCCTTGTGGATTATATCAGTGTCAATGGTCTCGTCCTCCACTTCTGTAAAAATTTCATGACGAGGTTCTAGATCCTCATGAGTTGAATGTCTGTGTGCTTTTTCACCTGTATCATCTTGAATTTCATTAGAAGGATCACCTGAAGCATTGAACTGTTCCTCTATCTTGTCATCTCCAACATCAGGATCCAAGCCACTCTCTTTCAAATACCCAGCCTCAGCACCCTGGTTTCTCATTTCCTCATCGGATCCAAATTCTGTATGCAACTCATCAACAGCATAACCCACCTTGTCCGTGCTTCCATTTTCCAAAACCATACCACCATTTTGTCTAGGCGTCACAAATTCAACATCCTCATTTTCAATCTCCTCACTTGATAAGCCCAAGTTTCCATTCACCAAGTCTCTACCCTCCTGAAACACCGTGCTTCCATCAGTATTAAAATCGGCTAACTCCTTTCCCCCACTACAATCATCCTTGATACCATTTGATTCCTCACAAGATACTCCATCCTCAGTCTCTTCAGTACCATCTAGAAAAGCGCTATAAAGTTTTACCTGCTGATCCACAGACTCCTCCTGATTATCAATCACTTCATCTTCCTCCTCGTTCAAACGTTCCACAAACTCATCAACAACCCCCACCGACTCTTGAAAATTATCCAATTCTTCTACGTTATCACCAATTTCATCAACCGAATCTGAAGGCAATGAACTAACAGTAGCAGCAACATCAACATCATTATCACCCTGATTATCAAAATGCTTTGAAGGGTCTATCGCCTCCTCGAAAACTTCATCTCCTTCCAAATTCTTCAACTCATTAGATCCCACAACACTCTCCTCAACCACCCCAACATCCCCCCTTTCCTTTTCTCCTTCATTATCCATCACAAATCACCACCACGTTATGAAACCCTAGATTTACCAAAAATAATAATAATAAATTATTACAAAATCCAAAAAAAACATTTTTTTACTCAAAAAAAGAAACCCTTTTAAAACATAATAAGTAGAAATGGAGTATGAAGCATGATACACATCATAAATTAGTTTGAATTCAATTGCAGTTATCAATTAGGGTTTATCATGTATATATCTAAATTAACTGAAATTAACAAAAAAAAACATAGAATTAACAAAAGCATGAAATGAATTGAAACCTGTAGAAGAAGAACGAGCGAAAGATGAAATGGAAAAGGATGAATTGTGGTTCTTGAGTTCTACAGCGAGTGAATTGGATTGAGGATAAGGGGTGAATGAAATGAAGGGGTAGAGATTAGATCGACGGTTGGGAATGGTGCATAGAAATGAACGACGGAAATGGCGCAGATTGTGGTGAGTTATGGGGAACAGAAGATTAACTGCGTTGTGGTAGTTCGGGTTCGTCAAACAAGTTGTGTTTCACGTGAATGGATGGATAGATAGATAGATAACTGATTGAGTAAAGAACAAACAAGTGTTAAGTTCCAACAATTTGTAGTGCACTTGCATTTCATTCGAGATATTTTTATATTTATTTGTGTACAAATGTATTTAGTGTTAATTTTTCGTATTAATTAATGTATTTAAAATTTCGATACATCAAGAGATTATTATATTTATTTGTTACGTATTTAAGGATCAAAGTGACTATTACCTCTTTAAGTTTATGAACAAGTTAGCATTTCCTCGTTAATAATTAATAATAAAAGAAAATGTTTGATGGTATCATATACGTGTTTAATCTCTTTTTTTAAATGATAATGTTAGTATATTAATTAATATATTATTATTTTCTATTTTTTAATGATCCAAACTATTAGCCTTCAACTCATTAACTCTTTTAATATTTTAAGTCAACCAAGTGAACTATTCATCCATTCGGATGTATACACAATGAGAAAGAAAGAGACGGATAAAGTAATGTGATGTAGAATAATAAATAAAAAATGAGTTATTGAATCAATGTCTGAGAATATGAGACGTACAAATATAACTTTTTTATGTGTACCTATGAAGTCTAGATACTCCAAAACCAATACGTATTTGTATCGGATACGTATTAGATATCGATACTGTTAGTTTCCAAAAACACAATTCAACCCCCCCCCCCCTTCTTGTGGTTTTTCTCACCTTCAGATACTTCACAGATACTCGCGGATACATATCCACAAAGTATTGGAATTAATTATTTTAATTTTTAAAAATTATTTTATCTAATACTTATAGGATACTCCATAGATACACAAGAATACTTATAAGATACTTCAAAAAAACGTATTCAAGAAAAGATGAAGAGTGAAAAAGTGAGACAATGTTGTAGAAATTTAGCAGAGATATATATGATTCAATTTTAGATATGAGTCAATAAAATTGTTTCTCGATGAACCACTTAAAATTATAGTTTTTGTGGATGAAAATAACGAGAGAGGTGATTCAATTAATCAACATTGCATAAAATTTGTGTTGAATGCTTCTCTCGATATCTAATCAAATGAAAATATAATATGGTTTATAAGAAAACTTTACATTCCCTTAAAAAAAAAACTTTACATACATACATGGGCGGATACACACTGAGACTATGTGTGGCTAAAGCCCTACATGCCTTTTTTTTTTATAATAATAATAGATATAACACAAAAGAACAAGTCGGTAAATGAGTAAACTATCTCTTTTACAATGCGTTTTATGTTTGAATCCCGCAAAGTCATTTGCTGCTTTTGATGTGAACAAATTATTGAAGATGACTAAGTTTTATCCAAATGATTTAATAGACGTGTCAGAAGTGGTGTTACGCCATCAACTTAAGAATTATGTTACAAATGTTTGATTTGACCCAAAATTTGCTAAGTTGAAACGACTTTCAGATATTTATGCAAAACTTGTGGAAACAAATAAATGCAACACATTTGCTATGATTTATTAACTTTTGAAGTTGGCTTTGCTCTTGCCGGTAGCAATTGCAAGTTTGAACGTGTTTTTTCGTTGTAATGTAATGTATCAAACAATGTTATTTCTTATTTTTAATATAATTTGCATTATTGTTTCTTTGGAAATTTAGCCCCACATGTATCAAAAGTCTGGATCCGCCCCTGCATACATATAATAATGAACGGTAATAGATGATTATTTTCTTCAAGTATTTTACATACATACAAGTGTTAGTATAAAAAATTTGTTAATGTATCTTAGCTGTATCGTATCCTAAATTTAAAATATTTCGCGTATCCACATACCCGTATCGAATCGTACCCGCACCCGTATCTATATCTGAACTTCATAGACGTGTACAAATATCATTATTAATTTAAAAATAGGAAAATGTTACGAAGTATTTTGGTGCATTAGTTAAGATAACAAATATAGTAAAACCATCTTAATTTTGTGCAGTCAAATTCTTATGTATAAAAAATCACAGCGGTCACAATTTTTCTTCTTCTAGATCTATTAGAGAGGTTATTATGTGTTGACCACAAATCACCCTTTCAAAATTGTTTCTCTTTCTCTTTTAGTTTAATGAGTGATTTCGTCGTCTAGCACGACTCTCTTTATTTTGATTTACCGTATTTGTGCGGTGTGCTTTTGATTTTCTGTCTTAGTGTGGTGATTATTTGATTCAGGTTGAAGATTAACTTTGATCAAGTGCAGATTCAAGCATGATTTTTACGTCGTCAACGTTGCAGATCTGGAAACATGAGTATTTTGATGACTTTCAGTCATATCATATTTGTAGGCATCCATATTCTGTCGTTTTATGCTATTAACATGGATGTTGTGAGTTTGTTTGCAAATTCATCCTTTTTATTTTTAACAACTTTAAATTAGTATTGTTTCGATATACTTTATCAATTTGAATGAATGTATCGTTTATTTTTGTAAAAAAAATTCATAAGTGTAAAAAAATGCTTTTATCAATGCAATATTTTTTTTTCCCTTATCATTGTGCATCGGTGAGCACGACACTTAGAAATATTACAAATTTTGTCTTGAAATATCTCAGGGTTCATGTTTTCCATATGCCAAAAGTAACAATCATCACTGTAACATGATGAAAATAGTTGCCCCACCGAAAGATGAATAATTCACAGTCAAGCTTCCAAGTTCTTGGAACTTAATAGGTGGAGCTTTCCCCATGACAATTTATAATAATTGCAACGGCACCCCTAATAATTATGTGTAAATCCAAGTGTATAGAAACAATAGTAATGGGATAATTGCCCATTGTGGTTGGTACCTATCACAATAGCAGTGCTTGTGTTTCTTTTTAAAAGAAAATTATAAAAATTAAAGTTAGTCATTTTAACCTGGAAACAACCTCTTGTGTAAAAAACATGGTAAGGTTGCGTATAATACACCAAATGGTAGGACCCCTTTCCGGTAGGGGTGTTCGCGGTTCGGTTTGGATCGGTTTTAAGGTAAAAAATCAACCGATCCAAAATAAAAATCACGTGCGGTTTGGTTCGGTTTAGATGATTATGTTAAAAAAATCCAAACCGATCCGATCCAAATATATGCGATTTAATTTGGATCGGTTTTTGGATAACCAAAGTGCAACATGTAGTTTTTTTTTATTAATATTAATATTACTCATACACCGTAAAATAATAGGTTTGATACAAAATACCACAAATATTTATTAAAAAAGTTAACATTACGCAATGAAATGATTGATTATATTTGAAATAGATGAAGAAGTAGTAATATAGATCAAATTAATACAATATATTAGATTAAATACCAATAAGAAATATATTAATGCAATATATAATACTAATAAAATAATAATTAAGTATAAAAATTTACTTTTGCGGTTCGGTTTGGTTCGGTTCGGTTTTGAAAAGGCAATCCGAAATCCGAAATCCGATCATAGCGGTTTTTCCAAAACAACATCCAAACACATCCAAAAATATTCGGTTTTTTGCGGTTTTCGGTCTTTTTGGATCAGTTTGTGGTTTTATTTTGGATCGGTTTGGATTTGAATACCCCTACTTCCCGGACCCTGCGTATGCGGGAGTTTTAATGCACCGGGTTGCCCTTGCCCTTTTTAAAGTTAGTCATTTTAAAACTTAAGAAATTTTAGTTTCATAAATTGTTTTTGCTAAAATTTAGCTTCAACCGTTGATATTATAAAGTCAAACTCTTATAATTTTGTTTATATTTTAGGGTTGCCTTCTTAAAAAAGGTTTTGGTGATTAAGTTTCTATAAGTTGTGAATTAAAAGATCATTCAACCAAATAAAGGGCAGTCACAAAACTAATATTGTTGCAGCTAGGCATGGCAATGGGGCGGTGGGGACGAGTTTTACATTCCCCGTTTTCATACCCGGTTCTTATATACTTACTTGTTACTCTACCCATATCCAATGGGGATGAGAAATTGAACCTCATCCCCGTCCCCGACGGGTTTGGGTATCCTCGTCCCGTCCCTGCATTGAATAATTTTTTAAATAAAAGTTAGTTTTTTTGCAACCCCTAGAGAAATATTGTAATGCATTATCCAACAATATGTTCACTTTAACATTTGTTATACTGATTGATTTAGTTGCTCCTTTAAATATCAATGGTTGTTTTTATAACACGGCAATTATCAAACAAAATAACATGGCATATCAACATAAAGTAATTTTCTGTATTCGGGACGAGTTTGAGTATGGGTTCGGAGTGGGTACCAATATACCCTTGCCCATCCCATACCCGTGTTTTGAAATCGGAGAAAACCTAAACTCAGTCAAAACAGGGAACACGCGTCAAATTGGATTTGATTCGGGCAGGTAACCACGGGTATGAGTTTTGTTGACACGCCTAGTTGCAGCTTACAAAATTTTTCATTGTCCAAACTACAATTAGTTGAGAATTACCAACAACCTCATAAGTAAGTAGACGGAGGGATGAGGCCAAACAAAGCAATTTGAAGTTGGACTTAACTATTTGCATGTTATTTGGTATCACATTAAGGAAAATTGCGACAAAAAACCGCATTGACATGGAAGCTTCATTATATAGCTTCTTTGTTTTCATGTCAAAAACACCTCAGGATGTGAAAATGAAGCTCCATACTTGGTTTCAAAGACATGCTTAATCGAATGTTAGTTAATTTGACCAGTCCCGCAATTGTTTAAATTGGCTTGCGCCTCAAGGTTTGTATATTGTCCAATGGAAACTTGTGATTGTAAATTGCACCCAATATGCCAAATCCATAATTTATAGCCAAAGCTTCGACAATGAGCCTCCGGATCCCATCGAAAGATATCGTTTGATACACATTTTTCCCTAACAAAACCATTCCGGTAATGTTTTTTACCTGTTTTGAGCAACACGGGGCGGAGAGCAACCATCTGATTTTTATCTCTCAAGTTGGCCTCCAAACCACCACCATAAGCAGGGTCGTCCCTATAAAACTGGAGGCTCGGCTCTCATAGTAAAAATAGGCTCTTAATAAAAAAATGCACAATTTTTTTAAAAGATTAATCTTCTATTTAAATGAAAATAACACTTGTATAATGATTATTATCCATCGAAATCAAAATTAGCAATTATTTTTACTAAAGACATGATTTTTAACTTAAAAATAGAAAGATGGAACATGATTTTTTCCTTAGAAATTGAAACATGAAACATGTTTATTTTTCTTTTTTGAGTGGGGGTGGGGATATTGACCAATAATTTTTTTCTTGAAGCTCATCACTTTGGGAGGCCTAACTCGGTTGAACTCTTTGCACTCCCCAAAAACCGGCCCTAACCATAAGCAACATCACGCCCTGTCTAGAAAAGGCATGTATACCTATACCTGGTCTAGAAATATGTCAACTAGTTTTATGGGACTAAGGTTTATTACTGCCGAATACTTTGAAGATTCTTTACAAACATTGGTTATGAAAATGATTGATTTTTGAGGAAAAAAATTTCATAATTTTTACGAAGAAGGGTGAATGAGATCTCTCATCTTGAGTCATTGAACAACTTGTCCATAGAGGCTCTTTTTTGCACATAAGTAGCCTAACCAATTCTTCCATTGCAACCTGCAGTACAAGATTACATTGTCTTTTCTTCATTATAATTTTTCCATTGAATTGTGATCATCACTTGAACTTCCACCAACCGCATTGTTCAGCAAGCCCTTTTATGATGGAAAAAAAAAACAGTTATATCATGATGTAAGATAAAAAACTTGCCCCTGTGCAATCAAATATTGTTGGTCTTGAGTTCAAATCTTGTACTCCACAAAATATATTTTAGCGTTTCGGCCTTCTATACAAGGTTTTACAACTGAGAGTTTACCTCAACTCGTTTTGTCTAGGTAAACTTGACTCGAGAACTCTTACGAGTTTACCTAAAATTAAAATTATATAAAATTTATTATATGCATGACATATATAAGCCAATATAATATTGTAAATAGGTCAATAGTGTAAAATATGACTTAATTACAACGACAAATTATACCAAACTACCATAATAAAACATTATGCTCAACTTAGCATCAAAATACAAAAATTAACGCACAAAATCATAAGTTTTATAAGTCTCTAAGTTTAAGTCATCCATAAAACCATCCAAAAAAGCAAGTTTCACAAGTTCCTAAAGTTGTTAATAAAACTATCTAAAAAATAAACTAGTTAATTTCTTCAAAAGGTCAACAAACACCACCACCGCAACCCTAACCAGCGTCACAATTACCGGCGTCGAAATCTGAATTTCCACCGTCGGATTCGCAACCCTAATTGGTATATGCTCCCATGTTCATGGTTTGGGAACTCAGAGAAGAAAGAAAAAGAAACGTTTCATTTCAGGAATAACGTGTTATTGTAAAGGTAACTATTCAGTAAATGTTTCGGTCTTTGGGCATGTAGGAAAATGAATTGAGTTTTGAAAAAAATAGACCCCAAAAAAGTGGCCAATTTTTATATATATATATTTTTTATAGATGTAAACTCGCAAAACTCGGTCGAGTTTACACGAGTTTACTGAGTGTTAATTCGGTCAAACTCGTCAAACCTTCCGATTTTATCGGAAACCGAGTTTACCTCTGAGTTACCACAATTTTGGTACTAAACACGTAAACTCAGAGTGTTAACACTCGATTTGTAGAACATTGCTTCTATGCACTTTTTTTTTTTTTTTGCTATCTTGTGTTGATTTATGGGGCATATACATTAAACAAAATTGTATATTCAATTATATATGACAACTCATGTGTTTTTATATTTAAGCTCTCTCTCCCTCTCTAACCAGTTGACCCTAATTTTTCTCTCTCTAGGTTTTCTCTTCTAACTTCTTCATTGAGAGGTGATTTTAGGTCTTTTTTTTTACCTGAAATCACCCCTCTTCATCTTTTTTTTTCTCTCTCTCTATTTCAATTTAAATAAGTGATTTTCACATAGATCTAGGTTTTTTCTTCGTGATTTCGCCATCTGAGTGTGGTGGTGTGTTGTTCGTCGTCTTGTGCGGCATTGTTTGATTTTCCGTTTTGTGGCGGTGCTCATTTGATTCATATTGAAAGATCAATTATTCAATTAAAGATTTAAGCATCAACGTTGCAGATCCGAAGACATGGGTATTCCGATCACCTTTATTTTGTCACATATTTTTGTAGACATCATGCTGTTGTATGCTATTAACTTGTGAGTTTGTTCGCAGATTCATCCTTTACGGTTTTAGCGGTGTTCAATGATATATCTATCAATCTGAATGAATGAATATCGTTTTGTTTTTGTAAAAAAAAAATGTGTTTTTATATTTATTAATTGAAGTGGCAATACATCATTGAAAACATCTAAAAGAGTATACTAATTAAATTCTTTTATTAATTTCAGTAATTATAAAAATGATATGCAACAAGTATTTCACTATAAAATTGTGAAAAGAAAAGCATTTGAAAATAAAATTTATGAAACTTAACAAATAAGTGGCATCACAACTAAGATTTTAGCTTTGCGCTCAACATTGAGAGTTATAAAAATAAAATTGAATGACAAATGTTAATACGTTAAAAGTTATCATGTTAGTACTTTTTAGACTTAAATCTTGAACTTTTAACTCTTCAACAATTCAACTACTCTAATCCCATAGTTCAAACCAGTTGAGTTATTGACCTCCTTGGTAATTATACAATTGATTTAGTATAATGAATTTGACAAATTCTGGTTCAAGATATAGTTTGTAGTTGAATTAGTATTATGAAATCTTAGGATTTTACGTAGTGGAGGATAAAGTAGTTTTGTTTGGTATGTGATGAATTTCGGAAATTAGATTCAAGATCAAGTTTCTAGTTGAATTCATATTATGGGTGTATGAAATTTTCGAGTTTTACATTATGGGATTACATTGGTTTAAGTTGAGTAATGATATTTGCACAATAGTTTTGTGACAACATTCTTTTTCTTTATTTTTATTGATAAAAAGCAATCGAAAGAGAGAAAGTAAGAACATAATAATACTGAGTAAGAGGAGGATCAAATTCTTTGTTCTTATTATGGAGGAGGACCAAATTATATAATCAAGAGGACTAATTAAAATTGTGAAATTTAAAATTAGGGAACCAAAATAATCTTTTGAACAAAGTAGAAGGATCAAAAGTGCAATTAAGCCAAAATAGTAAAAATGTTTCAGTCCTTAGATTGTAAGTGAATTTAGGCCAAATCAACTTCCATATTCATAAGTGTTAAAGTTAAAAAGTTTCTTCACAAGTATAGGTTAGTTGGTAGAGATATTACATTATTAGAGACTGGTGTTCAACCCTTTAATTTCTCACTTATTCACTTTAATGAATGAATTTATAACATTGTACTATTTGACAAAAAAAAAATTAAAATTTCCCTAAAAAAAAAATAAATTAAAAAGGTTTGCTTCCTTCACAAATATTATATTTAGCTTAACAATTCACACGAAAATAGAACAACACAAAGATAATTCATATTTACGCATCAGTGATTCCAAACCCTCATTTTTCAAACATAGAACAACACAAAGATAGTTCATTGAATTCATATTTACACGTCACTGATTCCAAACGCTCATTTTTGAAAAAAGCAATTGAAAAATATATCTTTGGAGTAGGGGTGGTAAAACAGGCACAATCCCATCCGTTTAACTCACTATTTTTGATGGATCGAGTCAAAGTTTTGAACTCGTTTAATTCCTTTAGTTGGTGGATCCGCTTAATAAAATAAAACGAATCCAAGGAAAATTGTTATTATACCAATTCACGTATATAAAAAATAAAATAAATACAATATAAAATGGTGGACAAAATTTTCTCTTAAAAATAAATAAATGTCAGTTTTAATTTTCAATTAAATATTAATTAATTTTTTCAATTGTATTCCCTCCTGAAACCATTATAAACAATCTGGTATGCTAGCTAGGAACCAGATTAGATTCAACAATACTAGTATTAATTGGAAATCTTCCATTTCCACAATTACATCAAATGTTGCCTTTATCTGGAAAAGGAACTCTCAAATTAACAGCTTTAACTTAAAAAATAGAATAGATTAATTCATCAATCATAGAAAAAAGACCAATGTCATGTATTATTAAGATTTAAAAAGTCAAGCAAACTTATAACATCATACAAAGCGAAAAACCATACAATAATAACTTAGTCCATAAGAAATATTGATTTATTTTGTTTGCTTAAGCAACAAAATGAACAAACTACTCCAAATTGTTAAATAGAGCTCATAAGAGCATCCTTCACATTTAGAATAGTAGTTGCCAATTGAGTGTTGATATGATTAACAGAATCCACATTAAGCACTCGGTCAATTGCATATGGACTACTGCTCAGAATTTGGGCTGCCAAAGTTAGCAACGAGCCATCTTCAATACTGTTAGATGCTCCAAATGATGCATTAAGATTTGCTTGGCTCTTTGAACAGACAACAAAACCATATGGAAGGATTGGTAACTCTTTAGAGTCTTCACCTCTTAAAGCCACATCCATAGATTTTCTGTCAATTGGAGCATATATAATATATGATCCCACAGGAGATGTGAAACTTTCTTGTAGAATCACCATTTGCCTCTGAGTAGGGATGAATGACTGATCCACATGAAAAAAAAGTTGGAATCAATATAATTAATTACATAAGTGATTGGATGTTGTATACTATACCTAATAAATTCTAGGGTATAAGAGTTGTCATCATTTTATATACATAATTGAAGGATAAATTTTAAAGAAATGGTAAATACCTTAATAATTGAAATGCAGTTGCCATGATAGGGTCCATTTGAAATGTGTGCAATTTCATGCATTGGATTTCCCCAAGAAAGACCATCCCACTATAAGAAAATTATTAACAAGTAACCATTAACAATTATGTGAACTCAAAATCAAACAATCAATTAAATTAGAGTCATTCAAATAAATTATAGAGTAAACAATCATTTGTCCAAAAATATGTCGGATATATCAAAATTATGGAAGCATCTTTTAGTGTATCTTCTGCTAGCTAGTAATTTGTTCGACATTACGAACAAATGAAACACACATTCAAAAAATAAACCAGCTAACCAAAAACATATTTGAGGACCAAAGTCACCACTGGAGGCACATTGGAGAATATTTTTTTCATAACTTTGATTAATTCAGAGACAATATATAGATAACGTTTGACATATTTAAGGACCAAAACCACAGTTTGCTCTACATTATAAAACAAATAATGTTACCTGTGATCGCTTTGTAGGATCTTTGAGGAATTCAAAAACTTTCTGAGCAGGCAGAGGGAACCAAAGGGTGGTAGCAGCAGTAACAACAGTGCCATTTGGCTGGCTTGTATCATCGTCGGTGGTATTGCGAAGAGAGACTCTAACCCCACCAATGCTATCAAGATCAGTTAAATGCTTAAGTTCCAATTGACCAGGCATTGTTAAACTTTCACAAAACATCTTGACCATTCTATGAGCAAGCTTTATCACACTATTCCTCCCTTCAAGTGTTTGGATCACTGAACAATAATTAGCAATATAATATTAATTAATTTAGGTAAATATAAAATTGAAAAGGAAAATAGATAAATAGGGGTAAATTTAGAAGACAAAGTGTTATTAACCTCCTATAGTTTCTTCAACAGGTATTGCTTCAACATAAGAGCCTAAAGATCTCTCACACATTCTTTGAAGCTCCTTAATCCAGCTTTCAGCTCCATATAAATTATAGTTGCCAACAAGATCTCTATACATGTAGTGTGTATGGATCTTATCTTCCACTTCCACATGTTCAACCCAAGTGACCTAACATAAAACATGTAATAATATCTTTTGTTGAGTATTACGTGCTTATAAAATTTATATATATTAGCAGCAAAAAAAATACTACTATGAAGTTATATTTTTTTAAAACAGCATAAAAAGAATCTAATATAATTTAGAATATAAAGGTAATCAATTCCATATATACAACCAAGAAAAAGAGAAATAGAGAAAGTGCGCATATAAATAGACAAAACCTAAAGAGCAGAAGTTAAACTACACCCATTAAGACAATTTATAAAATTATCACACTACTCATAGAAAAGACAATTTCGATCTTTTTTTTCAGGGAAAATTTTGATCTTTTATTTTTAATATACTTTTAGCTTAAAATTATTCGTTAAGCATCTATTCATTACTATTAGTATTAGACTATTATGTGCATATCTCTATATTCAAAATAACATTATTGTTAATTAAGTACTAACCAGACAACCCCCATGAGGCATTTCACGAATGATGCATCCAGAGGGATGTTTCCAACCACGAGAAAGAGGTGCAGTGTTTGGTCGAGAGGAGTCAAATGAGACATCAGTTATCACCCATACTCCAGCATCAACTTTTCTGCAGTAGCGAATGATGTTAAATTCGCGAGGCCTCACTAGAGGTGATAAAATATGCATTTCTTCATTCATCTGCAACCAAAAAAAAAATTTAAAATTTGGGAAAAGAATTAATTAATAATCAAGAAGCTTAACATAAATCTAAGTTTGCAAAAAAAATTATTATACCAGTAATAAAGCTCCATCTCGACTTCCTTGCGTACCGGTTTCAAACACTTTGATAGTTTCAGCTTTGGTAACAATTGTAGGGAACAAGTTTGTCCATTTGACCTATAAAGATGAGTTATATATCATTATCTTATGAGTAGATGTATTTCTTCACAAAATATCAATGAAAGAGTTAGTGCTTATAGTACTAAAATAGATTTAATTAGAGGCGAAAAATTATAGATAAAAACGTTTAATCGCTCTCTAATTATGTCACTTAATAAAGCGACAAGAAAATCAATTTTTGTCATCAATTTAAAATTTTCTAATAGTAAATTATAATTGATGCTTACCGAGTTGAGAAACATGCCAACCAACTCTATGCCACCAATCTTCACTAATCCAGAATATTTGGAAGATTCATCGCACACATTCGCACCTTTAAAGTGATTGTTCTTGGGAAAAACATGCTCATAACTTTCGCGATGAAGAGTATACCCATCTTGAGTATTTGAAGTTTTGACCCAAAAAGGCGCATCAACTCTCACAAGCCTAACCAATTCATCCATTGCAGCAGCTACAACTTGAGACATAGTTATCTTTTGTGCATCATAGTTTTGTGCTGAGTTGTGCCCTAGCACACCTCCCCTCATAGTTAGATTACCATGCACATGACTTGAGCATTCATAAAACGTTTGGTTTGGTGGAATTTCAAGTTCTCTGTCTCGTGAAAATGATTTTATAGATTTAAGAGCTTGCTCAAACTGGGGTAGTGATATTTTTTTCTCCATGTAACTTGCAAGAAGGCTAGACACTTTCTCATACTGAAAGTCATAACCAAATAAATTAGATAATTATGCCTAGCTATCTATTTTATGCACACAAAAAAGTAATTAAAAGAGATTAATCAAATGAGAAATGCTAGGGTCAAATAAATGAGTTTACTTGCCTCTTGTTTCAGCTGAGCATTTTCTTTTTGCATCTCCTGCACGAAATTTTGATGGTCTTCCATAGGAAATGGTGGACCCCCACAATCTAAGCAAAGTGTGGCTTTCAGTACCTCTTTTATTTTGAGGTTCTCATTACGAATCTTGTCATTCTCCCGACGAAGAGTACCGTTATTTTCTCGTTCATGTTGATGCTTTAGGTAAAAAAATACATAAAATTATTAATACTAAGGAAATTCGATTCTTTAGGTAACAAATACCCAAAACTATTCCTTAAAAAAAAAATACACAAAACTATTAGCACTAAGCCTATGTTTGGTACCACGTAGATGTGTCAGAATCACTGTGACCCACCATGATACATAATATAGTTTTTGAAAAATTACGGTGTGTCACCATAATTCTAGCATACGTGATACCAAACATACACAGTATATGAAAGCATGTGCCATTTTAAAAAAAAAAAGTATATGAAAACATGTGTAATAACTTTTTTTGATAAACAAGCATATATTTGAGTCAATATCATTAAAGTGTCCAAATATCTCGAAAAAAATCAAACACAATCTTACATGTTTTTCTGTTGGTAATTTTATGGATCGCATTGACAAATAAAAAGAAATATTACAAGTTCGGACTAATTAATATGAAACACATTTAATGATCAAACTAAACTAACAAACACAAATTCAAGAATATTTTTTCATTTAATTGAATATATTTATGAACTATAGTTCCACTTTCTAACTTATTCAAATATCCAAATGGATGTTTACTCAAATTTTGACTATAAAGTGAAAAGGAATTAATCACCTTCAACAGAGTTCTCTTGTTCTGAAACCAAAACTTGATTTGTTTGGGCTCAAGCCCAACTTCCACAGCCAATTGACGTCGTTCTGCCTCGTCTGGATGGTGGCATTCCTTCATGAAACTTCATCAGAAAAATAAATAAATTTCTAATTAGTTGATAGATGAGTTTAATGGCTTGTTTATGTAATTGAATAAATAAATTAGACAACAAATAAATTAGATATAGCCTTTTTAATAAGTGGTTCAGTCAATGAGTTAAAGTAAAAATGTTTACATTAGTCACACAAATAACATGTTGGTTAAAATTTCACATAATAGAATTATAATGAAAGATAGTTCAATGAATTTAGATTGACCTATATTTCATTCATATCCCCTTTTTTTCCTATTTTTATAAACAGTATGTTTAAGCAAAGAGTTCAAAGTTTAAAATTATTAAATAAACGATGAAATTAAACTAAAATGGAGAATCGAGCCACTCATGATCTTAAATTCAACCATACAAAATTAATTCTTCAAAAAACATATTAAATATACTTAGTAAATTAAAAAGTAGCGTCACTGAAGGAATTAAGTCAAACAAAGGAAAATTAAAACAAATTATTCATAGCAATGAAAAGTTCTTTAAAAAATCAATTAAAAAGGATACATCAAACTTATTTAAAACCTATATAAAAAGGTTTTGTGAAATAATATATTAAAAAAAGAGGCTTCATGAAATTGCTAGTTGTTACTCTTAGCAAAAAATAAAAATAAAAAATTGCTAGTTGCTACCATAATTATAAAAAGCGCGTGGTAAGGACAATGCATAATATATGAAAGGTCTGAGGTTCGAATCCTGGACACCACCAAAAAAAGTATCACTCTGTTGGTAAAAAAAAATATCACTTAGAGTTAGAGTGATGAAATTGATTGTACCAACAAAAAAAAGTGATGGTCTTGGTTAATATATAACTTAATAGTTTCATGTATTCAGTGGCGAATCTCTTTGGGTGCAGGCAGGTGTCATGGCATCCCCAAATTCTCGTTATATATTATATTAGGTGTAATGTATCAACTAGAATTCAGTTGCTGCAGTGGAAAGGGGTACTGCATGTATTCCATAAAAGTTTGACACCCCCAACAAATTAACTCGAGATCCGCCACTGCGTGTATTTAACTCAAAAGTAAAGTCATTTCTCCTTCAAAACCAAATATTGAATAACTCATGAAAATAATTATCAATAGAAATTACCGATAACGAAATGAGTTATCTTACTTTTCAAGTATGGATGTTTGAGCGGAGGTAAGACGTTTGTAGGAATGTTTTTTTTCATCATCTCGAAAGTTATCAATGTCTTCATCACCGGACTCACTGCCACCTCCTATTGAGTAATCCATTTCTCAACCTTGATAAACGCAAACACACAAATATTATAGATATTTTTCACTTACCACTATTTACGAATATAATTTATTAATTTCCAGACGTTTATATACACCAATTAATCGTCTGTCATATATATCTTCGTAACGGTTTCCAGAAGAAAAAAAAAATAAGAAAAAAAAATCGGTACACTAAAAAAGGAAAAGCAATAATTTGATTGATTGCTTGCCCCATACATAAAATTTCCTTTAGATTATTGAAAAGCGATAAATATAAAATTTGTTAATATTCTCTCAAAAAAAAAAAAATTGTTAATATTTTTATAATTGTTACTAGATAGTGGAAAGATGAACTTACTCTAGTAGTGATTCTGCGTAGAGTTACTCTGTTTGATATTAAAAAAAAAAAAAACCTTTAAACTTTTATGATTAGTGCTAGCAACACTCCTTTTTAAACACTCTTTCTAATACTCACTCTTTTATTGATTTAAATCAATCGTGGGTTTACACTTTAAAAATAGAAATCACACAAAGTGGTAAGACATATATTGATTTCTTTTTTTTTTGAGGAAAAACATATATTGATTTCATCTAATAAAAGATTATAATAAAATATGTATTGAAGTTAAAAAAATTATAAATTATTTCAAATCATAGACTCTATTTTTTTGTGTTAAGCCTCCGATTTTAAGAGGAAAGAGCCTTAATAATTTAAAGTTCGAACGTAAGATAAATATATTTTGGTAAAAAATTGTTTAACCCAATAATTGAACTGGAATTCTCACCCATTTCTTGGTTAAAATACTATGTTTAAAAGTCTCATCATTTTGCCAGCTTGTAACAGATTTAACAAACAACTTTAACTAATAATAATTCATTTATAAAAGAGAGTAATTTTGTAAATGATTTACCTTATTTAAATTGATATATTAAATGGCATTCTCCTTCCCTCCTAAATTATATGACTTTTTTGGAAAATTTACTTAGTCCTAAATATAAGACCATGTGAAATTTTTTAAATATATTAATTACTCTTTTTCTAAATATATCTCATATTAGTTAATATTAATATATTTTTTAAGGAATTAGTTAATATTACTTTTTTTAAGGAATTGGTTAATACTAATATTATCAATTGGATATATTTATATACAAAGGGTAATTTAATTATAAACAAAGAAAAATGTTAACGAGTGCTCCCGAGTCACTCTTTAAGACCTTTGTAGTTATAAACCAATTACAAATTCAAATTATATTATCAACTTTTCTTTATATGCGTAAAAAGTGCTAGGAGTGTTGTAAATATGGAAGGAGTTGGTCTCTTTTTTCGTGTCCGTGTTGCCCTCGTTATTTAATTAGATTTCTTCCCCTATCTTCAAAAAGTTTAGTTGGGTTTACTTACCTTTCGACCGAACTCCGAATAACTAGAACTCTCTTCCCCTATCTTCTAAAAGTTTAGTTAGGCTAAATTACACCATGAGTCCTTTGAGTTTCACGTTTGTAACAAATTAGTCTTTTAAGTTATTTTTGTCTCATATCAGTCTTTTAAGTTGACAAACATTTTCAACACCGTCCTTCTATTAAAAAAACGTTAAAAAACTGATGAAATTTTGTCCCATATCAAATATGTCTAACTTTATACAGTTGTTTTCATGAATATTGATTGTTTGCTTGTTTGTAAAATAAACGTTGGTCTTCCTTCCCATATTTGTGAAATAAATGCTAGTCTTCCATACCATGTCATTATGCATGAGATTATTCATGGTCATATCATTCTTAGGTAAACAATTTATTTTAGAGAGAAAAATAAGTTTTTTCCAAAGGAATGATATAGGAGAAAAGGGGAATGGGACATAAATTCATCAGTTTTTTAACGTTTGTTTAAAAGAAGGGCAATGTTGAAAATGTTTGTCAATTTAAAAGACTGATATGGGATAAAAATAACTTAAAGAATCAGTTTATTATAAACGTGAAAACTCAAAGGACTCTTGATGTAATTTAGCCTAAAAAAATTTAAAAAAAGTTGGCTAAGTGTTTTTAGTATAACACCTTTCATATATTTTTGAGATTGAATCAAGATCTTTATATAACTATTGTTAAATTGCACCAAAGAAACGTGTGCGTTGTTTAGTACATTTTCTTAGATAAATATCATGGATAGACCTACATTTTTATTATTTTCATCTTGTCATAAAGCATAAAGAGTTAAATAAAAATATTTTTTAACTAATAAAAGATAATTTTAATAAACACACACATATATATACACACACTTTAGTAATGTTTATGATCGTACCTGATCAGAAGGTGACTGCCGGTGCTTCTTTAAGGCAGTGGTTTAGAAGTGAAAGAGATTCTACCTTGGAGGCTGCAAGGAGCCCCCTATTTATAGAGGTGGGTGAATGCAAAGTCGTTGTAATGGCACACGTGTGCCCGGCGGTTACGAAATCGGAGAAAGTGTAACCGTCGGTGATACATTCACGGGAACGTGGGAAAAAGACGTTATAGTTCGTTTTAACTAGTCTTAGTTGCTCCAAGCACCCCCATCGCGGAGAAGGGGTATGTTGCGAGTAAACTGCCAAATGTTGTATTTGGGCTTGATTTGTTATTGGGTCTAGGTGTTTAACCGATCCAAAACAGTAGCCCCCAAGTCATGGCTCTTGATAAAGAGTGATGACTTTAGACTGAGCGGAGGAACTGATCGCGGAGGCCTTATGAAGAATTTTAAAACATATCTTGATGTAGTGGATAATGCGAAGGTGTGCTCGTTATTTGTGTTGAAGTCTTTCCGGCACCTTGGTGACGGTGTTATGTTTGTCCGTCGTTGGATGCTTTGCAGGTTCTACAATGAGCGGGCCGGATGGATAGAAGATGTAAGGTTATCTCAAAACCTATCACAACGGCAATTATGTAGATTTTGGGATAACGGTGTCGTTCACAAGAGTATGCCTGTCGGAACCTTGGATAAGCTCGCTTGATGTGGATGCTTTATTGACGTACCCACAACAGGACCGGATGGTTTTCAGAGGAATTCCGCACAAATTCTACCATAAGCGGTCTGGTTGGCCAGAGGGGGCGGGCGTATCTTAGACTTAGAATTTTGGTGACTACGTCGACATCAGGGTTAACGGTGTTGTGCACATGATTTGTGCTCGCTAACCCAGTACTTGTGTTCGCCACCTAATGCAGGAGATGCCACCTACTAACATGTGTTCGGCACAACTATGTTCACCCATGCAGTACAAAAGTAGAAAAGATTCCCTCGTCAGGGAGTTGGTCGTTTGTCATTCAGTAATTAATGTCCATGTCTCGAGGGTGAGACTGAAAGGGCATGACCTTTGGTTTCTTGATGCCACATGTAAAGGCAATGATGGTACTTAAGTACCTAGTACCTTGAGGGCGTCTCAGTTTATGTTTCTGAGGCATCATCGTAACCGTTGATTTAATCCTAATGTTTGGGAGTCAAGTGTATTCGATCAGAACCCTTGGATGTGTAAATAGGTATGATTTGGACCGTTGCTTTGCTTTGTGAATGAATGGTTGCATGTGAAGGGCTGCACCGGATCTTGCTCGCTGTTTTCTGAAAAGGTTGTGAGGGAAATATAAATAGTTTCAAACGTATGTTTGGAAACCCTTTATCATTTCGCATTCTTAGCAACCTAAAGAACTTCATATTATTTCTCAAGTGTTCTAGTGGATTTTGGTCCTTCAACCTTCCTTCTTCAAGTCCAGTCTCTCATCTACAACACAGGTTCGTTAACTTCTACATTCTCCTTCTGTTTTTCCTAGTATGATCACTATAGTTTTTGTTGTTTAAAAACTGTAATTTTGCATGAATGATTTAGGGTTACTCCGTTACGGTGGTTTTCACCGTTGTTTTGGTGGTTTTCACTGTGTACGAGGAGTTTTAAGACTTAGAATCTGTTTAGATGTCATATGTTATAGTTTTTGGAGGAGGAATCGTTAGCGAAGGGTTGAGGTTTAGTTAATAAGCCTTTTGACCTGTCGCTGCCGAAAAAAGGGGTTTCTTCGCCGCGGGAAAGGTGATTTATGCAACCTTTTCGCTTTTCTCATTCCAATCTGTTACCATTTTGCGAAGATGTTCAATCCCTTCCCCGTCATGGTCGGTCTGATAGGTGAAGGAAGGGTGGATCTGGATGTTTAGATTCACTTTTTCCCTTCCTTATCTTTAAGGTTTTCTATGGCCGATAACTCCTGGATGGGGGACGAACCGTTAAAAACGACTTCTTCTTTTGCCCCGGATAGGACGGCGGAAACCCCTTTTTGTTCTATAAGGAGGGACGAAGATTTGGAAGTTGTGATTCCGAGTACTTCGGATATAGTGTGTTCTCAATTCCCAAATTACTCATTCCCTATGTACGAGGTGGTGTTTAAAGACGTAGGTTTCCGGCTATCCTTCATAGATTTCCAGCGAGAAGTTTTCCGATGGACGAAGCTATCTCCCCCCCCCCCCCAGCGTTTGAATTGGTGTGCCAACATCTGGAGATCGACCCCTCCAAGAACCTATTTTTTACCGTCTTCATCGTGCAACAGGGAGTGGGAAGGGGTGGAGGTTCCGGCTGGGTATTCTTCCGCCAAAAAGAGATGTTCGGCATCTTTGCGGGGAAGGTGAGGAGTTGAAAGGAGCGTTACTTTTTGGTTAAACTGAAAAGTGAAGAGGCTCTCAACAACCTTCTGCGGGATGCGGAAGCACAACACTAACACCAACCCCCACCTCACACAAGCCGCACGACCTATCACTCTTTCCCACCTCCCTCTGATTTTTTTCTTCACACCCCTAACAACACATCAAACTTATTATTTTTATCACCTTTAAAATTCAAACCCAGCAACTTCCCAATCCCCCTAACATCATCTGACAACGCGTTGTCACTACCATGTAAAACCAACCAATTCATCCAGTCATTATTCACTGAAGCTTATGAGCCACTTTGAGAAGAACTTTCATTAACATTTATCTTGTTCTTGGATACCATAGAACTCCCTTTTCGACGTTTATGAGTTTTACGTAAAGCACAGAGTACCTCCTTTCGATCTTTTTCTGAAAGTCTCGCAATTCACTTCAAATTTTGAGCACAATGTCTAATGTAGCCACTACCCTTCTTTTTAAAAGCTCTCGACGCACCTGAAGGTTGTTTATGCGCATCGTTTGATTTTAGAGAGTGATCAGCACCATTTGAAACACACTTGTGCCTATCAAACCAATCCAAGCTCCAAGGACCAGCCATTACATAATGTGCTCGACCCGGGGGACAAGAAGCAGTTCGCTTGATGGGTCTCTTACCACCACTTAGAGAGCGCCGAGACTTGCTAGCACCCCCATGTACATCCGTCAGGTTCTGAACAACGTTGTCAGCATGTTGTGTATTTCCTATATCAGTCATAATGTTAATATATGTTTGCTGCCTGCCTGAGACATTACGTTGAGCCTCACTGCCAGCTGATGCGGGAGAATGAGCCACTAAAGAGCCTGCTGCTGATGACGCCTTCTCAGCAGATGTCACCTTCATTGTTTCCTCAATATTTAGACTCGAAGAAGGCCTAACAGAATGAACAGAATCCACCTTATGCCATTCCTCCGAAAGATGATTCAATAGTACATTGACGTCCCCATTAGTAGCCACCTCATTATGTTCACCATCCGGTTGTAACTCATCATCTGCTTGTGACTTTTCTTCCTCATCTAGACATGCATCCTCCCCTAATGCAAATCCCCACTCCTCAATAATGTCAAAATCAAATAGTTCACCATCCACCAACACCTTTGCCCCGATTTTAATTATATCCAAAGATGAAGTTGAAATTAATACACACGCATAATTAAACCGCACTTTATCTAAAGTAAACTCATCCACTCTCAAAATATTTCAATCATAGACTCTATTTTTTTGTGTTAAGCCTCCAATTTTAATAGGAAATAACCTTACTAATTTAAAGTTCGATCGTAATATAAATATATTTTGGTAAAAAATTGTTTCACCCAATAATTAAAGAACTAGAATTCTCACCCATTTCTTGGTTAAAATACTCTGTTTGAAATTCACATCATTTGCCAGCTTGTAACAGATTTAACAAACAACTTTAACTAATAATAATTGATTTATAAAACAGAGTAATTTTGTAAATGATTTACCTTATTTAAAACAATATTTAAATTGATGTATTAAATGGCATTCTCCTTCTCTCCCAAATTATATGACTTTGGAAAATTTACTTATTCCTAAATACAAGACCATGTGAAATTTTTTAAATATATTAATTACTCGTTTTCTAAATATATTTCATATTAGTTAATATTAATTTTTTTTTTAAGGAATTAGTTAATATTAATATTTTTTTAAGGAATTGGTTATACTAATATTATCAAATGGATATATTTATATACAAAGGGTAATTTAATTATAAACAAAGGAAAATGTTAACGAGTGTTTCTGAGACCCTCTTTAAGACCTTTGTAATTATAAACAAATTAAAAATACTAATTACATTATCAACTTGTCTTAATATGCGTAAAAAGTGTTGAGGAGTACTATAAATATGGATGGAGGTAGTATCATTTTTCGTGTCCCTGTTGCCCTCGTTATTTTATTATATTTCTTCCCCACCTTCAAAAAGTTTAGTTGGATTTACTTACCTTCCGATCGAACTCTGAATAACTAGGACTCTCTTCCCCCTAAGAACTAGAGAGTTAAAAAAAATATTAAAAAAAGTTGGCTAAGTGTTTTAGTTAATACATTTCTTATATTAAGATTTATTGTTTTAAGATTGAATCAAGATCTTTTTTGTTTTAAGATTGAATCAAGATCTGTATATAGCTATTGTTAAATTGCACCAAAGAAACGTGTGCATTGTTTAGTACATTTTTTTAGATAAATATCATGGTTAGACATACATTTTTATTATTTTCATATTGTCATAAAGCATAAAGAGTTAAATGAAAATATTTTTTAACTAATATAAGATAATTTTAATTACCATATATGTATATATATGAGGAGGGATCAAATTACACTGCTAAAATTTACACCAAATGTTACACCGCTCAATATCGTTTTACACGATTAATATTTTTAAAATTTGGCCGTTAGATTATAAACTTATATCACATAGATCATCCATATAAATTTTTATACAAATCTAAAATCATTTGATATGTTTTTGATAATCACCAAGATTAACAGTGTTCTATAAAAACCATAAACCGTTAATTTGGATGGGTCTCAATAACATATCAAATGATTTTAGATTTGTATAAAAATTTACATGGATGAGATCTATGTGATATAAAATTATAATCTAACGGTCAAATTTTGAAAATATTAATCAGGTAAAACGATATTGAACGGTGTAACATTTGGTGTAACTTTTAGCGGTATAATTTGATCCCTCCTCTGTATATATATACTTTAGTAATGTTTATATTTTTTTTTTGTTCAAGCGTTTATATCTTTTAATTTAAAATAGTTTATCTAATATCACATTATTTTTATAATAATTTATGAACATTATATCACGTGTCCATCTTTTCGCTCTTTTTATTGCGTTAACATGTGTAGATTAACAACAATATTTTATAGAAATTCTACGTGTAAATTACAAATGATATTTTATATAATTTTTATATAAATTAAAATTAAAATTATAAGTATAAATATTTGTGAGTTTCAAATGTAACAAACTCAACAAACCATATTTGTCTTTTTCAATGAAAACAATCATATAGCAAATATAACAAAAATTCTTATCTTTTTTAATAACAACAACAATATAACATTATTATAGAAAAATTTATTTAAGAGTATAATTGAAATAACAAAAAAGTCAGCCTAAAATCTCCCAAGTATAGATTAAATATGTAACAAACAAATAAAGTTCAATACATTAATCATATATGTGAAAAATAGTGTTTAGGAAAATTTGATAACTATTATGGAATGTCTTTATTATTAGGAAATCGGTTATAGCTTTTAAAAAATAGTAAATATTTATGTAAATGATGGAAGAAAAGTTAAAACTTCTATATACGTCGTTGGACTGTGATGCTCTTTTGAGCTGGTTTGGGTTGACACCCGAAATGGTTTGGCTTGCGGCGCTCAGCTCCACCGTTTTTCCATCCCTCCATCTAGTTTCTTGATTGGTGTTGTGTTACAATACCTCGTCGCCATCGTGCTGGGTTCTGCATTTTAATCGAATCTGGTTAAGGTTTCTCTGTTCTGATTAAGGGTGTTTGTAGTACAGTTTGCTATTATCTGAACCGCAAGATAAATAAGTATGCGGTTTGGTTGCTATTTTCTTAGGTTAACTTTTAAGATTATTTTTTTTTATACTGTTGAATTTTATTACGATTTGTTCTTTTTGCATGTGTTGAGTCTATACATCCCCTATATATAAGGACCTGTATTAGTCATTTGTATAAGTTATGGTATTCTATTGTAACCATAACCTCTTTGTTAATCTCTCTTCTCTCTAATTCCACTACAAGAAATCCATGGAATTCCAACGAAACTTTCCGAGGAAAAAGTTGTTCCTCGCTAAAAATACGTTTTTCCGAGGAATATTTTACTCGTTATACCAGTGTCATGAATATTTGTACATACCCGGTTTTTGGAACTCTTTCCTCACCATGCAACGACAATGACATGCGGCAGGAGCACGCAAGCTGCATTCCGAGGAAGAAGTTCCTTGGAATGTTCATCCAAAAAATTATTATAAAAAATAATTGATTAATGTATTTTCCAATGACATATTTTTTAGAAATGTGCAAAATTAAAACCAAAATTTTATGCGGGGAAATGAGTGCTTTTTCAAATTTTTGAACTATGTAATAACGAGGACAAAAGTTCCTTGGAATGTACATTATTGAAAATCGAAATTTATGCAGGAAAATGAGCAGGATTAATTTATTTTTTTAAAATATTGAATTCCGAGGCACAAAATTCCTCGAAAACCAAACGTGAGCATCCACCAATGTCACTTAAGTGCAATTCAAATTAATGTGTGGCGTTATAATTAGCTATATATGTACATGACGTGTATTGTAAATGAGATGTATTTTGTGTGCCTTTGAGAAATAGAGGAATGCTAGCAACACTCTCTTTTGAACATTTTCTCTAATACCCATTCTTTTATTGGTTTAAATCATTGTGAGTATACACTTTGGAAATAGAACTCATAAAGTGGTGGAACATGCATAAATTCCATCCAATAAAAGAGTGAATGCTTGAGAGAGTGTTCAAAAGTGAGTGTTGCTATCATTCCTCTTGAGAAATATATGAATTTAATGATATTATATATGATGTTTTGAATTAAGTGTACAATGGCTTTGTTTTGTGCTTTGTTTAATACCCTCGTTGGTCTTAGGGTTTATCTGTTTGGTTATATTGGGTCGTTCTTCGCCCCCGGTAGTCTTTGTATGTCCTTTTCTTTTAATTTTATTTCTATTTTACTTTAAAAAATGTAAAGTAAATCAATTCCCGTAAGACCAACGAGGTTAGATACTTAGATCTAGCGAAAAGGTCAAGGCTATACTCTCACAATATGATAAATCAAAACTTAGAGTTTGACTATAAAATATATTTATATTTAATGTCTGACACGACTCGAGTAAAATTGCCTCAAGTGGAACAAATCTCTAAGAAAAAAAAATCATTTCATGGAAGTATCTTTGTGTTTTTTTATGTTTTATTATGTTAACACTTTATAATAACGAAGGCAAGAATTACATTTCTGCAAGACCAATATAACAAAACATGGCTCATTTTATAAAAAATAAAATAAAATACATGTACAATACATAAAATAGATTTAATATAGTAAACAATTACTCTTAGGAATTCTACAAGAATAAAAGTGTGAAAAACACACACACACAAAAAAAAACTTAATTGTGTTTTTATTTTGACAACTTTTTTTTTTAAACGTGTTTGCCCCTTTGTTTAAATTTGATGATAAAGTATTGTTTTGCTTTGAAGATTGTTTAAGAGAAGTGTGTAAAAATAACTTATTCCATTCACTTTTGCAAATAATTAAATGAGAAACTTGTTTCAATCTGTAATAAAATATCCAAACAATAAGATGAAGTATCCATTCCATTTTTTTCCACTCAATTCCATTATGTTTCATTATGCTTTGCTCCTTTTAATAGATCCAAAGTTTCAAACAAATCCTAAAGTTTTCACCAAGGTTTTGCAATCCATCAAAAAGTTGAGTTTTGTCTTTCTTGGCTCCTAAAAAAAACATGGAAGGGATAAATCCGTCGCCAAATCATAAAAATCATCACAAACCGTCGCTATTTCAGTTTCTAATTTGAATTTTTCAAAATACATTTAATAACATTTTTTTAAGTAAAAAATACATTTAATAACATGTTAATATAAATTTAATTTCATCGAAGAGTATCACACATATTCCTCAACAAAATAGATAAAATCAATCCATTGACACCATATATGGTTTTAGGGGGTGTATTGGATCATGATTCTAAGGGATTTTAAAAGACTTTTTTATCATGAAAAAGTCTTGTGGTATTCAATCAAGACTCTTTTCAATTTAAAAAAAACTTTTGTGTTATTCAATCAAGATTCTTTGTCATTTAAAAAAAAGTCTTGTGGTATTCAATCAAGACTCTTAATTACTTAAAAAAAGTCTAGTGGTATTCAAAATCATTCTAATTTGGAAGGATTGTTTAATAAAT